>Ga0310695_10004154_pt1 | contig 27172 bp, 26 predicted proteins | sample RumenRJG_04DNA_FD_203882 | JGI IMG/M metagenome (GOLD analysis project Ga0310695, IMG submission 203882) | Bovine rumen microbial communities from Lethbridge, Alberta, Canada - RJG_04 (v2) (version 2) | ecosystem: Host-associated > Mammals > Digestive system > Stomach > Rumen | place: Canada... | reverse complement strand
ACAAATCCTGATTGCAAGCAAAAAATTTGAATCTGCGAAAACATTTGTTGTTTATGGTTATTTTTCAAAACGATTGCAATTGTAGGTTTTCTTTTTGATGTCATTCAGGTATAATTTATCTGTCGATTTATGCGCGGAACTGTCAGCGGTATTTTAGAGAGGCCGCTTAAATGAAAAAGCGAATCAACCGTTTTCGCGGTAATGAAAGGAGAACAACCTGAATATGAAGTCTTCTTATATGAATACGCATATGGGCAATATAACGATTGACAATGAAGTTATTGCGCAGTATGCGGGCAGTGTTGCCAATGAATGCTTCGGGATCGTCGGCATGGCCGGCGTCAATATGAAGGAAGGAATCGTCAATCTGCTCAAAAAAGATACCATGACCAAGGGCATTGACGTTACGCTCACCCCTAAGAACCGGCTGGTGATCGACTTTCACGTGATTGTCTCCTACGGTGTAAACATTACAACAGTAGCGGACAACCTGATCGAAAGTGTGCGCTACAAAGTGGAAGAGTTTACGGGTCTTGAGATTGAAAAGATCAATATCTACGTGGAAGGCGTCAGACTGATCGACTGATCGAAATCAGCGGCAGTTATCTGATCATTTAATAGCAGGAGGAGTATGCGGTGAGCATGAATGAAAATAAGCAGGCGGAGAACAACCGGTCAATTGACGCAGTACGCTTGATTGACCTTTTTCTCGCAGGTGCGGCGAATCTTGAAGCAGGGAAGGAATGGATCAACGAGCTGAACGTCTTCCCCGTTCCCGATGGAGACACCGGCACAAATATGACACTTACGATCAAGGCGGCAGTGTCCGAAGTCAAGAATCTTGATGAGAATTCCCGCTCTATGCGCGATGTATGTAAGGCAATTTCCTCGGGATCTCTGCGCGGCGCGCGCGGCAATTCCGGTGTTATCCTTTCGCAGCTTCTGCGCGGATTCGGCAAGGTTGTGCGCGGTGAGCAGGAGATCACAGTTCCTTTGATGGCCGACTCTTTCGGCAGGGCGGTTGAGACTGCCTATAAGGCTGTTATGAAGCCCAAGGAAGGCACGATCCTGACAGTCGCCCGCGGAATCTCTGAAAAGGCAAGAGAGCTGGCGGACCAGGGCGTGGATGATTTTGATACCTTTATTCCCGATGTCATCGCCTACGGCGAAGAGGTCCTGGCCAAGACTCCGGATCTTCTTCCCGTCCTCAAACAGGCCGGCGTCGTCGACAGCGGCGGCCAGGGCCTGATCCAGTTCCTCAAGGGCTGCTATGACGGATATCTGGGCAAGGAGATCGTTCCCGCGGCTGAACAGCCTGCCGGGGAAGCAGCTGCAGAGGCACCTGCTGTGCCTGCCGAGCCTGAACTGAAATATCTCTACAGCACAGCCTTCACCATCGTCCTTGACAGGGATTTCAACAAGGCTGCGGCCAAGAGCCTTCGCAAGTATCTGGACACCCTGGGCGATTCCGTCATCTGCGAACAGAACGAGGATCTCGTTACGGTACAGGTACATACCAATGATCCCGGCCTGGCGATCCAGAAGGGCATCCAGTACGGCCAGCTCAAGGGTCTTGTCATTGAAAATATGAAGCTCGAGAAGGCCGGTTCCGCCCAGGCGGCTTCCGAAGCCGTGCAGGCACCCGCTCAGGAACCTGTGGAGGAAATGCCTCATAAGGATATCGGATTTATCACAGTATCTGTCGGATCTGGTATCGAGGAAATCTTCCGCGGACTCGGCGTGGACTATGTCATCTCCGGCGGACAGACCATGAATCCCAGTACGGATGATATCCTGTCCGCAGTCGAAAAAGTAAATGCGGACACCATCTATGTCCTGCCCAATAACAAGAATATCGTTATGGCTGCAAAGCAGGCGGCGGAGCTCTCCAAGGACAAAAAGGTCATTGTGATCCCCACCACCACAATTCCGCAGGGTATCACCGCGGTCATCAACTTCGCGCCGGATCTGGGCGAAGAGGAGAACAGCGAGAATATGCTTGCAGGCATCGAGGCGGTCAAGAGCGCGGAGATCACCTATGCGGTCCGCGACACGGTCATCAATGATGTCGAGATCCACAAGGACGATATGATGGGCATCGGTGATGCAGGGATCCTCGCAGTCGGCAAGGACCGGGACGAAACCGCCCTTGCATGCCTTGAGAAGATGGTCGGCGAGGAGACAGAGATCATCAGCGTCTATTACGGCGAGGATGTCACTGAGGAGGAAGCGGAGAAATTCCGCGAGAGCATCCTTGCCCGCTTCAATTCCTGTGATGTGGAGCTGCAGTTCGGCGGACAGCCCATTTACTACTACATCCTCTCCGCGGAATGATCTGCTTCAGATCAAAAGAAAACTGATAAAACCGTATATAGTACGTTTTCAATACCGGCCTCCATGGCCGGTATTGATGTCTACAGGAATATTTTCAGGATTTTTATATTAGGGAATTGTATGAGACTTGACACTTCTGTGCAGAAATTAAAGGGAGTCGGCCCCAGGGCCGCGGAGGTCCTGGCAGCAAAAGAAATCTATACGGTCGGGGACCTTCTGCGCTTCTATCCGGTTGAATACGATCTGTTTACAGAGCCGGAGCCTGTTGCCGAATGCGCACCGGGAAGCCTTTGCACTCTGCGCCTGCTGATCATAGGCAAGGGAAGCACCTTCCGCAAGGGCGCGCGTGTGATGTCGCATTTTGAGGGATCTGATGGTTCCGGAAGGGTACGTCTGACTTTTTATAATATGCCTTATGTCCGACAGACTCTGACGGCGGGAGCCTCCTTTATCTTCCGGGGGATCCTGCGCAGTACAGGAGCCGGCAGCCTCTATATGGAACAGCCGCGTTTCTTTTCCGCCGTTCAGTATCAGAGGATCCGCGGGACTCTGCAGCCCCGCTACCGCCAGATCAAGGGGATCGGAGACAGCCGGATGCGGACTCTGCTGGGGACCGCCATTGAAGAGACAGAAGGAATTCGCGACGATCTTCCGGATGATCTGCGGGAACAATACGGGCTCATAGGCCAGAGGGAAGCAGTCCGCAACATGCATTTTCCGCCCGACAGGGAAAGTCTGCAGTCGGCGCGCCGGCGTCTGATCTTCGACGAATTCTTTTCCTTTATTATCGGTATCCGAAGGCAGAAGAGTCGGGAGGGGGAACGCAGTAATCCCCGTCCGCTCAAGATCGGTGCCGGACAAAAAATGCCCTTCCCGGACCGCAGTCTTTCCGGCGGATGGTGCGAAAAGCTCCTGCAGAGCCTTCCTTTTACCCTCACTCAGGAACAGTCCCGTGCCTGGGATGAAATCCGCGCGGATCTGACCGGTCCCCTTTTAATGAACCGTCTGCTGCAGGGAGATGTCGGATCGGGCAAGACCATACTGGCATTTCTTGCCCTGATCCTCTGCGCGGAGAATGGCCGCCAGGGAGCCCTTATGGCGCCGACGGAGGTGCTGGCCCGCCAGCATATGGATGGCTTCACAGCCTGCATGCAGAAAGCGGGACTTCCCGTGCGGGCTGTCCTTCTGACCGGTTCCGTCAAAGGCAAAGCCAGAAAAGAAGCCCTGCAGGCCATTGCTGACGGAAGTGCCGATGTGGTCATCGGGACCCACGCCCTTTTTCAGGAGGCAGTCACCTTCCGCGATCTGAGTCTTGTCATCACGGATGAGCAGCACCGCTTCGGCGTAAGGCAGCGCACAGGACTGGCGGATAAGGGGGAAAAGGTCCCTGTCCTTGTCATGAGCGCCACGCCCATACCCAGGACCCTGGCCATCATCCTCTACGGAGAGCTGCAGGTATCTTCCCTGCGGGAGCTTCCGCCCGGACGTCAGCCGATCAAGAGCCTGGCCATGCAGGACAGCCAGAGGGGCCGCGCCTACCGTTTTATTTTGTCAGAGATCAAAAAAGGCCGTCAGTGTTACGTGATCTGTCCGGCTGTGGAAGAGGGAGAGATGCAGGAAATCGAAAATGTCAGTGATTACACTGCAAAACTCCGGGCCTCCCTCCCTTCGGGTCTCCGCATCGCCTCGATGACAGGCCGCATGCGCCCCGAAGAAAAGACAGCTGTCATGAATGATTTTTCCGCCGGGAATACTGATATCCTGGTATCAACGACCGTCATCGAAGTCGGCATCAATGTTCCCAACGCCACGGTCATTCTGATCGAGAATGCCGAGCGCTTCGGCCTCTCCCAGCTCCACCAGCTGCGAGGCCGCGTAGGCCGCGGTCAGGAACAATCCTACTGTATATTCCTCTACAGCGGCAAAGAAAAGCCCGAACGGCTGGCCATACTGGAGCAGAGCTCCAACGGCTTTTACATTGCCGAACAGGATCTCAGGACCCGGGGGCCCGGCGACCTCTTCGGCGTCCGCCAGAGCGGTCTCCCCCAGTTTTCCCTGGCAGACATCTACGAGGACGCTGATATCCTGAAGGAAGCCGCTGAGTGTGCCGACAGGGTCCTGAGCAGGAACCCCGACTATCATCCGGCTCAAGAACGCGTCGTAGATTATTCGACAATATAAGGTATCCGCATTGCCTTGCTTTTCGGCGGCGTGTACATGTAACGCTGCGCGCTGCGCTGACAAAGCTTCGCATTGTCAATGCGCATATAATAAAGCAGAGCTTTATTGCCGCCGTGCGCCGTACAACTCGAGTTTCAGGTGGGCCTGTACTGTAACAAAATATTGACTTTATGTTCTTCAAAATATATTATGTTCTTTAACTGTGCTGAAAAAGACATGGTATTGTGGTATGGTATATGCAGAAAGATATTTCTGATACGGACTGAGCGCTTACGGCGCCGGACTGTGCTGCCTTACAGGAGGAAAACAGAATGCCTAGAGTGGCCGTTATGACAGATTCCAACAGTGGTATTACACAGATGGATGCAAAGAACATGGGGATCGATGTAGTGCCCATGCCCTTCACCATAGACGACAAGACCTATTTTGAGGACATCAATCTCACCAGAGAAGAATTCTTTCAGATGATGGCGGATGGCAAGGATATTCTGACAAGTCAGCCTTCCCCCGGTGACCTGACCGATCTGTGGGACAAAGCGCTCGAAAAAAATGATCAGGTGATCTATATTCCCATGAGCAGCGGTCTGTCCAGTTCCTGTCAGAGCGCCCGCATGCTGGCCAATGACTACAACGGACGCGTTTTCGTCGTGAACAATCAGCGTATATCCGTCACGCAGAAGCGTTCCGTCCAGGATGCCATGAATATGGCGGAGAATGGATATGACGCAAAGAGAATCCGCGATATTCTGGAGCAGGAACGCCTGGATGCCAGCATTTATATCATGCTCGACACCCTCAAATATTTGAAAAAGGGCGGACGTATCACACCTGCGGCAGCCGCGATCGGCACACTGATGCGGATCAAGCCTGTCCTGCAGATCAAGGGCGAGCGCCTGGACGCTTTTTCCAAAGCCCGTACGCTGGCTCAGGGCAAAGCCACTATGATCAATACCATCCATCACGACGTCGATACCCTCTTCGGGGGCATCGACAAGGGGGATGTCTGGGTCTATGCGGTCCATGCCCAGGTTCCGGAGGCTTTTTCTGTATTCAAGAAGGAAGTCGAAACTGCATTCCCGACACTGCCCGTTGAGCAGGGCCAGCTTTCCCTCAGTGTATGCTGCCACATCGGACCCGGCGCGCTTGCAATGGCAGCCGTCAAAAAGTGCGCACATCTTAAATAAAGTGCGCATATCTTAATATTTTTATAGATTTAAATAAAGAAGACCCTTGCCGTCAGTGCCCGGATTATCGCTTGAAAAACACGCGGAATCATCACTGGATCGGTCAAGGTGTCGTTTGTAACCAGGAGATACCGGTTTATATGGCTAATCATAAAGAACAATACGGGGCCGACAGCATCAGAGTGCTGGAAGGCCTTGAAGCTGTGCGCACAAGGCCCGGAATGTATATCGGAAGTGTGTCTACGCGCGGCTTAAACCACCTGATCTATGAGATCGTCGACAATTCGGTCGACGAGCATCTGGCAGGTTTTTGCGACACGATCAACGTGACACTGGAGGCCGACGGATCCTGTACGGTCTCGGACAACGGCCGCGGAATCCCGATCGGGATGCATGAAAAAGGTGTCAGCGCGGAGCGGGTGGTTTTCACGACTCTGCACGCGGGCGGAAAATTTGACAACAATGCTTATAAGACCAGCGGCGGCCTGCACGGTGTAGGTTCCAGTGTCGTCAATGCCCTCTCGGAAAAAATGACTGTAACAGTCACCAGAGACGGTTTTATTTATCAGGATCAGTATTCCAGGGGCGAGCCTCAGCTTGAACTCAAGGACGGACTTTTGCCGGTCATCGGCAAGGCGCCGGGAAGCGGGACTACGATCAATTTCCTGCCCGACCCGGAAATATTTGAAAAGACCCGGTTTAAGGAAGAGGATGTCAAGAGCCGTCTCCATGAGACAGCCTATCTGAATCCGGGCCTTACAATCATTTACAAGGACCTGCGAGGGGAAGAGCCCGAGGAGATCACATATCACGAGCCGGATGGAATCGCCGGCTTTATTCGTGCGCTCAATCGCAAAAAAGAAGCGGTCACGGATGTCATCTCTTTCAGCGGAGCCTCCGAAGGGATCCAGATTGAGATCGCCCTGCAGTACGTCAATGAATTTCACGAGAATGTGCTGGGCTTCTGCAACAATATCTACAATGCGGAAGGCGGCACCCATCTGACCGGATTCAAGACTGCCTTTACCCAGGTCATCAATACCTACGCGCGGAGCCTAGGGATGCTCAAGGACAAGGACGCCAATTTTACCGGCGCGGATATCCGCAACGGCATGACAGCGGTCATTTCCATCAAGCATCCATCGCCCCGCTTCGAGGGTCAGACCAAGACCAAGCTCGACAACCAGGATGCCGCAAAGGCAGTGGCCCAGGTCGCCGGAGAGGAGATCGTGCGCTTTTTTGACAGAAATCTGGATACCCTGAAATCTGTCATCGGCTGTGCCGAGAAGGCGGCCAAGATCCGCAAGGCGGAGGAGAAGGCCAAAACAAATATGCTCACAAAGCAGAAATTCTCCTTTGACTCCAACGGCAAGCTGGCCAACTGCACGAGCAAAGACGCTTCCAGATGTGAGATCTTTATTGTAGAGGGTGACTCAGCAGGCGGCAGCGCCAAGATGGCCCGCGACCGTATGTATCAGGCCATCCTGCCCATCCGCGGCAAGATCCTGAATGTGGAAAAGGCCAGTATCGACAAGGTCCTCGCCAATGCAGAGATCAAGACCATGATCAATGCCTTCGGCTGCGGTTTTTCCGAAGGCTACGGCAATGATTTTGATATCACAAAACTACGCTACGACAAGATCGTCATTATGGCGGATGCAGACGTGGACGGGGCTCATATTTCGACCCTTCTGCTGACCCTGTTTTATCGTTTTATGCCTGAACTCATCTATGAGGGACATGTGTATATCGCCATGCCGCCTCTTTACAAAGTTGTGCCCAAACGCGGTGAGGGCCAGTATCTCTATGACGACTATGCCCTGGCCCGCTACCGCAAGACCCACAAGGGCGACTTTACCCTTCAGCGCTACAAGGGACTTGGTGAGATGGATGCCGAGCAGCTCTGGGAGACCACGCTGGATCCCGCCCGCAGGCGCATGAAACAGGTCCGTATCGAAGATGCCATCCAGGCTTCGGATATGACTGAGCTCCTCATGGGCTCGGATGTCCCTCCGCGCAGAAATTTCATCTACGAACACGCTGCGGACGCGGAGCTGGATGTTTAAACTTATGATGACTACTGTCCTGCAGTGAAAACAGACCATCGCTGCAGGCTGAATATATGAGAAGAGCGAATGAGTAAAAAGAAGAAAGACACAGCGGGCGGCGGAACGGACCGCGACCGCATTTTTGATAATCCCGGCGCAAGCGATTCCGGCGGCGGGGAGCAGATCATCAGCACCGAGTATTCGGAGCTCATGCAGAAGGCCTATATCGATTACGCCATGAGCGTCATCGTCTCCCGCGCCCTGCCTGATGTGCGCGACGGCTTGAAGCCGGTGCAGAGGCGGACGCTCTATGATATGTATGAACTGGGGATCCGTTCGGACAGGCCCTACAGAAAGAGCGCCCGTATTGTCGGCGATACCATGGGTAAATATCATCCCCACGGCGACAGTTCCATCTATGACGCTCTGGTCGTAATGGCCCAGGAATTCAAAAAGGGACTTCCCCTGATCGACGGCCACGGAAACTTCGGCAATATCGAGGGCGACGGCGCAGCCGCTATGCGTTACACAGAGGCGCGGCTGGAGAAGATCACGGAAGAGGCCTTCCTGGCTGACCTGGACAAGGATGTCGCGGATTTCGGTCCCAACTTCGACGAGACAGAAAAGGAGCCCGTGGTTCTTCCGGTCCGCATCCCCAACTTTCTGGTCAACGGCTCGGAGGGCATTGCGGTCGGTATGGCGACCAGCACTCCGCCCCATAATCTGGCGGAGGTCATCGACGCAGAGCTTGCCATGCTGGATGATCCCGATATTTCGACGGAGGCGCTCATGCGCATTCTGCCCGGTCCGGACTTTCCCACCGGCGGCATCATCGTCAACCGGGACGATCTGCCCCAGATCTATGAGACCGGCCAGGGCAGGATCAGGATCCGCGGAAAAGCGGAGACAGAAAAGGGAAAAAACGGTCATATCAACCTTGTGATCACGGAGATCCCCTACACCATGGTCGGCGCCGGAATCGGCAAGTTCCTGTCGGATGTGGCGTCGCTTGCGGAGAACAAGGTGACCGGCGATATCATCGATATCACCAATCAGTCCTCCAAGGAGGGCATCCGCATTGTCATCGAGCTCCGGAAAGACACGGATGTAGAGAATTTCAAGAATCTCCTCTACAAAAAGACCCGTCTGGAGGACACTTTCGGCGTCAATATGCTGGGTATTCTGGACGGCCGCCCCGAGACCATGGGACTGCGGGCCATTCTGGAGGCCAGCGCCGATTTCCAGTATGAGATCGCGGGCAGAAAATATACCAATCTTCTGGAAAAAGAACAGAAAAAGCGTGAGATCCAGGAAGGACTGATCCAGGCCTGTAACGTGATCGACCTGATCATCGAAATCCTGCGGGGGTCCCGTGACCGTGCCATGGCAAAGAGATGCCTTGTATCCGGTGAAACAGAGGGGATCCGCTTCCGCTACGACACATCCAGAGAGATGGCCGCCCAGCTTCGCTTTACCGAAGTGCAGGCGGATGCCATCCTTGACATGCGCCTCTACCGCCTGATCGGCCTCGAGATCGAGGCCCTGATGAAGGAACACGAGGAGACAGTCGCCAATATTTATAAATACGAGGATATTCTGGAAAACAGAAGCGCAATGACAAAAGTCATCCGCGCAGATCTGCTTTCTTTCAAAAAGAAATACAGCCAGCCCCGCAGGACAGAGATCATTCAGGGGCAGGAGGCTGTCTATGTGGCCGAGACAGAAGATGTGGACCGCGAACTGGTCTTTGTCATGGACCGTTTCGGCTATGCCAAGACCATGGAGCCGGGTATTTTTTCCAGGAATGAAGCGGCGGCAAGAGAGAATTACCGCTTCTGCTTCCCCTGCAGGAGCAGCGGCCGTATCTGTCTCTTTACAAAAGAAGGACAGCTCTACACACTCAAAACGGCGGACCTTCCGGCGGGCAGAATGCGCGACAAGGGAATCCCTGTCGACAATATCAGCAACTACGATTCCTCCAGGGAGGAGATCCTCTATGCGGCTTCGCAGGAGGCCCTGCGTCTTGACAAGGTGGTCTTTGTGACGCAGAGCGGTATGGTCAAGGCTGTACCGGGCACAGAGTTTGACGTCATCAAAAAGACGGTTGCGGCGACAAAGCTTGCGCCGGACGACAGGGTAGTACTGGCGGCTGCAATCGGGGACGCTTCCTCCATTGTACTGCAGTCCCGAAATGGAATGTTCCTGCGCTTTTCCGTCGAGGAACTGCCGGAACAGAAGAAAAATGCCATCGGCGCCAGGGGCATCCGGCTCGCTGAGGGAGACCTTGTGGAAAATGCATGGCTCCTCTCCCAGGGGGACAAGACAGTTGCAGAAATGCACGATGTGCAGATCGATCTCACCCGCCTTCGCATTTCCAGAAGGGACGGCAAAGGAACCAAACGATTCTGATGCTTTAACTTTGGATCAACTTTGAAAAAGATAAGACTGGCGGCTCAAACTTGCGCTGACCGCATCGGAGAAACCCGTTCCGGGCTTTTTTCCCGCGGTGCCGCTATGGAGAGCGGCATGGTCGGGAAGACTGGCAAATACATGCCGCATGCATTCTTATTAATACAATAAGACCCGAAAAACTCTGAAATTTAACATCGACTTTCACTGAAATGCTGTTTAGAATATAACAATAGGGCGAAAAGTGCTTATATTCCGTTTCTGTACGGGAACGGATATCTTGAAAGGAAACATTCATTATGAGAGTAATCGCAGGGAGCGCGCGCAGACTTCTGCTCGTGACACCGCCTGGACTTGATACTCGTCCGACCCAGGACAAGATCAAGGAGACGCTTTTTAATATCCTGCAGATGCAGGTCCCGGGATCTGTATTCCTGGATATCTGCGCCGGCAGCGGCGGTATCGGGATAGAAGCCATCAGCCGCGGTGCCAGGCGCGCATACTTCATTGAAAACGGAAGAGCTGCCATTTCCTGTATCCAGCAGAATCTTCATAAGACAGGATTTGAGGATCAGGCTGTCATCCTGCGTCAGGACGCAGTCGCGGCACTCCGTCAGGTACATGAGAAGGAAGTGGATCTGGTCTATCTGGACCCGCCCTATAAATCAGATCTGGCACGCAGGGTCCTGACTGCTCTCGACGGCCAGTCATATATCACAGAAGATACCTGCATTGTTGTCGAAACAGATCTGGACAGTGATTTTTCTTTCCTTGATGATACCGGTTTTGAAATATACCGGGAAAAGGATTACCGAAGCAACCGCCATCTCTTTATCCGCAGAAAGACCATGCCTGCGCACTGAAGTGCTCCGGCATGTTTCGGAAGAGTGAAAAATATTGCCGATGCAATATTTTTCACTCCAGAGCTTTGTGCCGCGGGACGGCCCAAAGCTCCGCTGATCGCATTGTTGCCGCTCTTACGAGCGGCATGTTTCGGAAGAGTGAAAAAGGGACATTGAACCAGCAGCCATAGAAAGGAATTTTCAGTTATATCATGAAATCTGCGATTTATCCCGGAAGTTTTGATCCTGTTACGCTTGGGCATATCGATATCATCCACCGCGCGGCGGCTGTTTTCGATGAAGTGACGATCTGTATCCTTGAGAACAAGGCGAAAACTCCATTGTTTTCTGTTGATGAACGTGTTAGAATGTTGCAGAAAGTATGCGAAGATATACCGAATGTCCGTGTCGATTCCTATTACGGGCTGATGGTTGATTACGCAAAGCAGATCGGAGCCAATATCTCCATCAGGGGCGTACGGGCTGTGTCGGATTTTGAGTACGAGCTCCAGCTGGCACAGACAAACAGAATGCTTTCAAACGGAGACCTGGATACAGTATTTTTGACAACATCCGCCAAGTATTCCTATCTGAATTCTTCGGGTGTCAAGGAGATCGCTGCCTTCGGCGGTGATATTTCCAATTGTGTGACTCCTTATGTAGAGAAGCTGATCTGGGAAAAACTCCGTGAAAAAAAAGAGAATAAGTAACGAACCACGTTACGGCAATCTCATTTTGACGTGAACGGTTACGAATTATAGAAAATCAGGTTAGGAGAAGAACATGAGCAGTAAGATTGAACAGCAGATTGATCAGATCGAAGATTTTATCGACAGCTGCCGGTATCAGAAGTTTTCCAAGACAAATATCATTGTCGATAAGGACGAGCTGGATGGCCTTCTGGAAGAGCTTCGCGCCAGAACACCGGAAGAGATCAAGCATTATCAGAGAATCATCAACAACAAAGAGGCTATCCTGGAAGACGCCAGACGCAAAGCGGATGAGCTGATCAATGAGGCTACGATCCATACCAACGAGCTTGTCAGCGAGCATGAGATCATGCAGCAGGCATACGCCCAGGCGGATCAGATCGTTCGTCTTGCACAGCAGCAGGCCGAGGAGATCGTCGACCGCGCTGTCGTTGAGGCCAATGCATACAGGAATTCCGCTTCCCAGTACATGGATGACATGCTGGGACAGCTCGAGGACAACACCACACAGTCTCTCGAGAGCCTGACCGCGATTTTCGCGAATTTCCACAACAGCCTGAGCGGTTACATCGATACTATCCGTGAAAACCGCACAGAGCTTCTTCCTCAGAACGAGGAGATCCTTGCTTCCCAGGCAGCTGCTGATGGGGACTATGTAGAGGAGGAAGAGTAAAAAAACGCTCGACAGCTTTTTTTTCACTCCATAGCTTTGTGCCGCGAAACGGCCCAAAGCTCCGCTGATCGCATTGTTGCCGCTCTTGCGGGCGGCATGTTCGGAAAGAGTAAGATTCCGAAAGGATGTTATTCCTTTTGCGTAAAGCTTGATATAGACAAAGCCCGGACTTGCTGCTTGGCATGGCACCGGGCTTTTCTTTCGTGAAAGAAACTATTCTTCAGGACCAATGGTCCCGGTGCCGGAAGAGATCCAAAGGAGGTATTGCAGCATCTTATGAAAAAAGGATCCTATGGTTATCTGGAAAAAGCGCGGAAAGTCTCTCTGATCAAATCCGGTTTGTTTCTGGCGGCGGTTCTGATTGTCTACTTCGGGGCGCTTTTTTATTTTAAGACCAATAAAAATGTCTTTTCCATTCTCGCTGCCGTAGGTGCCCTTCCCACGGGAAGAAGCATTGTGCTGAGTATCATGTACCTGCGCGCAGGGAGCGCTTCGGCTCGTGCCTATGAGGCGATCGAAAAAGCCTGCAGTCTGCCCGAAGGCTGCTCAGGCTATGATCTCTATCTGACAGGCTACGAGCATTCCTTTTCCGTCAGCCATCTGGCAGTTCTGGACAGGACAGTTGTCGGCCTGGCAGAGGACAATTCCATGGATATCCGCCTCTGCGAGGCGCACATTCGGGATATGGTGCGCAAGGATGAACATGTCGGATATGATGTACATATTTACAGGGATTTGGATGAATATATCCGGACCCTGCAGGAACTTTCTTCTGCAAAAGAATCCATGGAGGAATCCATGGAAGAATCCATGGAAGAAGCCATGGAAGAATCCATGGAAGAATCCATGGAAGAATCCACGGAAGAATCCATGGAAGAATCCACGGAAGGATCCATGAAACAATCCTCGAAAGATTCTCCCGGAACCCCCTCTGGATCTTCGGATGCATCTTCCGCAGAAGACCGCGCAGTCATGAAAATGATTCTGGGAATTTCAATCTGATAGCCGCAAAGGACACCGATCTATGCAGGAAATACTGGTCAGTCAGGAAGAGAGCGGACAGCGCCTGGACAAATTTCTCCGCAGGCGGCTGCCGCTGGCGCCGTCTTCCTTTATATATAAGATGCTCCGCAAGAAAAACATCACACTGCAGGGCAAAAAAGCGGACGGCAGTGAGAAGGTAGTGACCGGAGACAGCATTAAGCTTTTTCTCGCCGACGATACGATCCTGAAATTCAGCAGGCCGGCTGGAGACGCAGACGAAAAACGTGAGGCGGATGAAAACCTTGCCGCCTACAAGAAGCTGGATCCCCTTCTCGGCCCTTGTCCCGTGCTGTATGAGGATGACAATATTCTGGTGGTCCGCAAACCATCCGGTATTCTCTCCCAAAAAGCGGATGCCTCCGATCTGTCCATGAACGAATGGCTTCGCGGCTATCTCGCGCATAATAAGGACAGCACAGGCAGGGGGGAAAACAGGAGGCGGATCAGCAGTGAAAAAGTGACCGGAAACAGTACTCCGGAGACAGCTGTTGTTTTCCGTCCCTCCGTATGCAACCGGCTCGACCGCAATACCGGCGGCATTCTGCTGTGTGCCAAGACCCTGCGGGGGAGCAGGGCTCTGTCGGCTGTGATCCGGGACCGGGTCATCCGCAAGACTTATACCATGGTGGTCCACGGACAGATCTGTGCCCCGGGCACCATTGACAATGAACTGATCAAGGATCGTCAGACCAATCTGGTGCGCCTTGCAGACGGGAAAAGCGGGCAGAATGAACAGGATCTGCAGCGAAGGCAGGCAGTGACGGTCTATCGCCCTGTGCGCACGGGCCATAGAGCCACCATGGTGGAGGCAGACCTGATCACAGGACGGTCTCACCAGCTGCGTGTACATATGGCCTCTATCGGACATCCTATTGTATCGGATCCAAAGTACGGGGACCGTAATCTGGACAGCGCTTTGCTGGGCGGACTGCAAAAGAGCAGTCCCCGACAGCCTGAACAGCCTGCACAGAAGTCCTCCCGCAAAGCAGGACCGGTGCATCGCGGACAGATGCTCTGGTGTTCGGAAGTTTCTTTTCCGGATTCTTTTCCGGATCCTGCAGATGTGGACGGGGCAGAAGAGGTGCTCGCTCCGGTCGCGGGCCGCGTTTTCAAATGCCCGCCCCCGCGATGGTGGGTGGAACTCTGCAAGTGAGTTTGTGACGCGGTACGGCCCGAATCACCGCTGATCCTATCGGAGAAGCACATTCAGGGCTTTCTCCCCGGGCTGTCGCTCTGACGCGCGGCATGTATGGAAATTGGACAAAATTATCAAAAAAGGATGAGAGATGGCAACCTGGAAGACACGGGGACTGCGCGGTTCACTCCTGGAAGATCTGGTCAACCGCACAAATGATAAATACAGGGAACAGGGCCTTGCTCTGATCCAGAAGGTGCCCACCCCGATCACACCCATGCAGATCGATCAGGAATCGAGACATATCACCCTGGCCTATTTTAACCAGAAGAGCACGGTGGATTATATCGGTGTCGTTCAGGGGATTCCGGTCTGCTTCGATGCGAAAGAGTGCGCCGGGACAACCTTCAGCCTGCAGAATGTCCACCCTCATCAGGTGCAGTTCATGCGGGAATTTGAGCAGCAGGAGGGAATTGCCTTTTTTCTGATCTATTTTTCCCGGGAAAACATGTTTTATTACCTGCCTCTGCGCGGATTTATGCCCTTCTGGGACAGGGCGCAGGCAGGCGGCCGCAAGAGCTTCCGCCTGGATGAACTGGACCCGGGCTGGATCATTCCCGAAGAGCAGGGGATCATGGTGCCTTACCTGGACATGCTCAATAAGGATCTTCAGGAGCGGGATTGATGATCCGGGCGTCTCTTATTTATTCATGTCCTTCGAGGGGGCGTGTACAGTAACCTTTCTTATGGTAAACTATTGTACATATAAAAAGGATTTGACAACATGCCCTATGCATGTGTATACTGCACATGATTTAACATGCTACCGAATTATCACGTTAATATATTAAAGTACTCTGAATAATAGGATTTGACAAAATGGATTTGAACAATGAACTGCTCCATACGCCCGACGGAATGCGGGACACCTATGGAACAGAGATGGCAAAGAAAAGTGAGATCATGAACAGGATCCGCAGCAGGATCCGCCTCTATGGATACGAGGAGATCCAGACTCCCACGATCGAATTTTATGATGTTTTTTCGAGCGAAGTGGGAACGACTCCTGTCAAAGAGCTTTATAAGCTTCTCGACAATGAGGGAAATCTACTTGTCCTGCGTCCGGATTTTACTCCTTCCGTGGCAAGATGCGCCGCCAAGTATTTTTCGGATGAGGAGGCGCCGATCCGGTTCAGTTACGCGGGCAGTGTTTTCGGCAACACATCCAGTCTGCAGGGCAAGCTGAGCGAGACGACCCAGATGGGCGCCGAGCTGATCAATGCACCTTCAGTCTGCGCGGACGGAGAGATCCTGGCTCTGCTCATCGATTCTCTGCTGCAGGCCGGCCTCACGCAGTTCCAGATCAGCGTGGGCAACGTGGATTATTTCAAGGGCATCTGCCAGGCTGTGGGACTTGATTCCCGAACGGAGATGAAACTGCGCGATACACTGTCGGGCAAGAATTATTTTGCAGCGGAAGAGCTGCTGCGCAGTCAGGGCTTTGACCGCGCCACAAGGGATCTTTTCCTCAAGGCCACCCGCTTTGTCTCCACAAAGGAAGAGCTCGCCCGCTTCCTGACGGATGAGATGCATCCGCAGGCCAGGGCTGCGATCGAGCGCCTCATGGACCTGTGCGGACTGATGGATGCCTATGGATTCTCCCAGTATATCAGCTATGATCTCTCGCTTCTCAGCAAATACCACTATTATACGGGGATCGTCTTCAAGGGCTACACCTATGGAGCCGGCGAGGCCATTGCCTCAGGCGGCCGCTATGACGGTCTTTTGGCCCATTACGGCAAAGACGCCGCCGCGATCGGTGTCATGATCCAGCTGGATCTGCTCATGGAAGCCCTGCGCCGGCAGGGAATTCCGGTCGAGACAGAGGCAGGAGCACAGAAGATTCAACTCGCAGACGGAGATCCTTTTGCTCAGGTCAAAAAGGCAATGGCGCTCCGCAATGAAGGGAAGGCCGTGATCCTGGAGTGACCCTTTCACGGGACAAGTAAAGATTTCAAAGTTTTACCGGATGATAAAGTACACCATTTATCCGCGCGAAAGAGAAGAGGCGCGGTTTAGAGGAAGAGGATATGCAGTATCTGACAATCGCCCTTACCAAGGGGCGTCTGGCCGGACAGACCATGGAGCTTTTTGAAAAGGCAGGCTTTTTCTGCGAAGAGCTCAAGGACAAAAAGTCCCGCAAGCTGATTTTTACCAATGAGGAACAGAAACTCCGTTTTTTCCTGTCCAAGGGGCCTGATGTTCCCACTTATGTGGAATATGGGGCTGCGGATATCGGGATCGTGGGATCGGACATCATCCTGGAGGAACAGCGCCGCTGCCATGAGGTGCTGGATCTGGGGTTCGGCAGGTGCCGCATGTGCGTCGCCGGACCGCCGGAGGCAAGAGAGCTGCTCAAGCATCATGAGATGATCCGTGTCGCCTCGAAATATCCCAACATCGCCAAGGACTATTTTTATAACCGCAAGCATCAGACCGTGGATATTATCAAGCTCAACGGCTCAGTGGAACTGGGTCCTATCGTGGAGCTTGCCGATGTCATCGTTGATATCGTAGAGACCGGCTCCACCCTCAAGGCAAACCGTCTGGAGGTGCTGGAGGAGGTTCTGCCGATCTCCGCCAGGATGATCGTCAATCAGGTCTCCATGCAGATGAAGACAGAGCGGATCCGGGAGATGATCGACAGGGTCCGTGACTGCCTGGTCTGATCGAGAATGTGCAGGAGGATAAAATGGCTCGCATGAGAATAATGAATCTGACGGAAGACACGCGCGCCGGCGCCCTCGAAGCGCTGCTGGGCCGCAGCCCGTCCGGCTATTCGGAATATGAAAAGACCGTGCGCGATATCATCGACGATGTACGCGCCCGCGGCGACCAGGCCGTATTTGAACTGGAAGAGAAGTTTGACAAGTGTGTCCTGACAAAAGAGACCATACGGGTCAGCCGGGAGGAGATCGAAGCTGCTTATAAGGAACTGTCCCCCGAATTTGTCGAGGTGATCCGCAGGGCGGCTGCAAATATCCGTGCCTACCATGAGAAGCAGGTCACACAGAGCTGGATCACGACGACAGAAGACGGGATCATCCTGGGCCAGAAGGTCACTCCCATCGAAATCTCCGGCTGCTATGTGCCCGGCGGAAGAGCGGTCTATCCATCCAGCGTCCTGATGAACGTGATACCTGCCAAAGTGGCGGGCGTCGGAAAGATCGTCATCGCGACACCCCCCAATGCAGAGGGCAAAGCGGCAGCCGGCACCATCGTCGCAGCCGATATTGCCGGCGCGGACGAGATCTACAAGGTGGGCGGCGCCCAGGCGATCGCAGCCATGGCCTATGGCACACAGACCATCCCCCGCGTCGACAAGATCACAGGCCCCGGCAATATTTTCGTTGCCCTGGCCAAGAAAGCCTGCTTCGGCGTCACAGGCATCGACTCTGTGGCAGGCCCCAGTGAGATCCTTGTGATCGCGGACAAGACCGCCAATCCCCGCTATGTCGCGGCGGACCTTCTTTCCCAGGCAGAGCACGATCCCATGGCCAGCGCCATCCTGCTCACAACCGACCGGGGAGTCGCCGAAGCAGTCGCAGAGGAGATCGATGCTTTTATAGAAAAGCTTCCCCGCACAGAGATCATCTGCCAGTCCATTGAAAACTATGGATATATTTTCGTCGGAGAGAAAATGGAAGATCTCATTGATGCGGCCAATACCATCGCCTCGGAACACCTTGAGATCATCACGGAGAATGCCTTTGAAGTCATGACAAAGATCCGCCACGCAGGCGCGATCTTCCTGGGCAGCTATTCCTCCGAACCTCTGGGTGATTATTACGCCGGGCCCAACCACATCCTGCCGACCAACGGCACAGCGAGATTTTTCTCACCTCTGGGTGTGGACGCCTTTATCAAGAAGAGCAGTATCATTTCCTATTCAAAGGAAGCCCTTGGACGCGTACACAAAGACATAGAGATCTTTGCCGAGAACGAGGGACTCTACGCACATGCCAATTCCATCCGCGTGCGCTTTGAAGAAGAATAAAACTTGAAAAAGAATAAGAACTTTCACAGATAAAAGGATAAAAGGATAAAAGGAGCAGGATCATGCGAAACGCCATCATCAACCGGAACACCGGCGAAACACAGATCCGGATCGGGCTGGAGCTCGACGGAAAAGGCACTGCGGACCTTTGCGGCGGCACGGGGATCGGTTTTTTTGATCATATGCTGAACGCGTTTGCGCGCCACGGTCTTTTTGATCTGGATGTCGAGGCAAAGGGCGACCTCGAGGTGGACGGCCACCATCTTGTGGAAGACACGGGTATTGTCCTTGGCAGCGCGATCCAAAAAGCGGTCGGTGACAAGGCCGGTATCCGGCGCTACGGATACTTTGTGCTCCCCATGGATGAGGCGCTCGTTCTCTGTGCCGTCGATCTGTGCGGCCGTCCCTACTTTGTCATGGACTTTGAAAACGGGAAAGATGGTTTCAGCGCACCCATGACAGGAGAGTTTGACACCCAGCTGGTGAAAGAGTTTTTCTATTCCGTATCCTACGCCGGGGCCATGAACCTGCACTTCAGGATCTTATCCGGAGAAAACGACCACCACATCATCGAGGCTATGTTCAAGGCCTTCGCGAAAGCCCTGGATATGGCGACACAGAAGGACCCGAGGATCGAAGATGTGCTGAGCACCAAGGGATGCCTGTAAAAGGAGAGACTGATCATGAGCAATGGAAAAGGCATTTATCCCTGCATCTGGCTTCTGAACGGCAAGGCAGTCAGGGGATTTGACAATAATGAAGTGGTATCCGAAGATCCCGCTGAGCTGGTACGCTCCTATGCTGCCTCCGGTGCGGACGGTGTGATCCTTTTTGACCGGTCCAAAACAGATGCGGAACACGACGCAGCGATCGACCTGATCCGGAAGATCTGTGAAGAGGGCGGCATTCCCGTGATCGGTGCCGGCAATATCCGCAGGATGGAGGATGTCAAAAAGCTGATTTATGCAGGCTGCAATTATGCGGCGCTCAATCTCTCCAAGGAGAGCAACCGCCTGCTGGCCCGTGAAGTCTGCGAGCGCTTCGGCAAAGACCGCATCGCCGGCTGCTACAAGAGCAGCGAAGGCCTGGACAAAGAATGGGAAAAGCTTGCTCCCTGGCTCTCTATGCGCCTTCTTCTGGATGGCGGGAGCATGGAAACCGCCGGCCCCGAAGAAGATCTGAATGAAAAAAGCGGTGCAGGCCGGATCCCTGTCATCGCACTCGTGGAGGATTCCTCCAGTGAAGCGCTTGCCGCAAAGCTTCAGGCGGATAATGTCGCAGCTGTTTCCGGCAACGGCGTAAACCGTCTCATGGGTCAGGGAGAAGACGCTGTCAAGGCAGCCCGCGCCCGTTTTTCTGAAAACGGTATCAAGATGGAGGAGCACAAAAAGGCCGCCTTCAGCTGGGATGACTTTAAAAAAGGCCCGGACGGACTTCTGCCCGTCGTGGTCCAGGAGGACTCCACCGACCAGGTGCTCATGGTCGCCTACATGAATGAAGAAGCTTACAACCTGACGGTTGAGACCGGAAAGATGACCTATTTTTCCCGCAGCCGTCAGTCCCTCTGGATCAAGGGCGAGACCAGCGGCCATTTCCAGTATGTCCGCTCCCTCTATGGAGACTGTGACATGGACACCCTGCTGGCCCGCGTCGTCCAGGTCGGCGCCGCCTGCCACACAGGCAGCCATTCCTGCTTCTTCAATCAGGTGACAGAGCCCAGGATGAATGCCCGCCGCACAGCTTCCGTCGGAGATGTCCTGCGCGAAGACTACAAGACCATCATCGACCGCAGGGACAATCCCAAAGAGGGCTCCTACACCAACTACCTCTTTGACAAAGGGATCGACAAGATGCTCAAAAAGCTGGGCGAGGAGAACACCGAGATCATCATCGCGGCCAAGAATCCTGCTGAGAACGAGATCATCTACGAGATCGCCGATTACCTCTATCACCTGGAAGTCATCATGGCCGAGAAAGGCGTAGACTGGGACGACATCACCCGCGAACTGATCCGCAGACAGAAAAATGACTGAGGCGGAAAGGGTATGATGCTCAGGGCAAAAAGCTGGTTGACGCGACTCAGAACCGTCAGATACTTTTTAAAAAAAATGTTGACAAACCAAATATTGTCTGCTATTTTAACTGAGTATGCCGCTTGATGAGGCTTTTGTGGTCATGTCCGGATTTAAATCAGCTGCAAAGCAGAGGACGGATTCGGACGGGAACTGCCGGTGCAGGTACTGTCTGGTACTGCAGCATCTGCAAAAAGCGAAGTCCCCCAAGTCTGAACTTTCAGTGATCCTTCTCACGGGATCTGCTGCAAGGGGAATTAGGGGCGCCGTAATCAGCGAGTTTTTTTTAGAAGAAGGAGGTACCTGATATGTATGCTATTATTGCAACCGGTGGTAAGCAGTACAAAGTTTCCGAAGGCGATGTGATCGATGTTGAGAAGATCGCAGCAGAGGCAGGCGCGGAAGTTACTTTCGACAACGTGCTGGCAGTCGGCGGTGAGACCCTCAAGGTCGCAGGCGATGTCGCAGGCGCAAGCGTAACGGGAACTGTCATGGAGCAGGGCAAGGCCAGAAAGGTAGTCGTCTACAGATATAAGAGGAAGACCGGCTATCACAAAAAGAACGGCCATCGCCAGCTTTTCACCCGCGTCAAGATCGACAAGATCAACGCGTAATGTTTCATGACAGTAGTAGATATTTTCAAGGATAAAGAGGGACGATACGCATATTTCGAGTGCTCAGGTCACGCGGATGACAATGCGGTAGAAGGCGGGGACATCATCTGTGCCGCCATTTCCATGCTGGTCATCAATACGATCAACAGCCTCGAAGTGCTCGCGGGGGCAGATATCACATATGCCGCTGCGGAAGAAGGCGGGGAGCTTTCCTGCCGCTTCGATAGTCCCCCCGATGAAAAAGCTGCACTTCTCGTTGACAGTATGGTCCTGGGACTCAAAAGTGTCAGGGAAACGTACGGCGGGGAGTATCTTGTTATTCATCTCAAGGAGGAATGAACCATGATGAATCTCAATCTTCAGTTCTTCGCGCATAAAAAAGGAATGGGCTCCACCAAGAACGGCCGTGATTCCAATTCCAAGCGTCTTGGCGCCAAGAGAGCAGACGGCCAGTTTGTCAAGGCCGGCAACATCCTTTACAGACAGCGCGGCACACACATCCATCCCGGCCTCAACGTAGGCATCGGCGGCGATGACACTCTGTATGCTCTTACAGACGGCATCCTTCGTTTCGAGCGCTTCGGCAAGTTCCGCAAGAGAGCTTCCGTACACCCTGTAGAGGCAGCCGAGGCTGCAGAGCAGGTAGCTGAAGCATAAGAAGATTACCGCACGGTAAAGCTTTTGTGCAAAATTGATTTTCGAAACAATGAGAGCTCCTGGCAGAAAACTGCAGTTTTCGCCCGGAGCTTTCTGTTATTTTTAAAAGAGTTATATTCTGTTATATTAAATATATTCTGATGTATTAAAATAGATCTGAATATATTAATGACCCGCAGGAGAGTATTTCATGTTTATAGATAAAGCCAGAATCATTGTTTCCAGCGGCAAGGGAGGCGACGGGCACGTCTCTTTCCGCAGGGAAAAATATGTTCCTGCCGGCGGTCCCGACGGAGGAGACGGCGGCAAGGGAGGCGATGTCATCTTTGTCGTGGATGAGGGCCTCAACACCCTCACTGATTTCCGGCATGTGCGCAAGTATGCCGCCCAGCACGGGGAGGACGGCAAGAAAAAAAGAATGGCCGGAAAAAAGGGCCAGGATATAGAGATCAAGGTGCCGGAGGGGACTGTCATCCGTGAGGCAAATTCAGGAAAGGTCATCGCGGATATGTCCGGTGATCTGCGCCGCTATGTGATCCTCAAGGGAGGACGAGGCGGAAACGGCAACATGCACTATGCCACTTCCACTATGCAGGCGCCCAAATACGCGCAGCCCGGCCAGCCATCCCGCTCCCTGGAGCTTCTGCTGGAGCTGAAAATGATCGCGGATGTCGGTCTTGTCGGCTTTCCCAACGTCGGCAAATCAACCCTGCTGTCCATGTCCAGTAACGCAAAGCCCAGGATCGCCAACTACCATTTCACCACCCTGCAGCCCATTCTGGGTGTTGTTGACCTGGAGGATGCCAGGGGCTTTGTCATGGCGGATATTCCCGGCCTTATTGAAGGCGCTGCGGACGGCGCAGGTCTGGGACATGAGTTCCTGGCCCATCTGGAGCGCACCAGGATCCTGATCCATGTGGTGGATGCTGCAGGATCCGAGGGTCGCGATCCCATCGAGGATATCATGGCGATCAACCGTGAGCTTGCCCGCTACAAGATCGATCTCTCCTCCCGAAGGCAGATCATCGCCGCAAATAAGTGCGATCTGATCCCCGACGAGGAATACAGGGAGGAAGGGGAGAAAAATCCCCTGGACGAAATCCGTGCCTACTGCCAGCCCCTGGGTTATGAGGTATTCCCGATCTCGGCGGCAACCGGAGAGGGAGTGAAGGAACTTCTCTATCACTGCAGCTCTGTCCTGGCAGAGATGCCCTCCGACCTCATCACCTACGAGCAGGAGTATGACCCCGAAGTGGAACTGGCGGAAGAGACCGAGCCATACACCGTCACATACGACGCCAAGACAAAGGAATATCTTGTGGAAGGACCCAGGATCGAGCGCATGCTCGGCTACACCAATCTGGAGACAGAAAAAGGTTTTATTTTCTTCCAGAAGTTTATGGTGGACAACGGCATCATCGACGAACTCAAGCGCCTGGGCTGCAAGGAGGGCGATACGGTGCGTCTCTACGGCCACGGCTTCGAGTTCTTTGACTGACAATAGACAATATTAAACAATAACTATGTGCGCGGGCAGCTGTATGAGAGCCGCATGCGCATCAAGGAGGAATAGTATAATATGCTTACAAGCAAACAGAGGGCCTATCTGATCGGCCTGTCCAATCCACTGGATCCGATCGTACAGGTGGGTATGCAGGGTGTGACTCCCGAGGTTGTGAAATCGGCGGAGGAAGCCTTTAACACACACGAGCTGGTGAAGGGTTCTGTTCAGAAGAACGTTCTCGAGGATGTCCGCAGCTGTGCGGAAATGGTCGCGGAACGCTCCCGCGCCGAGCTGGTCACTGTGATCGGCCGAAAATTTATCATGTATAAGCCTTTTAAGGACAAGCCCGTTATCAAACTTCCCAGACAGAAGAAGAACGCAGACGATTAAAAAATGAAATGACCAGCGGTCTGCGGATCACACCGCAGAACAGCGGGCGATAAAACTCATGGAAAGCTGATGTCCGGCAAATATTCATATAGGGAAAACCCAGGGAAAATTGATAGGAGAGGAGAAAAGAATGACCAATTCGATGAATACCGGGAAAGAAGAAAAAAACAATTCCGGCAAAAAAGTGGGAATACTGGGCGGAACCTTTGATCCGATCCACACTGCCCACCTGATCATCGCCGAGGCGGCTTATGACGCCTTCGGCCTCGATGAAGTGCTGCTGATGCCGTCCGGTCACTCTTATTTCAAGGACAAACGCTCGCAGAAAGTACTTTCTCCCGAGATCCGCTATGCCATGGTCTGCGAAGCCGCGGCGGATAATCCGCATTTTACCCCTTCTGATTTTGAGATCCATAGGGAAGGGAATACCTATACCTATGAGACACTGCGCGGCCTGCGTGAGCAGAATCCTCAGAACCACTATTATTTTATAGTGGGCGCGGATTCCATCCGGGATATCCTGACCTGGAAAAATCCGGAATCTATTTTTGCGGACTGCACCCTGCTCGCTGCTCTGAGAGAGGATGGGATCCCTACGGAGGAATTCCTGAGAGAGGTGGAAAATCTGCGGACGAACCATGGGGCGGATATCCACACTCTTGAGATCCCTGCGATTGGCATTTCGTCAACTGATATACGAAAACGTGTAAAAAACGGCAGAACCATACATTATCTCGTGCCTGAACGCGTAGAAAGGTATATAATAGAGTCAGGGATTTACAGGTAGACCTGTTCGTGCCTGCAGAATCGGATTTTTTTGGAAGGCAGGGCTGCCTGTATGAATGTTCCGGTTCAAAAGATCACTTTAAGGTAAGGACAGAAAGGAATCGGGGACAGGTGAAGAAGGTTTCAAAGATTGATTTGATCAGAACACTGGAGCAGGAACTGAATTATAAAAGATTTGTCCACACCCTGGCTGTTGCCGGAACTGCGTCTTCCCTGGCAATGTGTTATGGGGCTGATCTTGAAAAGGCAGAACTGGCGGGTCTTTTACATGACTGTGCAAAGTGTATCGATGTCAGAAAGATGCAGCGCCTTTGCGAGAAAGCGGGCCTGGAGATTTCTCCTTTTGAGAAAAACAGCGGATCTTTGCTCCACTCCAAGGCAGGCAGCGTCCTCGCTGAGGAAAAATACGGATATACAGATCCGGATATACTCAATGCGATCCGCTACCATACAACCGGGCGGCCGGGCATGAGTCTGCTGGAGAAGATCATTTTTGTGGCGGACTACATTGAACCCGGACGGTTTACAGCCAAAAATCTGCCGCTGATCCGGAAAATGGCATTTTCTGATATTGACGAGGCCCTTCTGAAGATCCTCTATGATACCCTTGTTTATCTGAATTCCACCGGAAATACTGTGGATCCCATGACACAGAAGACCTACGAGTACTACAAACGGCTTGATGAGGAGAAGAACATTTATGACTGATATCAACGATAAGAGCATGGTCCCTGAAAACGGCACAGAAGCGGGCAAGGATCGTTCCGCTGAGCTTGCGCGTCTTGCCATCGCAGCGCTGGAAGATAAGAAAGCTGAGGACGTGCGCGTCATCGACATCGGCGACGTCTCTGTCCTCGCGGATTACTTTATTATTGCCAGCGGAAACAACCGCATTCAGGTCCAGGCAATGGCAGACGAAGTCGAGGAGCGCCTCGGCCGCGCCGGCGCGATCCCCAAACAGATTGAAGGCTATCAGGCCGGCAACTGGGTCCTTCTGGATTTCGGCGATGTGATCATTCACATTTTCGATGCTCAGAACCGGCTTTTCTATGATCTTGAGCGCATCTGGAAAGACGGAACACAGATCACACCGGATCAGCTCTAAGATCCGCTCACTATTTTTTCCGACAATGCCGCTCGCCGGAGCACATCGGCTCACTGGCATTGTCAACAATCTATATAAACATACTGCGGGGATTTCTCTTTTGAGAAATCCCCGATTTTTGGATACGTTTTCTAAAAAGAAGCGTATCGGAGGCAAGATATGGCAAATCAGGAACATATGCCGGAAGAGCTGGACCAGGCGGTCAAAAGCAGGGACCAGATCATAATACGCACCAGCATTATCGGAATTGCGGCCAATATATTTCTTGCAGCCTTTAAAGCTGTCATCGGCCTTTTAGCTCATTCGATTGCGGTCACATTGGATGCGGTCAATAATCTGTCGGATGCGCTTTCATCTCTGATCACGATCATAGGAGCAGGACTGGCAAACCGGAAACCGGATAAAAAACATCCCCTCGGCCACGGGAGAACGGAGTATCTGAGCGCCATCATCGTATCGGCGATCGTCCTCTATGCTGGAATCAACTCCGCCGTGGAATCCGTCAAAAAGATCATGTCCCCCGAGACACCTGATTACTCAAACCTCTCACTGATCATTATCGCTGCTGCTGTCATAGTAAAGATCATTCTGGGAAGATACTTTACTTTAAAGGGAAAAGAGGCCGGTTCGGGCGCACTCGAAGCATCCGGCGCGGATGCCTCTTTTGACGCCGTTCTGTCTCTCTCTGTTCTTGCCTGTGCGGTCCTGTTCCGGATGACGGGCATTTCGCTGGAGGCATTCGTCGGTGCAGTGATCTCTGTCTTTATCATCAAATCAGGCATTGAGATGATGCTGGAGACTCTGGATGATATCATTGGAAAGCGTGCAGACCCCGACAAGGTCCGGGAGATCAAGCGTTTGATCAAAGAGGAGCCGGAAGTACGCGGTGTTTATGATCTGTTCATCAACAACTATGGACCGGGGCGGGATTATGCATCCCTGCATATAGAAGTCCCCGATGTCATGACTGTGGAGGAAGTAGACACCATCACACGCCGTGTGCAGCAGAAAGTCTATAAAGGGACCGGCGTGATCATCACGGGTGTCGGTGTTTACTCCTATAATACCAAAGACCAGGAGGCCGCAAAGATCCGGAACACCGTCATGGAGACTGTCCTTCAGCATGAATGGGCTCTGCAGGTACATGCTTTTAACGCAGACACGAAAAAGAAGAAGATGCGCTTTGATGTTGTCTTAAGTTTTGACATCGATCCCCGGCAAGGATATGAAGTCATAATGAAGGAGATCAGGAGACTGTATCCGGACTATGCTATTACGATCACATCGGATATCGATATAGCATGATGTGACAGGAACACACAGTCATATAATAAGCCGGCAGGGATTCCCCGCAAGGGGGCCTGCCGGCTTTCTATATTAAAATTTATGAATTAAAGACATGAGTAAAAAAACATTATGCCAGCTGC
>Ga0310695_10004152_pt1 | contig 27177 bp, 24 predicted proteins | sample RumenRJG_04DNA_FD_203882 | JGI IMG/M metagenome (GOLD analysis project Ga0310695, IMG submission 203882) | Bovine rumen microbial communities from Lethbridge, Alberta, Canada - RJG_04 (v2) (version 2) | ecosystem: Host-associated > Mammals > Digestive system > Stomach > Rumen | place: Canada... | reverse complement strand
TCGACAGCTACGTCAACCTGCTCCGTTCGCAGACGGAGGCTATGAGTGCCGCCCTCGGAGGCGTTCACTCGCTGGTTGTTACGCCGTTCGATGCTCCCTACGAGAAGCCGACTGAGTTCAGCGAGCGTATCGCCCGCAACCAGCAGCTGCTCATCAAGGAGGAAAGCCACTTCGACCGCATCGTCGATCCCTCGGCCGGCTCTTATTACATCGAGCATCTGACTGACGCTCTGGCCCAGGAGGCTTGGAAGCTCTTCCTCAAGGTTGAGGATGAAGGTGGTTTTCTCGCTGCCGTCAAAGCCGGAACCGTTCAGGCCGACATTAACGCCACGAACGAGAAGCGTCACGGCGACGCCGCCAAGCGCAAGGAGTTCATCCTCGGCACCAACCAGTTCCCCAACTTCACCGAGAAGAGTGAGGGCAAGGAGCCTTGTTCCGTAGGTTGTGACTGTGTCGCAACCCACACTGGCGACCCCGACGTCCCTGCCCTGAAAGCCAGCCGTCTGGCTTCCGATTTCGAGACACTGCGCTTGACCACCGAGAAGGCCGCAAAGGTTCCCGTTGCCTTCATGCTGACCATCGGCAACCTCGCTATGCGTCAGGCTCGTGCACAGTTCTCGTGCAACTTCCTCGCCTGCGCCGGCTATAAGGTCATCGACAACCTCGGCTTCAAGACCGTCGAGGAGGGTGTCGATGCAGCCCTTGCTGCTGGTGCCGACATCGTGGTCATCTGCTCCAGCGACGATGAGTACGCCGAGTACGCCATCCCCGCTTTCCAGTACCTCAATGGCCGTGCAATGTTCGTCGTAGCCGGTGCTCCCGCTTGTATGGAAGACCTCAAGGCCGCCGGCATCGAGAACTACATCCACGTAAAGTGCAACGTGCTTGAAACGTTGAAAGAATATAACCAGAAACTTGGCATTTAAAGAATAGGAGACTTGAATTATGCGTAAACAATTTAAAGATATTGATATCTATGCAGGCATCAAGGCTCAGGATGGTGCCAAGTGGATCAAAGACAATGGAATCGTAGAGAACTGGAAGACGCCCGAGCACATCGAAGTGCGTCCCGTCTATACGAAAGAAGACCTCGAAGGTATGGAACACCTTGACTTCACAGCCGGTATTCCGCCCTACCTCCGTGGTCCGTACTCAATGATGTACCCGTTCCGCCCGTGGACTATCCGCCAGTATGCCGGATTCTCCACTGCTGAGGAATCGAATGCCTTCTATCGTCGTAACCTCGCCTCTGGTCAGAAAGGTCTTTCCGTGGCCTTCGACCTGCCTACACACCGTGGCTACGACCCCGACAACGCCCGTGTCGTCGGCGACGTGGGTAAGGCTGGTGTGAGCATCTGCAACGAAGAGAATATGAAGGTGCTGTTCTCTGGCATCCCCTTGAACAAGATGTCGGTCTCCATGACCATGAACGGTGCCGTGCTGCCCATTCTGGCTTTCTACATCGTGGCTGGTCTGGAGCAGGGCGCACAGCTCGAAGAGATGGCTGGAACCATCCAGAACGACATTCTGAAGGAGTTCATGGTGCGTAACACCTACATCTACCCGCCAGCATTCTCGATGAAGATCATCGCCGACATATTTGAGTACACCTCTCAGAAGATGCCGAAGTTCAACAGCATCTCCATCTCCGGCTACCACATGCAGGAGGCTGGTGCCACCGCTGACATCGAGCTGGCCTACACGCTGGCCGACGGTATGGACTACCTGCGCACGGGTGTCAACGCAGGTATCGATGTCGATGCCTTCGCTCCGCGTCTCAGCTTCTTCTGGGCCATCGGCATGAACCACTTCATGGAAATCGCCAAGATGCGCGCTGGTCGCTTGTTGTGGGCCAAGATTGTGAAGAGCTTTGGCGCCAAGAACCCGAAGTCGCTTGCACTGCGTACCCACTCGCAGACCTCCGGCTGGTCGCTCACCGAGCAGGACCCCTTCAACAACGTGGGTCGTACCTGTATCGAGGCTATGGCTGCCGTTTTGGGTCACACCCAGTCACTCCACACCAACGCCCTCGACGAGGCCATCGCCCTGCCGACAGACTTTTCCGCTCGTATCGCCCGTAACACCCAGATCTACATCCAGAACGAGACGAAGGTCTGCAAGCAGATTGACCCGTGGGCTGGCTCTTACTACGTGGAGACGCTGACCAACGAGCTCGTCCACAAGGCTTGGGAACACATCCAGGAGATTGAGAAGCTTGGCGGTATGGCCAAAGCTATCGAGACTGGTCTGCCCAAGATGCGTATCGAGGAAGCCGCTGCCCGTACCCAGGCCCGTATCGACTCTGGCGTGCAGACCATCGTCGGCACCAACAAGTACCGTCTGGAGCACGAAGATCCCATCGACATCCTCGAGGTGGACAACACTGCCGTGCGCAAGCAGCAGGAGGAGAGCCTCAAGCAGGTGCGCTCCACTCGCGACGAGGCCGCTTGTCAGGCTGCCCTCAAGGCTATCACCGACTGCGTCCGCGACTTCAACGAGGGTCGCAAGAGTGAAAACAACCTCCTCGACCTCGCCGTCAAGGCCGCTCAGTTGCGCTGTACCCTCGGCGAGATTTCAGATGCCTGCGAAGAGATCGTGGGCCGTTACAAAGCAGTAATCAGAACTATTTCAGGCGTGTACAGTTCAGAAAGTAAGAACGACAGCGACTTCGAGTTGGCCAAGAAGCTGACCGACGAGTTCGCAAAGAAGGAGGGTCGCCGCCCCCGTATTTTCATCGCGAAGATGGGTCAGGACGGTCATGACCGTGGTGCAAAGGTTGTAGCAACGGGCTACGCAGACTGTGGCTTCGACGTCGATATGGGACCCTTGTTCCAGACCCCCGCTGAGGCTGCCCGCGAGGCCGTCGAGAACGACGTCCACGTAGTGGGTGCTTCGTCACTCGCCGCTGGTCACAAGACGCTCATTCCGCAGCTTATCGAAGAGCTGAAGAAGCTTGGTCGTGAGGACATCATGGTTATCGCCGGTGGTGTCATCCCCGCCCAGGACTACGACTTCCTCTATCAGGCTGGCGTCGCCGCTATCTTCGGCCCCGGCACCAGTGTGGCAAAGGCTGCTTGTGAAATGATGAAAATCCTTCTTGACGAGTAGGCTGCGACCATCGATGAATGGTAAAGCGGTGTATCCCATTCCGGATGCACCGCTTTTCTTATAGTATCTTGGAAGACAAATACAGGATCTGTCTATCTGACAACTTGTGTGAACACGGGCTTCTCACCCTTCAGAACTGTCACGTAGACTTTCATCTCTCCTGCGGGAGGCATCTGTGTTCCACCTTCACGTGGAAGGTCAATGGCAGTGAACAAGTACTCCGTACCATCGGGAATGGAGCGTGACGCAACGGTTTTTGCCTGTGCATGAATCATGGGATAGTCACCCACGGCAGCCACGAAGATGGCCGACTCGTCTTCGTTTACTTCATGCTGTTCGGGGAAGTCCTCAAGTTTGGTGTATTCACCCTCGAGGAATCCGTTAGCTTTCAAGAACTGGTCGACCTCTTTTTTTACTGCAGCCATGCGTGCGGCACGTACACCGTAGCCGGGAAGAATCTCTGCCTTTGGCTGTTTCTCTGCCAGATTTTTCGTGCTGGAATCCAGTCCTCCGCTTCCGAAAGTGCAGAACGGCACAATCTTTTTACCGCTCAAATCTGTCTGCTCAAGAAATGTAGCTACTGGAGGTGCATAGGTGCCGAACCAAACCGGATAGCCGATAAATACGAGATCGTACTTTGATAGGTCGGCAGTAATGGGTTTGATTTCAGGCGTGATGCCTTGTTCGCGCTCTTGCATGCACCGTCCTATTGTTGCCTGGAAATCGCCGTCGTAGGGTTTCACGGGTGTAATCTCCTCCATGTCGGCACCGAGGCGGGAAGCGATTTCCTGTGCCACGGTCTTGGTGTTCGAGGTTTGTGAGTAGTAAAGAACCAACGTCTTGGGTGTCTCTTCCTTTTGGCCGCAGGACAAGGCGGCCACCATTGTAGCTGCTAAAGCCAGCATCAGTTTTAAGCTTTTCATTCTCATGTTATTTATATGGTTTATTTCAGTCGGCTGCAAAGTTACTATTATTTTTTTAAACAACAACTGTTCGAATTGCATTATTTAACACCAATTTTTAGCGATATATTTGCTCATGTCGTTTTTTTTTTGTTATTTTGCAACAGTTACAGTAACTAAATCCAAACAATTATGGCAAACTTAACAGAAAATGCGAACCTTTGTGGTCTGAAGCGTGAAGACTTCCAGACCACTATTAACGGTAAAAAGACCGATCTTTACATTCTGCGCAACCGCAAGGGTTACGAAGTGGCAATCTCGAACTATGGTGGTGCCATCTGCGCCATCATGGTGCCCGACAAGAACGGCAACGTTGGCAATGTCATTCAGGGACACGCCAATATTGAGCAACTTATGAGTGGTAACGAGCCCTACCTCTCAACCTTGATTGGTCGCTGGGGTAATCGTATTTGCAAAGGACAGTTTACGCTGAACGGCAAAGACTATCAGGTGGCTATTAACAACGGCCCCAACCATTTGCATGGTGGTCTGAAGGGGTTCAATGCTAGGGTATGGGATGCCCGTCAGATGGGGCCCCGTTCGCTGGCTCTCCACCGTATCTCTTCATACGGCGAGGAAGGCTATACGGGCGAACTCGATGTTACCGTGGAGTTTACCTTCACCGACGATAACGAGCTTGTGCTGGAGTATCTGGCATCTACCAACAAGAAGACCATCGTGAACCTGACCCATCACGCTTTCTTCTCTCTTGCTGGCACTGCAGACCCCACTCCGACGATTGACGACCTGATTTGCGAAATCAACGCCGACTTCTATCTGCCTACCGACGCTACAGCCATTCCTACCGGTGAGATCCTGAAGGTAGAAGGCACTCCCTTCGACTTCCGCACACCGAAGGCCATTGGCAAGGATATCGATGCCGATAACGAGCAGATAAAGTTCGGTAACGGCTACGACCACAACTATGTGCTGAACAAGCAAGAGGAAGGTGAGCTGAGCTTTGCTGCCCGTCTTACCGATCCGAAGAGCGGACGTACGTTGGAATGCTACACTACCGAACCTGGTATGCAACTGTATACAGGCAACTATCTGGAAGGCTACAAGGGTGCCAACGGTGCTACGTTCCCACGTCGTTCGGCTGTCTGCTTGGAGACGCAGCACTTCCCCGATTCTCCTAACCGTCCCTATTTCCCCAGCGTGGTGCTCAATCCCCATCACCGCTACAAGCAGAAGACCGTTTATAAGTTTGGTGTAGTCGAATAATCACTCTAACCTCAAACAATAAAGTAAATGTCACAGAAACAAGCCCCGAACTATTTGTTCCCGTTGATTATTGTGTTCATCGTGTGTTTCCTCATCGGATTCATTACGACGATGAACAACTCGATGATTGAGTTCTGTAAAGAAGCCTTCCAGCTGAACGACAAGCAAGGACAGCTGGTTAACACCTTCTTCTACGGAGCCTATCTGTTCTCCATCCCGTTTGCCATGATGATGAGCAAGATTGGCTACAAGGCTACGCTCGTCCTGGGTCTGGGTGTTGTAGGTATCGGATTCATTGCCAACAACCTGGGCGTTACCGCAGCCCTCGGCACGGCTAATGTCTATACCGTATTCCTTTGCTGCATGAGCATCGTAGCTCTTGGTGTGGTGATGCTTCAGCTCGTGGCCAATCCCTATGTGATGGTGCTTGGCAAGCCCGAGAGCGGCGCCTTCCGCATGACGTTGTCACAGGCCCTGAACTCGGTAGCTACCACTGTGGCTCCCATCTTCATCACCGTAGTGATTATTGCCGACAAGCCCAAGCTGCCCGAGAACGTGCCTGGCCCGTTCCTGATGCTGGGTATTTTCGCGCTGGTCATCGCTGCCATCCTGTTCTTCATCAAGCTGCCCGATCCCGATATGGACAAGAAGGAAGATGCTGCCGATACTCTCGCTGATGCTAACCAGTACAAGTCGAGTGTCTTTAAGTATCCGCATGTCTGGTTTGGTGCTCTGGCCATCGCTATGTACATGGGTCTTGAGATTGGTATCCCCTCGATGCTTCCCGCTTATTGGAAGGCCGATCCCTCACTGCCCGGCTCAGCTACCGACTACCTGCCCTTCTATTGGGGTGGTATGATGGTGGGACGTTTCGTCGGCTCAGCCATCCTTGCCAAGTTCGAGGCTCGCAAGCTGCTCACCGCATGTCTTATCCTCGGTGCTTGCTGCGTAGGCATCTCGTTCTTCCTCCCGGGTATGGCTGCCGTCTATGCTATGCTGGCTGCCGGTTTGTTCCACTCGGTAATGTGGCCCCTCATCTTCAACCTCGGTTTGCAGGAGCTTGGTCCTCACACGAAGAATGCCTCTGGTCTGATTAACATGGGTGTGCTCGGTGGAGCTACACTGCCGCTCCTCATGGGTGCCATCGTTGATAATCCCGCCCTTGGCGTGGGTGTTGCCATCATGCTCATGTTCGTTTACTACGCCTACGTCCTCTGGTTCTGCAACTGGGGTTCAAAGATTGGCATTAGCGCGAAATAACTCTCAAACCATAATTAATTATTTAAACCTACAACAAACATGATTGACATTGAATTTGTAAGAAGCCGCTTCATCAAGCACTTTGACGGAAAGACAGGTAACGTCTACACATCTCCTGGTCGTATCAACCTGATTGGTGAGCACACCGACTATAACGGTGGATTCGTGTTCCCCGGAGCAGTTGACAAGGGCGTTACCGCAGAGATGCGCGCCAACGGTACCGAAGATACCGTGATGGCCTACGCCATTGACCTGAAGGACCGTGTGGACTTCCACCTCGACGACCCCGCTGGCCCCAAGGCCTCTTGGGCTCGCTATATCTTCGGCATCGCTCTGGAGATGCGTAAGCTGGGCGTTCCCGTGAAGGGCTTCAACATTGCCTTCTCTGGCGACGTGCCCCTTGGTGCTGGTATGTCTTCAAGTGCTGCTATGGAGAGCTGCTTCGCCTGTGGTCTGAACGATATTTTCGGCGAGAACAAGGTTTCACAGTGGGATATGGTGCTGGCCGGACAGGCTACCGAGCACAACTACTGCGGCGTGAACTGCGGTATCATGGACCAGTTTGCATCCGTCTTCGGCAAGGCAGGCTGCCTCATGCGCCTCGACTGCCGCAGCCGCGAGTTTGAGTACTTCCCCTTCAAGCCCGATGGCTACCGCCTCGTTTTGCTCGACAGCGTGGTGAAGCACCAGCTGGCAGGCTCGCCCTACAACGATCGTCGCAACTCCTGCGAGAACGTGGTGAAGCACATCCAGGCCAAGCATCCCGAGGGTAAGTTTGAGACCCTGCGCGACTGCACATGGGAGCAGCTCGAAGAGGTGAAGGCCGAGGTCGGCGAAGAGGACTACAAGCGTGCCAAGTTCGTGCTCGGTGAGAAGGACCGTGTGCTGGCCGTCTGTGATGCTCTGAACGAGGGTGACTATGAGAAGGTCGGTGAGATGATGTACAAGACCCACGAGGGTCTGTCGAAGGACTATGAGGTCAGCTGCGAGGAGCTCGACTTCTTGAACGACATTGCCAAGGAGAACGGCGTCACCGGTTCCCGCATTATGGGTGGCGGCTTCGGAGGCTGCACCATCAACCTTGTGCGCAACGACCTCTACAGTAAGTTCATTGCCGACGCCAAGAAGCGTTTCAACGAGAAGTACGGCCACGAGCCCAAGGTCTACGATGTAGTCATCGGCGACGGCTCGCGCAAGCTCTGCTAAGTCCCCGCGCTTATTCTAACAACAACAGCAGCTATAGTCCTTAGTGATTGTAGCTGCTGTTACTCTTTTTGGGTTGGATCCCCTTCGCAGTTATGACACGAGCGAGCAGGGTGCGCCTGATGATGTTGTAATGGGGGATAAAACAAAAAGAGAGGGGGATGCCCTCTCTCTCGGTGATTCCGTTGGGACTCGAACCCAAGACCCACAGCTTAGAAGGCTGTTGCTCTATCCAGCTGAGCTACGGAACCAAAAGCGGGTGCAAAGGTAGACATTTTTTTGCGAACAGCCAAATTTTCAGACACGAAATCTGATGTAGGCGCGGTCGTCGAACGAATTATTGCCCTGCAAGAAGGCTTTTGTGGCCTTGAATGCCCCGATGTTCAGCGGGTCTTCGGACTTTTGTTGTGCCAGTCGGGCTTCTGACGCTTCGAGTGTAGGCTCAAGGAAGGGATAGCCGTCGGAGGCGAGTACGATTTCCCAAGGCTGGAAGTCGAGGGTAATGATGCGTACGTGGCGCTCGTCGACGGGAAATCCGTCGACCACGCTGTAGCCGTTGTTCTGATGCTTCATGGTCTCGAGCATGTGTGGGATGATGGCAGCACGGGCAGTGTCGTCGACGAGGAAACGTTCCTTAGGCTCTTTGCTGGTCAGGATGATGGCGGCGCGCTGCTCTGCCAGCTCCTGTTCGTAGGGCTTGGGGTTGTCGTAGTATTCACCACCTACGAGGCACTGGCAGTCGCCTATCATCCATATCTCGCGACGCAGACGGCTATAGACGATGCACGAAGCGGTGAGCCGCTCTTCGGGGTGGTCGGCCAAGTAGGGAAGGCGGGACTTGCGGTAATGTCGGGCGATGGCTCTTGTAACTCCTGAGCAGAACTGATGGCAGGTGAGGTCTTTGCCCGCCTTGCGCACGAAGCGGGCGATAATCTGCATGGCATAGCGTCCGTTGGAGTTGAAAAGACTGTAGCGTCGCGTGGCCTTCGAGGTGGAGCCGTCGATGACGGCGATATAGTCAGGAGTGACGACGACGCCGTCCTCGCTTTTCTTCGCGGGGTTCTTGGGGATGAGGGCTTGTTCGATGATGGTCATAGGGGGGCTTATGGGGCTCATTGGGCTTATTGGGCTTATTGGGCTTATTGGCCTTATTGGGCTCATTGGGCTTATTGGGCTTATTGTATAGCTTGCTGATAAGGTCGGGGCGCCCGATGCGACGCAGGCTCTGCTCTATGTTGCGGCGCTCCTCGGGCTTGTACCAGAAGAAGTACTGTCGCTGAGCGAGCTTTTCGCGGGGTGTCTTAGCCGAGAAGACGGGTTCGAGCGTGTAGGGATCATAGCCTGTGTACCAGGTCTCGGTAGAGACGGTCATGGGGGTAGGCGTAAAGTCCTGAACCTGTTCGAGCTGGAAGTCGAGTTGCTTGGTCTGCACCGCCAACTCAGCCATGTCGGCTTCATGGCATCCGGGGTGGCTGCTGATGAAGTAAGGGATAATCTGCTGACGCAGGTTCTCCTCGCGGTTGATGCGGTCGAAGATGCGCTTGAACTCATGGAACTGGCTGAACGAAGGCTTGCGCATGAGCATGAGCACGCGGTCGCTGGTATGCTCGGGGGCCACCTTCAGGCGTCCGCTGACGTGTCGGCAGATGAGTTCGCGCGTATATTCCATAGCAGCACGGTTGGCTGCCTCGTCCTTGCTGCGGTAGAGCAGGAGATCGTAGCGCACGCCACTGCCTATGAAGCTCTTCTTGATACCCGGCAGGGCGTCGACAGCGCGGTAGATCTCAAGCAGTCGCGAGTGGTTGGTATCGAGGTTGGGGCATATCTGCGGATGGATACAGCTGGGACGCTTGCAGCGTTCGCAGGCATTGAGGTTGCGCCCGTGCATGCCGTACATGTTGGCCGACGGGCCTCCGAGGTCGGAGAGATAGCCCTTGAAGTCAGGCATCTGGATGACCTGTTTCACTTCCTTGATGATGCTCTCCTTGGAGCGACAGGTGATGAACTTCCCCTGATGGGCCGATATGGTGCAGAAGGCACAGCCTCCGAAGCAGCCTCGATGGATGTTCACGCTGTGCTTGATCATGTCGAACGCCGGTATGCGCTTGCCCTTGTACTTAGGATGTGGCTGTCGCGTATAAGGAAGGTCGAACGAGGCGTCGAGCTCGGCTGTGGTCATGGGTGGATAGGGAGGGTTGACTATCACATAGTTTATAGTGGATAGTGAATAGTTATGATTACCATTCCGACATGTCTGCTTTTGTGCGGTTTTACTTCTGTCGCCATTGTAATCATAACTATTCACTATAAACTTCTCACTATCAGTTAGGGGTTGTATGAGCCGCTTGGCGTGCATCATGTTCGACTGTTCTTCGATATGGCGGAAGTTCTCGGCCTGACAGCGTTTGTCGGCACGACACTTCTCGTGGCTGTGGAGCACGATGTCGTCGGGAGTGGGAGTGACATCGCTGGCGAGGTAGACCGTCTGAGGAATGTCACGTATCTGATGGATTTGCTCGCCCTCGTCTAATCGTCGGGCCAGTTCGACGATAGGCTTCTCGCCCATGCCGTAGATGATAAGGTCGGCTCCGCTATCGCAGAGGATGCAGGGGCGCAGCTGGTCTTGCCAGTAGTCGTAGTGGGTGAGTCGGCGCAGCGATGCCTCGATACCACCCAGCACCACAGGCACATCAGGAAAGAGCTGCTTGAGAATACGGGTGTAGACGATGGTGGGATACTCGGGCCGCATGTCATGGCGCCCGTCGGGCGAGTAGGCATCCTCAGAGCGCAGTCGACGTGCAGCGGTGTACTTGTTGACCATCGAGTCCATGCAGCCTGGGGCAATGCCGAAGAAAAGACGCGGGCGTCCCAGCTTCTTGAAGTCGCGGTAGTCGCCATGCCAGTCGGGCTGGGGCACGATGGCCACGCGGTAGCCGGCACTCTCCAGCACCCTGCCTATGACAGCTGCGCCAAACGAGGGGTGGTCGACATAGGCATCGGCTGAGAACAGGATGATATCCACCTCATCCCAGCCTCTCAGCTCCAACTCCTTCTTCGTTGTTGGCAGAAAATCAGTCAGTCTATACTCCACTAATTCTTAACTCTTAACTTTTACTCGCGTAGCGATAACTTTTAACTCTTAACTTTTAACTCTTAACTAATTAAATGGTGTTCCCTGGAAGGCCCGCTTGGTCATGCCGAGGTTGTCGTTACATTGGTTTTTCCAGTTGATAAACAGCAATACGAGCTGCTGAAGTCCATAGGCCTTCATGTTGGGATGATAGATGACATCGAGACACAGGTCGAGCAGGTCCTTGTCGGTAACCGATTCCGACTCGAGCAGCGAACGTATGTTAAGTTTCAGTTTGTCGAGCACTTCCTCGTCGACATAGCCCGTTGAGTCAATAAGATCGCGGAACAGCTGGTAACGCTCGATGGTCTGCAGGTGTTGTTCGGTCACTTCGATGCTTCGGGTTCCGGATGCATTTGTTTGGATTATTGCCATGATAGTCTTTAGATTTAGAGTGATTGATTATTTAATTAGATATTTCATAAGTCCTTGCATAATAGCCTTCCGCTTGCCAGGCTCCTTGATGCACTCGAAGGGAAAGCCCATGGTCAGGCAGCGATAGTCGTTGCCTTCGTATGCCACCGCTGCACTGCTATTGTCACCGTATGCCATAGCACTAAAGGCACTGTTGCCTACGGGTAGCAGCACGTCGGTGTGATGGGCAGCATAGTGCTGCTCGTTCAGCTGATGATGGTAGCCAAACTCGATGCCAAGGCCCTGTACCATCCCCGAAGGTGACTGGTTCTGACCTCCGAAGCGGCACTTCAGCAGACGCTCCAAGAATGCTTGTTGGTCGGCAGTGGTAGCATCGGTGCCGATATAGGCTCCGCTGACGAGGAGCGACTTGCCTTGTTCGGTAGCAATGAGCATGGCTTGCTGCACGTCAGTGGTAAGCGCCTTGTAGGGCACGAGGCTGTGGCCGTCGTCATAGTCGAGTCCCAGCATGAAGTCGATGGCAGCGTAGTCCTGTAACGGCATCTGCAGGACGGCTTCAGAAGAGCAACTGGCGATATTGTACTTCATGGCCGACTGGATGGCCTCGGCATGGAGGCGCACGTCGTTGAAGTCGTTGCCCGCTATGAAATATCCTGCCAGCTCGTCGGTAGAGAAACCGAGACCGGTAGAATCGGTGGCACCGAGGCGGCTGGTGTCGAACACCTGCTGCTGTCCAAGCCATCCGCAGGTACGTCCATAGCTGACGCCGGGGTCAATGTCGAGTCGGAAGCCCTGTCCGCTGACGGCAGGCGAAGAAAGCCGGTGGAAGCCATCGACAATGAGCACCGAGTTCTTCGCATCCGGTGTGTAAAGGGCGGAGAGGGTCTGGGTAGGGAAGCTGATGCCGCCCTTGTTGGCCGCCCGTACTTGGAAACTGTAGAGCACACCTGGGCGCAGACGTAAGGAATAGCTGTTATGGGTGACGTGAACACCATTGTCGAATGCGTCATTACCCATTGCGGTGTAGACGATGTAGCCGTTGGGATAGGCACTCGGCTCCTGTGGGTCTTCGGCAGGTGTCCAAGAGAGACGGGCCTCACCGCGACGTTTGTCCAGTTCAATCCTGAAAGAGGTAGGTGTCAGCGGTGTCACCACGGCCGAACGATTGTGCTTCTCGCTGATATAACGAAGGAGGGTCTTATAGACAGAGCGTGCCAGCGTGAAACGGAAATTGGGGTCCTGACCGTAGCGCATATCACCAAAGTTCTGATGCGACATGGTCTCGAGGATGGCTGAGGGCACGACAGGATTGCGTGACTCGGAGTAGTTGCGGTCGTAGACCTCGCGCTTAGTCCATTCACCATAGATGGCTCTCAGGTCCTTGGTAGTATTATCAAGCAGCAGGTCGGCCAGTTCTCTTGACATGCAACGGCTCTTTCCTGCGGCAAGCAGGGAGTCTCCGAAATGGGTGGTACAGATAGTCAGCGTGCCGTAGACGCCCCTTCCGGTGTCGGTGTGGCCCGCATCGCTATGAACGGCAAGGGCCAATTCGATAGGTACATGGCGGCCCACGCTGTCGGGCGCATAGGCAGAGCCACCACAAAGGAGGTTGGTCATCAGTGAACGGCTGTTGATATCGTCGCCATAGTCGTTATTGCCCTGCTTGGAGGAGTAGACATCATAGGGCATGCCGGCCCACTGTGCATAATAGCGCGAACCCTCAAGACAACGAGGAAGGCCGCTGGTGCGTCCACCTCTTTCTATATTTCCCATCCCTCCGCCAAAGCGCACGGCATCGGTAGTCACCACGCCCTGGTGAGAGCTGTGGTTGGTCAGCACTACGCGGTTACGGTGGCTGGAACCTTTCTCAAAGTCGAAGGTGCCCAGGTAAACCCACGTGGAGCCGCCCATCTGCTGGTTGACGAGGAAGTCGGTTTTCTGGCCTTTGTGCCATACGGTATAGTGGGCATCGTCAACGCTTTTCTCCAATGTCTGATAGCTTATGTAGACGGCATAGCGTCCGTTCTCAGGCAAATTGGGCTGATAGGTTGCCGTACAGAGCTTTGACTTGGAACGGGTTGTCTCTACCATTCGAGCGGTTCCTGCCTCAAAGGGATTCTCACCGTCGTGGTAGTCGCCTTCGTGGAAGGCAAATCCCTTGCCGGGTGAATCGTTCCACGTATGTCGGTAGTTCTGTTCCTGATAACTGACGAAAGGGGCTGCCATGTCGTTGTCGACAATGACCTCATGGCGCTGCCAGTCGCGTTCTCTCGGAGTGAAGACTACAGCACCGGCATTTTCGAGCATCGGGATGAGATAGGGTACAACGATGGTCTGCGTGAACAGATCCTCGTTGGTACAGAACAGTGCAGGCCGCTGCCATTTCCAGCTCAATGTGTGCTGGTCGTAGTAGCGGCCGTGGCTTGCCCATACGGAGAGATGACGGCCAGCGAGCCCATGAGTGATGGTACTGGGTTGAGAGACATTGCTCACCCACGGCATCACGTCATCGTCGATGTCGTCCCATTTTGTGGATTGGGCTTGAACCCCATTGAGAAAAAGATGAAGGATAAAGAGTGATAAACTGGTGTGTACAGTCCATCGGTAGTTTTCCAAAATGGTACAAAATGGGAAAACGCGCTTTTTATCCTTCATTAATATCTCGTCGTTAATTGGTTGGCTACAAGCCAGTTGTGAAGTTATCCGGGATCTTTCCCTTGAAGTCCTTGAAGTAGGTCTTGATTTCAAGCATGTCGGTTTCCAGGTCACCTGTCGGGTGGATGGTACGGGTGCATTGAATGAGTCGGCGTTCGTAGTCAAGGCCATAGAGAAGGATGGGAAGGTTGGCTTTTAAGGCAATAAAATAAAAACCCTTCTTCCATTCCTCGGTGCGCGAACGGGTGCCCTCTGGAGTGATACACAGATGGAACTCTTGCTGCTTCTCAGCCGTTGCTGCCATCGAGTCGGTCATGCTGGTATGCTTCTGTCTGTAGACGGGAATGCCCCCAAGCCTCTTGAAGATGGGTCCAAGAGGCCAGAAGAACCATTCTTTCTTCATGAGGAAATGGCTCTTGATACCGTTGGCGCGACTATAGAGAAGCCCGATGATGAAATCCCAGTTGCTGGTATGAGGAGCCAGACAGATGATGTATTTGTCGGGATGTTCTTCGGTAACCTTGGTCGTCCATCCCATTCTTTTATACAACAGGTAGTTGCAAATTTTCCTCCACATTTACAGCGTATTGATCTGGTCAATGATTTCACTTACCTGAGCAGCGAACTTCTCACGCAAGTCCTTAAAATAATTACTCGGTGTCATGCCTGGTTCTGGATGAGACACGCGGCAGATGAAGTCGCTCTGCATCAAGATGATGGAATGAAGCAGGGCATTGGCGTTGTCCTCATGGTTCTCAGCACCATAAAGAGAAGCTGCTACACACTCGGCGAACAGTTCCTCACAGATGGTATTAATAGCCTTTTTCAGTGATCTTTTATTTGCCATACGAATGTATCTTTGGTATTTATTCGCCAAAGATAAGAAAAAAAAATCAGATGACAAAGAGTTTTCTCACTTTTTCGACAAAAATATTTGTTGTTATGACAAAAGGATTATAACTTTGCACCCGAAAATGGATTATATGGACATGAATGAAGTGAATACATCAGAAGCCAAAGGTATGATGAAAGACTCGATTTTGATACTGAGTGGCGGCATGGACAGTGTCACCATGCTATATGACTATCAAGAACGTATAGCACTGGCCTTGTCGTTCGACTATGGTTCCAACCATAACGCGAAGGAGATTCCTTTTGCCCGTTTGCATTGCGAACGCCTGGGCATTGAGCATATCACCATCCCACTTGCCTTCATGGGACAGTACTTTTCGAGTTCGCTGCTTCAGGGCAGTGATTCTATCCCAGAAGGACACTATGCCGACGAGAATATGCGTTCGACGGTAGTTCCTTTCCGTAATGGCATCATGCTCAGCGTGGCAGTAGGCATGGCTGAGAGTCGTGGACTGAAACATGTGATGATGGCTAACCACGGGGGCGACCATACCATCTATCCTGATTGTAGGCCCGAGTTTGTGGAGGCCTTCAGTGAAGCTGCCCGCACGGGAACGTATCCGGGAATCACGCTGCTTTCGCCATACACCAACCTGACGAAGGGACAGATAGCTGCCAGAGGAAAGACGCTCGGCATCGACTATGCCGAAACGTGGTCGTGCTATAAAGGTGGCGAGAAACACTGTGGACGGTGCGGAACGTGTGTGGAACGCAAGGAGGCCTTGGCCTATGCGGGCATTCCTGACCCTACTGTTTACGAATAACTAAATTTCATTAAGAAAAAAAAGAACTGGCAACTATTCTTCGTTGGCCAGTTCTTTGTCGTGTTGCTCATAGGCATTGACAATGCGTGTCACCAGTTTGTGCCTGACGATGTCGTTCTTGTCAAGCCTGACGACACCTATGCCCTCGATGTCACTCAGCAGATGCAATGCCTCGATAAGTCCGCTCTTCTGAGAGCGAGGCAGGTCAATCTGAGAGGTGTCGCCCGTAACTATCATCTTCGTGTTCCATCCCATGCGGGTAAGGAACATTCGGAGCTGGGCTGGGGTCGTGTTCTGTGCCTCGTCAAGGATGACCACGGCATCGGAAAGCGTACGTCCACGCATAAATGCCAACGGAGCAATCTGAATCTGATGCTTCTCCATCATGTCCTGGAGCTTCACCTGTGGAAGCATGTCTTCCAAGGCATCGTACAACGGTTGGAGATAAGGATCAATCTTATCCTTCATGTCACCAGGAAGGAAACCCAGCTTCTCGCCAGCTTCCACGGCAGGTCTCGACAGGATAATCTTCTTGGCCGTTTTTTCCTTCAGCGCCTTCACGGCAAGTGCAATGCTCAGATAGGTCTTTCCCGTACCTGCAGGTCCCACGGCAAAAACCATATCGTTCTCCATATATGCATCGATGAGGCGTTTCTGGTTCTCGGAACGTGGCTTGATGGGTCGTCCGGACATGGTGTAGCACACCACGCCATCGGGTACATCGTCGCGTGTGCGTTTTCCTTTGATAATGTCAAGGATATCCTCTTCTTTCAGTGAATTGAACTTCAGGACGTGGAGTCTCATCCTTTCCACATTCTCTTCAAAGGAGGTCATCTGCTCTTCATCGCCAAGGACGCGCAACACATTATCACGTGCCACAATGCGCAGTTTAGGATAGAGGGCCTTCAACATTTGCAGATGAGCATTCCCAACCCCGTAGAACACTACAGGGTCAATCTCTTCCAGTACAATATGTTTCTCTGTCAATGGGTTACTTCTACTTTGACAATTATTGAATAATCGAGAAAAAACACAGGGAAAGACGGTGCTTCCCCTGTGCCCTATAGGGATTTGCTGATAGTGATCAGTTGTTTACCGAACCTCCTACGATGTCGAGCAGTTCGCTGGTGATGGCCTGCTGACGGCTCTTGTTGTACTGTAGATTCAGCTGGCGCAACAGTTCGTCGGCATTGTCGGTAGCAGTCTGCATGGCTACCATGCGGGCAGCATGCTCAGAGGCCACGCTGTCGAGCAGGGCAGTATAAAGCATCAGGTGTCCCATTTTCGGGATGAGCTGAGAAAGCACGGTGTGCATATCAGGCTCCACGATGAAGTTGTCGTTCAATGGGCGTACCTCGTCTTCTTTTCTTTCACGCACCCGCTTGTTCTTCTTCAAGTAGTCCTGCGCTTTCTTCGTGACGACGTTCGTGGTGAGGTCGCGCTCGTGGTCGCGTTCCAACTCCGTCTCGATGTCGATGGGCAGGAAGGTCTTGTGGGTGAGGATCTGCGAACCGGCACTCTTGAAGTGGTGGTAGATAAGCTCCACACGGTCTACCTCTCCGTCGGCAAAGCGCTGGCCGAGCTCCATAGCCAGGTCGATGCACTGCTTCACGTTGGGATGGTCTACAAGGTCGGCCAAGTCGCACTTGACATTATAGCCCAGCTTGCGGGCCTTCTCGGCCACCTTGCGGCCAATGGGATAGACCTCCACATTCTCAGGACCCAACGCTTCTGACAACTCCTTGACAGCATTCATCATCATCTTGATGACGTTCGAGTTGAAGCCTCCGCAGAGCGATGAGTTGCTGGAGAACACCACCAGTGCCACGCGCTTCACAGACCGCTCCTGATCGTATATGGTCTGTGCTTCAGCCTCGGCAGCAAGGAACGACTTCAAGATATGCTCCAACATCGTCTCGTAGGGTAGCATGTTCTGGATAGCCACCTGAGCATGGTGTAGCTTTGAACTCGCCACCATCTTCATGGCAGAGGTAATCTTGCGGGTCGAGTTGACGGAGGCGATGCGGCCTTTGATTTCTTTTAAGCTTGGCATCTCAGGAATTTACAATTTAACAATTTACAATTCACAATTAATTTTGCCATTTAGCAATTTGACGATTCCCTCTCTATGCGAGTACAAATAAATTGCACAATCTACGAAATTGATCAATCAATTGTAAATCGTAAACCGTCAAATTGTAAATCATTACTTATACGTTCCGGCAATATCAGCCATGACGGCTTCAATCTTTCCGGTTGTCTCGTCGTCAATCTTTCCTGCAGCCAACGTCTCAATGACCTCGGGAGCCTGGGTACGCAGCTTGTCGAGGAACTGGTCCTGACACTGGCGCACCTTGTCGATAGGCACCTGGCGCATCAGACCGTGCACACCACAGTAGAGTATGGCCACCTGCTCGCCTACGGGCATGGGGCTGTACTGCGGCTGGATGAGCAACTGGTTGTTCTTACGTCCACGGTCGAGGGTCATGGCGGTTACAGCGTCCATATCAGAAGAGAACTTCGAGAAAGCCTCCAACTCACGATACTGAGCCTGGTCGATCTTCAGCGTACCAGCCACCTTCTTCATTGACTTGATCTGTGCCGAGCCACCCACACGAGATACGGAGATACCGACGTTGATGGCGGGACGGAAGCCTTGGTTGAAGAGGTCTGACTCCAAGAAAATCTGACCGTCGGTGATGGAAATCACGTTCGTGGGGATGTATGCCGACACGTCGCCTGCCTGCGTCTCGATGATAGGTAGGGCAGTCAGAGAACCGCCACCCTTCACATGACCCTTCATGCATTCGGGCAGGTCGTTCATCTGTTCGGCAACCTCCTGCTGCTCATTCATCTTGGCAGCACGCTCCAAGAGACGGCTGTGCAGATAGAACACATCGCCGGGGTAGGCCTCACGGCCAGAGGGACGGCGCAGAATCAGCGACACCTCACGGTAGGCCACTGCCTGCTTGGACAGGTCGTCATAGACGACGAGTGCGGGCAGACCTCGGTCGCGGAAGTACTCGCCAATAGCGGCACCTGCAAACGGTGCGTAGTACTGCATGGCGGCGGGATCGGCAGCCGTTGCGGCTACGATAATGGTGTAAGGCATGGCACCGTGCTCTTTCAACGTCTGCACGAGGGCAGCAACGGTAGATGCCTTCTGGCCGATGGCCACATAGATACAATATACAGGCTTGCCAGCCTCATAGAAACTCTTCTGGTTAATGATAGTATCGACGGCGATGGCAGTCTTACCTGTCTGACGGTCACCGATGATGAGCTCACGCTGACCACGGCCAATGGGAATCATAGAGTCGACAGCCTTCAGACCCGTCTGCAGCGGTTCCTTCACGGGCTGACGATAGATCACGCCAGGTGCCTTACGGTCAAGCGGCATCTCAAATGAGTCCTTCAGGTCGATGTCACCCTTACCGTCGATAGCCTGGCCCAGTGGGTTGATGACGCGGCCGAGCATATTGTCATTTACGCGGATGCTGGCGATGCGGCGTGTACGCTTCACTACCATGCCTTCCTTGATGCCTGACGTCTGGCCGAGGAGCACACAACCGACGTTGTCTTCCTCCAGGTTCATCACGATAGCCATCGTGCCATTCTCGAATTCCAGCAACTCGTTGGCCTCTGCATTACGTAGTCCATAGATACGGGCCACGCCATCGGAGACTTGCAGTACGGTACCTACCTCATCGAACTGTGCACCGTCTGCGATTCCCTTTAACTGCTCGAGAAGGACCTGACTGACTTCGCTTGGTTTAATCTTATCTGACATTGTTTGTTCTTTTTTCGTTATTTCGTTATTACGTGATTACGTCATAACGCCTATTTTCTTAGTGTGTTTAGAATCGAGTTGAGTTTCGACTTCACGCTGGCGTCCATGCGAAACGTATCGTATTCAAGGACGAATCCACCGATGATGTCGGGGTTCACCTCGGTCTCGAACTCCACTGTACCCTGAGTCTTGCTCTCCACCATGTGGCGCATCTTCTGCTCCGTCTCGGGAGCGACTGCCACGGCGGTGGTGAGCTTACCACGGATGACGTTCTTCTGCTTGCGGTAAAGCGTGACGTAAGAGTTGGCCATGAACTGCACCATATTCTCGCGGTCTTCCTTCAGTACAAGGGCTATGAAGGCCTTAGACAAGGGGGAAGCATTATCACCACCGACAGCGGTGACAAGCAGCAACTCCTTCTTGTCTTTCGAGAGCATGGGATTGTCTATCGTCTGTCGGAGCTGTGTCACCTCAACGTAGCTCTTAGCGAGAAGCTGCATTTCCTGATAGACCACATCCTCGACCTTCGCATCGGTGGCACTCTTGAGCAGTGCCCTTGCATAACGAACCGATATGACTCCTATATCCATACGCGTACCTTATTTAATATTAGAAGCATCATCCAGCATACGGTCAATGAGATCCATCTGAGCCTGGTCGCCCTGAAGGTTCTTCTTGAGTACCTTCTCGGCAATCTCAACGCTGAGCGTGGCTACCTGTTTGCGTATGTCGGCAATGGCTGCCTTGCGCTCCTGGTCAATGGCCACACGGGCATCTTCCAAGAGACGGGCACCTTCCTGCCGGGCCTTGTCCTGAGCCTTCTCAACGATGGCATCGCGAGTGTCGGCAGCCTCTTTCAGTATCTGAGCCTGCTTCTCGCGTGCCTCCTGTAAGATGGATTCACTTTCTTTCTGTATATTGGCCAGTTTCTCGTTCGCCTCATGTGCCTTGCGAAGTGAATCATCGATGAAAGCCTTGCGCTCTGCCACCATGCTTGTGATGACAGGGAACCCGAACTTCCATAGGATGAACAGCACCACAAGGAATGTCAGCGACATCCAGAACAACAGGCCTGTACTCGGAATCAATAAATCCATAGACTGAATGTTTTTGATTTACGATTTACTAATTTACGATTTACAATTTATTTGACGATTTATGACATTTTACTATTTAAGTTGGCGGATGCCAAATTGAGAAATCAATGAAATTGAAAAATCAATTGTAAATTGTAAATTGTCAAATCGTAAATATCTTATAGACACATGAATGCAATCACGGCGGCGAACAGTGCCACACCCTCGATGAGGGCTGCTGCGATAATCATGTTGGTCATCAGCTTGCTGATTACCTCGGGCTGACGTGCCATAGCGTCCATGGCCGAACCGCCAATCTTACCGATACCAATACCTGCGCCAATAGCTGCGAGACCTGCGCCTACTGCGGCGCCCAACTTTGCAACACCTTCTGCTGCTAATAATGCTGTAATCATAATCTTTACGTTTTTAAATTGTTAATTATTTAATTCTTTAATTCTTCAGTTCTTTAATTTTATAATTTTATAATTCTCATTCATGTCCCTCTGGCACAGCCCTTGCCATACCGATGAATACCGATGAGAGGAGTGTGAACACCATTGCCTGGATGAAGCACACCAGACACTCGAGGCACATCATGAAGATGGCCATGATGACACTCACGGCACTCATGCTAAAGAATACACCTGCTGTCATTGACGCCACAAGGAAGATAATACAGGGCATTGCTACGGCGATAGCGTGTCCTGCCATCATGTTGGCGAAAAGTCGGATCATCAGGGCAAACGGCTTGGTGAAGATACCCACGAACTCGATGACAGGCATCAGGGGGACGGGAGCCTTCAGCAGGACGGGCACGTCGGGCCAGAAAATTTCTTTCCAGTAATGTTTGTTACCTGAGAACTGCACGATAATAAAGGTGCAGAGGGCCAGGAAGAACGTCACGGCTATGTTGCCGGTTACATTTCCCGAACCTGGTGGGAACGGGATAAGTCCCATCACGTTGCAGGTGAAGATAAAGAAGAAGCAGGTGAGCAGGTAGGGCACGTACTTTTCGTAGCCTTCTCCCACGCCTGGCTTTATAATATCGTCCACCACATACATCACCAGCATCTCAACGAAACCTACGAAACCGCCAGGAGCAGCATCTGATGCCTTGCGCTTCTTGTACCAGCGGGCGCTGAACAGGATGCAGCATAGCAGGATGGCTACGTTGATGAACATCACGGCCACCGTCTTAGTGATGGAAAGATCGAGAACAGGTGAACCGTCCTCTACAATCTTGCCTGCATGATCGCCCTCGGTAGCAATGGCCAGTCCCTGTATATCGGCAGGAGCATCGGCTTTCACGTGGCGCAGACCGTCGTGAGCATGGTGCTCAAACTGCGACGAGCAGAATACATGCCATCCCGTGGAACTGCGGACAATGACAGGCAGGTGGATGACCACTGCACTTTCACCCTCGCCATAGACATGCCACTCGTGCGAGTCCTTGATATGCTCAAGCACCACCTCCTTGGCCGAGAAATCGGCTGCCCTTGCCGCTGGAGTCAGCACCAAGAGCAACAGCATCGTGCAAAGCAGTTGTTTGATTTTCAATTCAAAATTCATAACTCATAAATCATAGTTGCTGAACGCAGCTAATCGTCAATGTTCAATGTTCAATCTTCAATGTCTCATTGAGAGCGTCACCACCATCATTATCGCGTACATTATTATAAATATAATGGCGAACTGTATGGCATCATCCCTATTGTCGGCAAACCATGTGTAGAGACCAATGACCGTAAGGACGAGCACCATTCGTATGGTTGCCATTGCCAGATAGAACTGAGGCAGGTGCTCAGGTGACTTTTCCTTGACGAGATCGTAGCCTTTCACGTAGGTCACTCCTAACAGTGTGAAGAAGAGGGTAGAAAGAAAAATCTCCAATTTACAATCTTCAATAATCAATCCTCCGAAATCTCCACGCAGATGGATACCTCGTTCTTCTGCACGGCCACAAATCCACCCATAATCTCAAGTTGTTTGCCATCGTACTCGACGATGCCTTTCTTCAACGATGATATGATGGGGGCGTGGTTGGTGAGAATCTCAAAGTTACCCAGCATACCGGGCACCTTTACGCTCTCCACCTTGCCTTCAAACTCTATCCTCTCAGGAGAAACTATCTTCAGCGTCAACATAATCTCATTTTACAATTTGACTATTTAACTATTAAACCATTATATCGGAATTGTCCAATCGCGAAATTGTTCAATTGTCAAATGGCTTAGCCCTTAGCTGCTTCCAACAGTTTCTTAGCCTTCTCCTTGGCGTCCTCTATCGTACCGACATTGAGGAAAGCCTGTTCGGGCAGGTCGTCGACCTCGCCGTCGAGGATGGCATTGAAGCCCTTGATGGTCTCTTCGATGGGCACCATCACGCCAGGCAGACCTGTGAACTGCGAAGCTACGGAGAACGGTTGCGACAGGAAACGCTGCACACGGCGTGCACGGTTCACGGTCAGCTTGTCCTCGTCACTCAGCTCGTCCATACCAAGGATAGCGATGATGTCCTGCAACTCCTTGTAGCGCTGCAGTATTTCCTTCACGCGCTGGGCGCAATCATAGTGAGCCTTGCCGACTATCAGCGGGTCTAAGATACGTGAGGTTGAACCCAGCGGATCTACAGCAGGATAAATACCCAGCTCAGCAATCTTACGGTCGAGCACCGTGGTGGCATCCAGATGGGTAAATGTAGTTGCAGGTGCAGGGTCGGTCAAGTCGTCTGCAGGCACGTAAACAGCTTGTACTGAGGTGATTGAGCCCGTTTTGGTCGAGGTGATTCTCTCCTGCATTGTACCCATCTCCGAAGCAAGCGTAGGCTGATAACCCACTGCTGAAGGCATACGACCCAGCAGAGCCGATACCTCAGAACCTGCCTGCGTGAAACGGAAAATGTTGTCGATGAAGAAAAGAATGTCGGCAGCACCGCCGTCCTTGCCACCACCGTCGCGGAAGCCCTCGGCTACCGTCAGTCCGCTCAGGGCTACCGAGGCACGTGCACCAGGAGGCTCGTTCATCTGACCATAGACCAGCGTGGCCTGACTCTTCTTCAACTCTTCGGGATCGACAAGTGAAAGGTCCCACTTGCCTTCGTCCATAGCCTTGCGGAACTTTTCGCCATAGCGGATAACACCCGACTCAATCATCTCGCGGATGAGGTCATTGCCTTCACGGGTACGCTCACCTACACCGGCAAATACCGAGAATCCGTTGTGACCCTTGGCAATGTTGTTGATCAGCTCCATGATGAGCACCGTTTTACCCACGCCGGCACCGCCAAACAGACCGATCTTACCGCCCTTCATGTAAGGCTCCAACAGGTCGATCACCTTAATACCCGTAGAAAGAATCTCTTTCTTCGTCGATAGTTCCTCAAACGTAGGAGCCTCACGGTGAATGGGGTAGGCTCCCTTCATGTCGAGCGGTTTCATACCATCGATAGGCTGGCCTATCACGTTCAGCATACGACCCTTGATCTGGTCGCCCGAGGGCATCACGATGGGTGAGCCCATGGGAACTGCCTCCAGACCACGCTGCAGTCCGTCGGTGTTGTCCATAGCTACGCAACGCACGGTGTCCTCGCCAATGTGCTGCTGCACCTCAACGACGAGCGTCTTGCCCTCGCCACGGTCAATACGTAGTGCCTCATGAATCTTCGGCAGCACTTTCTCAGCATCCTGACCCTTTGTGTCAAAATAGACGTCAATCACCGGGCCGATAATCTGGGAAATGTGTCCTGTAATCTGTGACATAAAATAATGTATTATTTGTTGTTGATGTTTTTAGTACTTGAAAACGTTCGCAAAATTAGCAAAAATATTTGGAATAGGCGAATAAAAAGCAAAAAAACTTCTTGTCGGGGAAACATTTTTGGCAAAAACAGTCGATTTCCCGCCAAACTCGTTGTACGATACGTTCATAATGGTCCATTTTCGACCTTTTTTCTGCTATTTCCCGTTCATCCAAGCCATCAGTTCATTGATGCCCCAAATCACCGACACGATAAGAACGGGCATGCCAGCCAGCAACCAGAGGAAGACCAGATCGTCGTCCATATGTTGTTTCCTGGTGTAATAGCCGAGAACAGTAAAGACTACCAGCGCCACCTTGTCCCAAAAATGGTACGATGGCTTTGACTTCTTTTGCAGTCTCGCCTACGGGCAAAAATAAAATAAAGGTGCCCTCGTGCCCCTTTTGCTTGTTTTCCCTTTGTATATGGGCATTTGCGGGGGGCACATCTTGCCTAAAAACGCGCCCCCTACGTGCCCCCTACGTGCCCCCCTCTTCCCCCCCAATGACCCAAACCGGCTTGTAAACAGGGGCTGATTGGGTCGCTAACAGCCCCTGTCAGAAGGTCTAACAGGGGCTGTCAGTTGCCTTGACAGGGGCTGTCAGCTACCTTGACAGGGGCTGTCAGCAGTCTTAACAGGGGCTGTTTGCGAGCTCAACGGTGCTGTTCCTACAAGCTTGCGGTGTAGCGTTGCTACGAGAATAGTTCTCGCCTGCAATGAGAATAGTTCTCGCTTGCTACGAGAATAGTTCTCGTTTTGGGTGTCAAGCAGTATCTTTGACAATGTCAAACAGTATCTTTGATGATGCCAAGCAGTATCTTTGACGATGTCAAACAGTATGTTTTCACACCAAGGCAGACCTTAAGAATACAAGGAAAACAAAATACTTTCGATTTCTTTGCCGTGAATGTAGGATTTTCGTTTTTTTTCATTACCTTTGCACCCGAATTGCAGAAAGAGAACGTTAAAAGCAATATAAAGTAATATGGCAAAAGAACTGAAAGATTTGACAAAACGTGCCGAGAACTATTCTCAGTGGTTCAACGACCTCGTAGTGAAGGCAGATTTGGCCGAACAGTCGGCTGTGCGCGGATGTATGGTCATTAAGCCCTATGGCTATGCCATCTGGGAGAAGATGCATCAGCAATTAGACAAGATGTTCAAGGAGACGGGTGCACAGAACGCCTATTTCCCTCTGCTTATCCCAAAGTCGTTCCTCTCTAAGGAAGCCGAGCACGTGGAGGGTTTCGCCAAGGAGTGTGCCGTGGTGACCCACTACCGTCTGAAGGCTACGGAGGATAAGAGCGGCGTCGTTGTTGATCCCGCTGCTAAGCTCGAGGAAGAGCTGATTATCCGTCCTACCTCGGAGACGATTATCTGGAACACCTATAAGAACTGGATCCACTCGTGGCGCGATCTGCCCTTGATGTGTAATCAGTGGTGCAATGTGATGCGCTGGGAAATGCGTACACGTCCGTTCCTGCGTACTTCGGAATTCCTCTGGCAGGAAGGACATACTGCCCATGCTACACGCGAGGAAGCCGAAGCCGAAGCACAGCAGATGCTGAAGGTCTATGCAACGTTTGCCGAGGAATGGATGGCCGTGCCGGTTGTGCAGGGCGTGAAGAGCGAGACCGAGCGTTTTGCCGGTGCGCTTGACACTTACACTATCGAAGCCATGATGCAGGACGGAAAGGCTCTCCAGAGCGGCACCTCGCATTTCCTGGGTCAGAACTTCGCCAAGGCATTCGACGTGACCTATCTAAATAAGGAGAACAAGCCCGAGTATGTCTGGGCTACTTCGTGGGGTGTCTCAACCCGTCTCATCGGTGCTCTTATTATGACCCACTCTGACGACAACGGTCTGGTGTTGCCCCCGCGTCTTGCCCCCATCCAGGTGGTCATCATCCCCATTGCCACCAAGCCCGAGCAGATGGAACTGGTAAACAAGGAGGTGACGCCCATCATCGAACAGCTTCGTAAGAAGGGCATCACCGTGAAGTTCGACGATGCTGACAATAAGCGTCCAGGCTTTAAGTTTGCCGACTACGAGCTGAAGGGTGTGCCCGTGAGATTAGTGCTTGGTGCACGCGACTTGGAGAACGGCACCATCGAGGTGATGCGTCGCGACACGTTGGAAAAGGAAACCCGTCCGTTGGAAGGCATCGTAGAATATGTGGAGCAGTTGCTCGACGACATTCAGAAGAATATTTTCGAGAAGGCCCGCAAATATCGCGATGAGCGTATCTACGAGTGCGATAACTACGAGGAGTTCAAGGAGCGCATCAAGGATGGCGGTTTCTTCCTCTGCCACTGGGACGGCACAGCCGAGACCGAGGCTCAGATCAAGGAAGAAACACAGGCCACGATACGTTGTGTGCCTTTCGGCGTAGAGCAGACACCTGGCTCCGACATGGTGAGCGGCAAGCCGTCGAAGGCCCGTGTCATCATTGCCCGCAGTTACTAACTGAGTCCACTTTAAAAAGTCCCAACATGTCGCGGGCGAAGGCGTAGCCGCTCCCCTCCCTTGTAGGGGAGGGGTAGGGGTGGGGTCAGTATCTTATTCGCTATCAGGATATTACAGACCCCACCCCGCCCAAAGGGCACCCCTCCCCGTAAGGGCAGGGTTCAAGAGGGGAGTGGCTGGCGCGATAGTTCGAAGACTATATTGACTTTTTAAAGTGGACTCCTTTATTATTTATGAATAATTCGTGGCCAATTTATGGTAATTCGTGTTTAAGATAAACATGGAATTGTCGTGGTTTTCTTTTTTAACATATAATTATCATGAATTGAACACGAATTATTCATTAATTATTTATCTGAAGTTCCCACCCTTTCTTTTAAACCACGAATTTCACGAATTACACGAATTTTATCTATGCAGACTAGCATTTCACGAATGCATCTAAAGATGCA
>Ga0310695_10004151_pt1 | contig 27180 bp, 39 predicted proteins | sample RumenRJG_04DNA_FD_203882 | JGI IMG/M metagenome (GOLD analysis project Ga0310695, IMG submission 203882) | Bovine rumen microbial communities from Lethbridge, Alberta, Canada - RJG_04 (v2) (version 2) | ecosystem: Host-associated > Mammals > Digestive system > Stomach > Rumen | place: Canada... | reverse complement strand
TGCTCCTGCTCCTGCTCCTGCTCCTGCTCCTGCTCCTGCTCCTGCTCCTGCTCCTGCTCCTGCTCCTGCTCCTGCTCCTGCTCCTGCTCCTGCTCCTGCTCCTGCGACCTCCGTATCACTTGATGATTTACGCCAGGCTTGTCTGACTTGCAGCCGCAACGGCAAAATGGCGGTACTGAAGGCGTATCTCGCGTCTAAGAGTGCACGTCGTATTCAGGACTTAACGCCTGACCTGTATGCTGACTGCTACGATTACCTTAAGTCTAACGGTGCACTTTAGGAGGTTTCTATGACTCATGCTGTTTTAAGCCCTTCCAGCGCTCAGCGCTGGATTACGTGCCCGGCCTCAGTTCCTCTGACGGCAAATATGCCGGATGAAGAGTCCGACTATGCACTTGAGGGCACTCTGGCGCATGCCTGGGCTGAGGCGTTGCTCAAAGGAACCGCCACGGCCGACGGTGCACCTCCTTTTTCTGCCGAGGAACTGCAAACCATTAAGGTTAAGAAGTATGACCTTGATGACATGCGCACTAACGTGAATTATTACGCGGATATCGTGCGCAATCTCGGCGGTGATCTCTTTGTTGAGTACCATCTTGATATAGAGTCGATTACCGGTGAGAAAGGTGCAGAGGGTACCTCCGATGCAGTCGTAATTAAAGATACAACGCTTTATGTTGTTGACCTTAAGTACGGCCGTGAGAAAGTTGAGGCTGTCGACAACCCGCAGCTGGCCATTTACGCGCGTGCTGCTCTAAACAGTTTCTTCTGTATCCAGGAATTGACCGACGTGCACATGATCATCGTGCAGCCACGTCTGAACTCGGTATCAGAGTGGTCGCTGACCGCTGAGCAGCTGATTGACTTGACCGACGGCTTTGGCGACAAGGCTAAGGTATGCCTTAACCTGCTTAAGCGCAAGACAATCAGAGCAGAATTGTATCATCCGTCGGTTAAAGGCTGCCGCTGGTGCAAGGCTCGCACGACCTGTCGCGCTTTGGCTAAGTTCGCACTAACCGCTGCTGGTATTGACATGCTCCAGGCTCGCGGTCCTCTATTGGATAAGGCTGAGCTCGGTCTGTGCCTCGACAAGTTAGACCTTATCGAGCAGTGGGCCTCCGGTCTCAAAGAGGCCGCGCTCTCCATGCTGGTTTCCGGCGAGGAGATTCCCGGCTGGAAGGCTATAATTGGCCGCGAGGGGAACCGCAAATGGGGCGATGAGGCTGCTGCTGAGGCTTCTTTGATTGAGTTTAAAGTTGCGGATGATGATCTGTATACTAAGAAGCTGATATCACCTGCTCAGGCGGCCAAGCTGATTAAAAAGAAAAAATTAACCCAGGAGCAATTTGACAAATTGTCAATTATACGCGAACCTGGAAAGCCTACGCTAGTTCCCGAGGCGGACCCTCGTCCGTCATTTAGGGAGCTGAGCGCGGCTGATTACCCTGACGAAACCGTTAAATCTGAACAAACCGATAAATCTGAAAACTAGGAGACTATTATCATGAATAAAGCACAAATTAGATTTTTTATTACCGACGCCCGTCTTTCTTATCCTGCGCTTGATGCTCCGCGTCCTTCAATTCAGGACCCTAACGACAAGCGCTATCAGGCCACCTTTCTGCTGGAGCCTACTAACCCGTGTGTTGCCAAACTCAAGGAGGCAATTAAGCAGGTAGCGGTGCAGGCCTTTGGTCCAGAACGTGCCGGCGCGGTTCTGCGTGATATTAAGCGTATTCCGCTGCGTCCCGGTGAGTCTAAGGAGGTCGTACCAGAAGGCTACGAGGGTATGCTCTTTCTAGGCGCCAAGTCACGCACAAAGCCTGAGCTGCGCGACGCTAATCCGTCAATTAAGATTACCGACCCGGAGATGATTCGCGAGCGCTTTGCACCGGGATATCGTGTAAACGGCTACGTTGACCTATTTGCCTTTGAAAAGAAGAGCGACGGTGGAGCAGTTCTGAACTACGGCATCACCGCGAGTCTGGTATCAGTGCAGTTCAAAGCCTATGCTGATACCTTCTCAGCCCGCGCTTCTACAAAAGACGAGGATTATCCGGATTGCTCTGCCGATGCTGCGGCTTCTGGTGAGTACACTCCTGCCGTTGACCCGTATGCTCCAGCTCCGGCACAAAGTGCGGCTAAGCCTGCGGGCTCCGGCTTTACCGACGTTGATATGTCTGGCGTGGACGACATACCGTTTTAATTTGATTCATTACGACGAGCTTTAGCTCTTTTTAGTCCTGGCGGCTTCCGGCCGCCTTTTTGGAGATTGACTTATGACACATACAAAGATTGAATTCAGCAGAGAGCGCATCGAGGAAATATCGGCCGCTGCTGCAGATCACCCTTCGGGAATATTCGGCGTTATTGCTGACTGCGACCAGCGCCTTGCTGACGCGCTGGTGATGTCGCTTACCGGCCGGATTATCGTGTTAACTACGCAGCACCTGTCCGTTGGACACACAAACGAGGACGTGCAGCGCATCGTGCAGGCCAAGATTGAGGAGTGTGATTCGCCGCTTCGGCTTCTGGAGGCCCTTGACCAGTTAATTAACGAGGGCTCACAAATGACTAAGCAGTCTTAATCAGCGGAGGCGCCTATGCTTTATCTTGACCTGGAAACCTACTCAGATATACCTATCAGCGCCGGTGTCTACAAGTATGCAGAGCACGCTGAGATCTTGCTGTTTGCTTACGCGATTGACGACCAGCCCGCTCACGTGGTTGATGTCGCTAGCGGTGATGAGCTTCCCGATGAATTAATAGATCATCTCTTTGATCCTGACGAGCTTTTGATGGCTCATAACTCAAACTTTGACCGTGTCATCCTGCGGCACGTGTATGGTGATGATGTGGGCGACCCGCACCGCTGGCGTGATACCATGATCTTAGGGCTGTCTCTCTCACTTCCTGCCAGCCTTGCGGATTTATGCGCGGTGCTGCGAATTCCGCAGGATAAGTCTAAGGATGCGGCCGGTAAAGAATTAATTCGGCTGTTCTGTGTGCCACATCTTAACTCATGCGGTCAAACGGTCCGCTACGGTAAAGCTACCCATCCTGACAAGTGGGCCCACTTTGTGCAGTACGCGACACTTGACGTTGTCGCGATGCGGGAGATCTTCAAGCGCATTGACACTGTTAACAATCAGCCGCAGCTCTGGGCTGACTTTGCCCTCGACCAGGTCATTAATGACCGTGGTATGCAGATTGACCGTGAGCTGGTTTCTGCCGTTATCGATATTTGCGCTGGTGTGAAGGAGGACCTGGACGCCTCAATTCAGGAGCTCACAGGCGGTCGTATATCATCAATCGGGCAGACTGCCGAGCTGATTAACTTCATTCGCGAAACTTACGGCTATGAGCTGCCCGACTTGCAGAAGGCCACCCTTGAGCGCCGGATTGCCTCTGAGGACACTCCGCCGGCAATTAAAGAGCTCTTAGTTAATCGGCTGCTTGGGTCAAAGGCTAGTGTGTCGAAGTATAAAGTCTTGGCTAATAGCACATGCTCTGATGGTCGTCTCCGTGGCTGCCTGCAGTTCATGGGCGCAAGTCGTACCGGCAGATTCTCCGGCCGCCTTTTCCAGCCACAAAATTTACCGAGGGGAACTCTCCCGGCATCCGAGGTTGAGGATGCCATTGTTGCGCTGAAGAACGGCAGCGCTGATATGATTTACTCCGATTTAAATTCAGTCGCCAGCTCCTGCCTGCGCGGCTGCATCGTGGCTCCGGGAGGTCACAAGCTGGTAGTTGCGGACCTCTCAAATATCGAGGGGCGCGTGCTTGCATGGCTCGCCGGTGAGGACTGGAAGCTAGACGCCTTTCACGCCTACGATCAAGGCACCGGTCCCGACATCTATAAGCTGACTTATGCTCGTACCTTTGGTGTCGGTGTGGCTAGTGTGACCAAGAAGCAGCGCCAGATTGGTAAGGTGTTGGAGCTCGGTATGGGCTATGGTGGCGGTGCCCAGGCTTTCATGAACTACGCCTCCATCTACAATATTGACCTGGCAGAGATGGCGCTGCACACCCTTGCGGGCGCATCTTCTCGGGCGCTCGGTGAAGCTGAGCAGAGTTATCAGTATTTCAAGCAGCGCGGTATGGTTCCTGCTGGGTCTCATGATGCCTTTGTGGCCATTGAGATTTGTAAGAATTTATGGCGCTCCGCAAACAGCGCAATTCGCGACTTCTGGCATATGGTTGCTGACAAGCTTGTTGACGCTATCGGCCATGGTGATGGCTACTATGCCAAGATTAATAAGCTCCTTCACGTTCTCGTTAAGGGCCGTAATCTCTACGTCAGATTGCCGTCTGGTCGCTACATGTGCTATCCGGCTGCCGTCGCTACTGGTCGTGGAACTTTTAAATATTTTGCGCTCAGTCAGACTAAGCGCTCAGTAAGCATGGTTGACACGTATGGCGGCAAGATTACAGAAAATATCACCCAGGCCGTGGCGCGCGATATTCTGGTCAGCTCCATGCCTATTGCAGAGCAGGCCGGATATAAGATCGTGCTCTCTGTGCATGATGAGCTCATTACCGAAGTTCCAGACTCGCCAGAGTTTTCTTCTGCTGGCCTCAGTGCCATCATGAGCACGGTTCCTGACTGGGCTTCTGGGCTCCCGCTCAGCGCTGCTGGATTTGACGCCCATAGGTACAAGAAGGACTAAATATGCGCTTTATGCTGTTGTCCGAAGAGGATATCGATGATTTCTTATCGCGCTCCTGCGTCTTTCGTCTCGACATGGTGGCTTACTCTGAGCACCTGTCCGGTCGAAGGCTGAAGGAACTACTCGCAATTATTGACCAGCTCAACAGGCTGGAGGATGCTTTGTATGAATTTATGGCCTCTGAACATGAGGCTAATGGAGTTAACAATGACTGATACTGACAAAAAGGCTAAACTTACGCGATTTACCGGTCGTGACGCTCGTCTGCTCCGGCTGATTCTCGGGCTATCGGTGCACGAGCTGGCTGACCTTGCCGACTATAATGCGTCGACTGTACGCTCGATGGAGTCCAGCTTCTACGCTACGTCAGACCGCCTGGTTTTCGCGCTGGCGGCCGCTGTTAAAGCGCCCGCTGTTATGGAAAATTTACAGCACATGAAGCGGTGCATCGCGATTGTTGAGAAACTTGGGGGTGACGTATGCCTGACACAAGAACCGACCGAGTGACCTTCGCGGATTTTAACGCTCTCTCGGTCCGGCCGGAGCAGTTCAGTGCTGAAATTGAGGCTATCAAGAGTAAGGCGCGCGCTGTGGTTGAGGACTTTGAGGCGCTTTCTGAGGTGCCCGGCGTGTCCGCGCTGATGGAGTGCTACGAGTTCGAGCTTAGTAAATTTCTTTGCGCGTACCGTCACTTTAGGCATCGCGCCGCCGATATTGATCGCGGGCTGTCTCTCATGAAGAGACGCATTGTGTGTGATGCGGTGGATTCCGCAAACAAGGAGGATTAATATGACTGATTGGATTAACTACGATTGGACTGCACGTCGTCGCCGCATACGCGCAGAGCGCATTCGTGCATGTGGTGAATTTGCGGTGATGCTGGCTTTTATCGTGCTCTTTACGCTGGTGCTCAAATGACGCCGGAGGGTCGCAACGTTGCATACATCAAGAGGCGCATTAAGGCTCTGGGCGGGCTGGTCAGAAAGGTGGAGTGGTCCGGTTACATCGGCGCTCCTGACCTGTTTGTCATGCTGGGCGGTCGGCATTGGTTTGTCGAGATGAAAGCGCCGGGAAAGAAGCCGAGGAGTTCACAGTTACACGAGCACGAGCTCATGCGCTCCGTCGGCGGCTGTGCTGTCTATGTGCTCGACTCGTATGAAGCTATCGATTCATGGCTTGAGGAGGTTACTCATGAGATATAAACCGCGCGTGTACCAGCAGCAGATCATTGATACCATCGTCAGTACGCCTCGGTGCGCAATCTTCGCAGGCATGGGTATGGGTAAGACGTCCAGCACGCTCTTTGCGATTGACCTCCTGCGCATGATTGGTGCGGTTAAAAAGGTGCTTGTTCTGGCTCCGCTGCGCGTGGCCACGACCACCTGGGTGGAGGAGGTATCAAAGTGGCGTGAAGATTTGGGGCTCACAATAGTTCCCATTGTGGGAACTAACGCCCAGCGCATGAAGGCTTTGTTAACTCCTGCCGACGTGTACACCACTAACTATGAGAACATCGGCTGGCTGGTGGGCGCCTGCCATGAGTGGGACTTTGACATGATTGTGGCTGACGAGAGCACACGCCTCAAGTCGTTTAGGCTTCGTGGCGGAAGCGTGCGCGCGCGTATGCTGGCTACCGTAGCTATTAATCGGACCGCACGGTTCGTGGAGCTTACCGGCACGCCGTCGCCTAATGGCTTATTAGACCTGTGGGGTCAGATCTACTTTCTGGATTCGGGCGAGCGCCTGGGGCGTACTTACTCCGTGTTTACGCATAGATTTTTTGATGCGCGGCAGGTGGGTCCGTCACCGTATGCCCTCAAGTACACACCGTGTCCGTGGGCGCAGGAGCGTATTCAGGAGCTTATCAGTGACCTTTGTATCTCGCTGCAGCCCGAGGACTACTTTGATGTAGCCGAGCCTATAGTGACTGACATTGAGGTGGAGCTTCCGCCAAAGGCGCGCGCCGTGTACGACAGTCTGCTCCGCGACATGTTTCTCGAGCTTGATACAGGTGATGAGATCGTCGCGGCCAACGCTGCCGCTCTGTCTGTTAAGTGCCTGCAGGCCGCAAACGGGGCCCTTTACACGGATGAAGGCTCCGGTTATGTGGAGCTGCACGATGCCAAGCTGCAGGCGTTGCAGTCAATTGTTACCGAGGCCGCCGGAGCTCCGGTGCTCGTTGCCTACCATTTCCGGTCTGACTGCGAGCGTATCATGCACTTATTTCCTGAAGCACGCCTGCTCGACTCTAATCCCAAGACTATTAGGGATTGGAATGCGGGCAAGATTCCGATCTTGCTTGCGCACCCGGCCTCGGCTGGCCATGGGCTGAACCTGCAGGATGGTGGTTACATTCTGGTGATGTTTGCGCATTGGTGGAACCTCGAGCAATACCAGCAGATTGTTGAGCGTATTGGTCCGGTGCGTCAGCTGCAGAGCGGGCACCCGCGCTCGGTGTTCATTTATAACATCGTCGCGCGTGACACCCTCGATGCTGAGGTCATCCAGCGGCGCACGTCTAAGAAAGAGGTGCAGGATATTCTGCTGGAGTGCCTGAAGCAGAGCAAATTAAAAAATTCGTGACCTATAGCGCACTATTTGTTAAAAACAAGTAAAAATTACTTGTTTTTTCTTATTTTTTAGCTATACTACCAACATGAAAAGGGAAATAGATTAACAAATAACGCGCTCTCGGGCGCTAAGGACTTAAAAATGTTTGAGAATTGGTTTAAAGAATCAAGCGCTGCACGTGCTGCTATTGAGGCTGCTTCTACTGAAGAACAAAGAGATATTGCGCGTAAGAACCGCCGCGCACTCCGCGAGGAGATAGACCGCGCTTGCGGCGATGATATTACCAAGCGCGCGTTCTCGGACTATTGCTCCGCTCGAAACAACGGAAACTTATTCATGGATATAAACAGTGTGCTATGGTCCAAGGAAGTACCAGCGTTTGTAGAAAGTCTGCGGAGCCATGGCGTGCAGATGTTTACCGTTTCCTCAACTTTCGGCGGTGCGGTTGAGCTCTACTGGGAACTTGAGAAGGCTGGCTGTCATATGGTTGGAATGCGCGAGGTGTTCACCGCCAGTTGTGTAGGCGATACCGATGAGCATGAGAAGGTTCCAGCTGTGTTATTCTCTCTTTACTAAGGGAGGAGTAGAAGAATGAGTAGATTTGGCAAAGCCTACATAGCCTACCTTAAAGACCAGAATGCGCAGCTCGAGTATTGCTGCAAGTTCTGGCGTAAGGAGATCAAAAAGGTTCCAGAAAAATCAGAACAGTATAAAGTCATTCAAACTACAATGACTTTATTAACACTTCTGCGTAGTTTGAATGACGACATCTTAGCGACGGAGGAGAAGGACGCCCTATGACTGCAGATATTAATTTATTTATTCGCTCTGCTTCCATCACAGAGCTTGAGCAGGTGCTGGACCTTTTAAGAAACCAGCTATACCCATGCAGCCGCAGTCAGGCGGGCCCACTCTCGCCTCTGTCTGCGGACTACCTTCGTGATGTTGGGGCAGCGGTGATCAAGGTGCGCGATTCTTATGCGCGCTATCGCATAGAGTGTGACTTCGATGTACGGCCACTTATCGATTCACTGTCTGACCTGCGGCTCCGTCGGTACAAGGACCGCATAAAGGTGATCATCCGGTCAGTGCCCGCTGATGATTTGGTCGCGCTCAAGGACGCGCTTCTGGACGGTACTCCTGTCAGCGTCAGCGGTGCTACCTGCGCTCATCTTCGGTGTCTGGCGGAGGCAGGACCGTTTGACATGTTCCGCATCATGGCGCCTTCCGACGACGTCATATATGCTCTCCGTCCTGATGATTCTATCTGGGCTAAGGACGCGCGGGATTGTTTCTGGTATGCTATCCTTCTTCTTGATGGGCGTCTGCACGAAGCTTCAGTTTAAATTTGTGACCTAGAGCGCATTATTCGTTAAAAACAAGTAATTTTTACTTGTTTTTCTTATTTTCTTAGCTATACTACCAACATGAAAAGGAAATAAGCTAATTTGCGCTCTCGGGCGCTAAGGACTAAAAAATGTTAAGTCAGACTTTTGGAGTAGAAATTGAAACCTCCGGCCTCTCCCGTCAGGAATGCGCGGAGATTGTTGCCGGTTACTTCGGAACCAGCCGCTCATACTTCGGCGGCATGTATGATGAGTGGCACTGCCTTGACCGCAAAGGTCGCATCTGGAAATTCGAGCGTGACAGCTCTATCAAGCCTACCGGCGCCGGCGTATGTGAAGTGGTTACTCCGGTACTCACTTATGATGACATGGCTGACCTCCAGGATATCGTGCGCCTGCTCCGTCGTCACGGGGCAAAAAGCACACCGGCTCTGGGCTGCGGTGTTCATGTTCATGTTGGTTTGGATGGCCACACCGCGCAAAGCCTGCGCCATCTGAGCAACCTTATGGCTTCTCATGAAGACCTGCTGGTGGAAGCTCTAGGCGTTGCCTATGACCGCTTGAACCGCTACTGCCGCAAGACCGACCTTCAGTTCAGCAAGGCAGTTAACATCACGAAGCCTTCCGCGCTCTCTGCGCTGGGCGACCTGTGGTACAAGTTCAATGATGCGAGCTACTCCTCGGTTGATAGCTGCGCTCATGAGCACTACAACCGCTCCCGCTATCACATGCTGAACCTGCACGCCGTGTGGTTCCATAAGACCGTGGAGTTCCGTCTTTTCCAGTTTGACAATCCTACCGATGGCAAACAGAACGGCTTGCATGCCGGCCAATTGAAAGCCTTCGTGCAGCTGGCGCTGGCGCTCAGTCATAAGGCTAAGACCATGAGCAGATCTTCCGCTGAACCGGTGCGCTATAGCGAGAACCCGCGCTATGCCATGCGCACCTGGCTGCTGAAGCTGGGCTTCATCGGCGATGAGTTCGCTACTGCGCGCGAAGTGCTGACCAGGAAGTTATCCGGCGATACTTCCTTCAAACACGGCCGTCCAAGCCGCGCCGCTTAAGAATAACGCCGGGCTGCTCTGCGTGGTCCGGTAAAGGTGAAATAAGGAGTTTATATGACCTCAGTGATTAATGCCGCTTCTGCCGTCCCTGGTGCTCTCGCTACTGCAGTCTATGATGACCATGACGGGCTGATTCTGACACTGGACTACACCGTTGCTCCATGCAGCAGTGACCCGGTGGCCTGCCTAAAACAGTTTAAGGGCTTCTGGGACGCGGTGTTCAGTGATGGTGCCATCGCGGGTGTGTACTCTGTTAATGGCTCGGCCGCGCGCGAGTATGATTCCGTTTTTCTCGCTGCCTTCCGCGCATGGCGCGCCGCCGGTGAGCTCAATCTCCGCTTTTTCGTTAACAAAAAGGAATTCTAAATGATTAAAAAATACTATCTTGCCTATGGCAGTAATTTAAACATCGCGCAGATGCGTTCCCGCTGCCCTACTGCGATTCCGGTTGGCTCTGCTACCCTCGACGGCTATCGTCTTATCTTCCGCGGATCAAAGTCTGGCTCTTATCTGACAATTGAGCCCTGCGCTGGTTCCTCGGTGCCGGTGGGCGTGTGGGAGGTTACTTCGCATGATGAGATAGACCTCGATACCTATGAGGGCTACCCTCGCTTTTACGGTAAGGAGACTATAAAGATTGATGTCCCTGGCCTCGGTGTGATTGACGCCTTCATCTACATCATGCCGCTGGGGCTGCGCAATTACGGCCTTCCGTCAATTCACTACCTGAATATCTGCGCTGAGGGCTATCTGGCGTTTAAGTTTGATGTGGAGATCTTGCATGCTGCGGTGCAGGCTACAAAAAAAGAAATGAATGTGCTATCATAGTCGCTGAATTAGTCCAATTGTTAGTTAATTTCCTACTAACGTAAAAGGGACCGGCTCTGCAGTCGGTCCCTTTTCTTGTTTACTGGATATCACTTATGAACAATTGATTACGGCCTTTATTCTACACCTATCCGCTATTGGCTGCAAGCCTTAACCAGCGCGGCGTATCTTAGTGCGAGCTCGTCTGCTTCTCTGGCGAGAGCCATACTGCTCTCAATCTTTCGACGTAGTTCGGCGTCGGTATAGCACTTAAGACCGGGCTTAACTGCGGTCTTTGCGGGCACTCCTGCGGTGCTGCTTTTATCGGCGCCTGGCACGCAGTCAGCGCTAGGGCTAAATATAATAACGTCGCGTAGTTTATCCATTTCCACCATGGCATTGGCGTGGTCCTCCCTGAGTTGGTTGATCTGTTCGATATATTCCTCGACGACGAGGTCCTGCTTCTCCGCCGCCTCGCGCTCCTGTTGTATGAGCTTCCGTAAATTCGCCGCCTCCAGCGCGCTCATACGCGCCTTGTACGCGCTCTCCGCCGCGTGGTAACCTTTTGTATAGGTCAACACGTAGCTCGCGCCCACGGCGCTCAGCGTGGCTGCAATCGCTATGACGTAAGCCCACCATTTAACCGTTATCATTTAGAGGCTCCGTCGCGGTGTGTTCCCATCTGTCAGACTGAAAGGCCGCCATTAATCTGCGGTATTCTTCGTCGCTGTCCTCTATGTTCAGCCACTCTGTCTCGACGCCGTCGATGGTCCTAAGCCATACGGTCTTAGCTTCATGGTGCTCGATGATCTGCAGCAGCCTCAATTCCGGGAAGAGCGGATTTTTAAAAACGTGTTTACCGTCCTCCGCCAGACTTACTGCGTATGGTAGTGTAGAGTGTGGTCTCATTATTCTTCCTCCTGCTTTGCGGTTCGTGCGCGCGAGCGCTTCGGCTTATCTGTGACGCCTACCCATGCGGTACACTTCACCACCTCGTCGTCAGCTTCTATGCCGTTGCTGCCCTGCTCGTAGATGTACTTAATTGCGTTAAAGTCCGGCGCGAGCTTCCTCTTAAAAACCTTCGTTACGCCACTCTCGTCACGCCCTATCTCCTCGACAGTCGCACCAAGCGCAAGCGTGCGCAGGGCTTGATATAACTCGCTGTCTGCTTTTAAATTTCTTGCTCTCGCCATAGGTCTCACTCCTTCCTGCCGATTAACTCTGCCTTTTGGCCTGTCAGCTCCTCGTAGCGTTGGACGATTGCGTCACAATAACGCGGGTCGAGCTCCATTGCGTATGCGGTGCGTCCCAGCTGCTCACATGCCATGATTGTAGTTCCTGAACCTCCGAAGATGTCCAGCACCTTCTCCTTCTTCTTCGTGCTGTTCATGATTAGTCGGGCAAAGAGTTTAACCGGTTTCATAGTCGGGTGGATGTCATTTTTTGATGGCTTATCCTCTCTGAGTATAGTGGTCTCGACGCGCTGCTCCATGAGTGATTTGCAGAGCTCTTTCAGTTCGTCTTTGCCGAGTTTATTCACGTTTATGCGATCTTCTATGACGGTCGTCTCGGTACGCGCGTCGATGAAGTAGTGGGCCGCACCTTCCTTCGTGCCGTAGATGCATGGTTCATGCTGCCATTGGTAGTCGCTGCGGCCTAGCACGAGGCTGTTCTTAACCCATATAAGCTGCTGCTTATTGCGCCATCCGGGGATCGCTCTCACGGCGCCATAGAAGTTTAAAGTTTCTACATGCGCATGCCAGATGTAGAAAGCTGCGCCTGGGCGCATGACCGCGTCGGCTGCTGTAAATGCTGATAGCAGGAATTGATAAAAGTCGCTGTCTGACAGGTTGTCGTTTTTTATCTTGAGTTCGTCCTCCGTGCCTCCGGTATAGTCTACGTTGTACGGCGGGTCTGTCAGCAGCAGGTCTACCTGTGTCCCCCCTGTCAGTCTCTGAACATCTGCAGCGCTGGTACTGTCTCCGCAGAGCAGCCTATGTGGTCCGAGCTGGTACATGTCGCCCTCCTGCGTGATTGGTTCCTCAGTCTCATCCACTTCGGGCATGTCTACCTCGGTCACTCCGCTTAAGTCCTCCGTTTCCTCCTCACTGAAGCCAAAGTCTCCCATGTCAACGCCCAGCTCATTTAAGGCGTCAAGCTCTGCCTGCAGCAGCTCTGGATTCCATGACGCCAGCTCCGCCACCTTATTGTCAGCTATGCGGTATGCCTTAATCTTAGCCTCGCTCAAATCGTCCGCCACGATGCATGGCACGTCTGTCAGTCCTAGCTTTTTTGCGGCCAGCAGGCGTGTGTGCCCGGTTACTACGACGTGGTTTCTGTCTACAACCAGCGGCACTTTAAAGCCGAACTCCGCTATGGAGCTCGCCACCGCGTCTACTGCTGCGGTGTTGTCTCGTGGATTGTTTATGTAGGGGATTAAGTCATCTATGCTTATCTGTTCTATTTCCATCTTCAGTCCTCGTTTATATTAACGCGTTTAGGTAGATCGTACCATATATTCGCGCTCCCGGTTATTTTTCCTTCTCTTTTTTGAGTAAAAGGTGATTTACATCTTAATTTAGCCTATAAAAGACTTGCTAATAGGTAAAAATTGCTTATACTTATAAAGTCCTCGGGAGGGGGACTCTTATGATGGAAATTGAACAAATTATCAAATACCGCGCCAAGATGCGCCGGCTGGATGATGCCGACAAGGCCGCATCGGAGCGCGTCATACGGCACCGTTCTGGCGGCAAGCCTAAGCAGCCGCTGATTTCTGAAGCGGAGCGGTCAAAGTGCGGACGTATTCTGGTGGGTGCCGACATTGTCGACCACACCGGCAAGCGCTTTAATTCACTTAACGAGATGGCCGCTTTCTACGATATCCAGCCGCCTACACTCCGGCATCGTCTGCGCTCCGGTCACTACACCGTCGAGCAGGCTCTTACCTGCATGAAGCGGGCGCCTGTTACGCGTACCGAGCCGTTGCGCGACCACAAGGGCACCGTGTACGGCTCTCTCTTTGAGATGGCGGTTGACTGGGATGTCGATATAGGCACCCTGCGGGCACGCCTCCGTAAAGGATGGACTATTGAGCGTGCTCTCACGGTTAAAGGGCGCAGACGTCAGGAGGTAAAATGATGCGCGTTAGAGAACTTTTGGAAAAACTAAAAACTAAATATCACGGCTGGCCGGTTCACGTTTTAGACCTGGATGGTTATCAGTATGACGGGTCGCTGGTGCTCGACCAGTACACAGATTATGCGCTCTGGAACAGTTGGAGCGCCAAGGTTTGGAACTATAACGTTTATCCAGCGGACCAGCACATTGATATCTATGCTGATATGCGCAGCGCTGGGGGCTTGGGGGAGACAGAGCTATGAAAAGTAGAACTAATCAATTAGATCCTAGAATTATTGGCGGTTTACGCTCAGTCCTTATGCCTAATGATGTGTTAACTGAGGAAAAAGCCGCCCGTTTTTCGCTGCCACCATTGAGAACGGTGGGCTATGCCGCGGATCACCTTATAACTTTTCAGGATCTAGGCACTGACCCGAGCGGCCATTTGTTCCGCATTGTGGAAGTAAAGTATGGGAGCCCTTTCCCGTTCCGGTGCCGTGTGGTGGGAAATTCGGCCGCGGAGGGGGATTTTTCTTTTTTCCTTCCTGCTAGTCAGGTGGCCGCCTATGCAGATGGCGAGGAGGATGAAAAACCGAAAGAGCCGAAAAAGCCGAAAGGCCGGCCGTTTACTAAGGATGAATTTGAAGCACGATTTAGGTTAGGGGACCCGGTGTGCTGTTGCTGCTTTGTTAAGGGCAATGATGTGATACTAACTGGGCAGATAATTAGCTATTCTTACGTTCCGGATCATCCTGACAGGTCTCTTGAAATCTATATAGCCGGTATGTGCGGCCCGCATAGCGCTGAATGGCTTTTTAACAATATGCGATATCAGCCTAAAGGCGCACATCATTTTATCCCTTTTGGTGTGGAGGGTGTGTGAATGACGATTAATGAACTTATTGATGAATTGTGCGCCGTCCGGGACCTTGCTCCTGGTAACGGTGATATGCTGGTCTGCGCCGAGCAGGAGGTGCAGCTGGGTGAACTCGATAAGCCTATGACTGATCTCGCTGTAGATGTTGCGTGGTGCGACGGTGGCACAATTAGGCCCAGCCTTGATGATTGCCGGAAAGGCTACCCGGTTACGGTGTGCTATTTGCGTGAAGCTGAAAATAATGGGGACTTTATATGATCAAAGTGTTATCACCTTTTGGTGTGGAGGTGTATGAATGAAAGAAAAAATGTCAACTTTCACGGCAATGGATATTTTAGGATGTCATTTATATTGGATTAACCTAAATGTTAAAAATATCAAAGAGCATCTTAAAACGCTTGAGCACTTAATTGAAAAATTTGAGATCGGAAAAGATTATGATACAGATGCATACTATCTCATTATGGATTATGCATCATCTTTGAGACTTTTCATAAATGGCACCGAGAATGTAAACAAGCAAGTGAAAAATTATTTGAAAGGCAGAGGGGTTTCAAATATGACTGATGATTCCGACGCGCTGTCTAGTGGAGAGGAGTAAGACGATGCTGTTAAATCCAATTTTTAATTATGACTCTATCTATGATTGTTTTACTTGCATGCGGGCGGGCCGCTACATCGGTGATGAGGGCTATTTTGCGGAGAACCGCGAGGACTTCTCGAGGCTTGATTCATGCCCTCGCGGTACACTTGCCGGTATTCACCCTGAGTCGTCACACTCCTTCATCACGCTGGTGGGAGGAGACAGGCTGTGCTATCGGTATTTTTATCCGCTCAGCGAGGTTTCGGCCGCAGATGCTCCTGCACCGTCGGATACCGAGGCTCCTGCACCGTCGGATGCAGCTGACTCTGTAGAGCCGTTCGTCACGCCGTTTGACTTCCCTGCTCCCACACTTATGACTGATGAGGCCGCGCGCTTTGCACAGAAGTTCCGGGTGGGCTCGCTGATACGGTACCGGCGTAATCTGGTAGCACGTCAAAAGGCGCTAGTAGTATGCGGTAACATACGCCGCGGTGTCGTAGCGGTGGTGACCGAGGTGGATTTAGACAGTGGTTCCGTAGTGCTGGGCCGAACACGCCGCAGCCTTGATTACCTGTGCAGGCTGTTTGAATACTTCGACCCTGAAGTCGGTGATTGGAAGCCCTTTAAGTTCTAAAATCTCTATGTTATACTGCAGTTGTGTACTGTTATGCACTATGCGTAGCAACAAAGGAAGTGACTACTGCAATGGTCATTAAACTTAAATAGAGCCGCCATGCGCTTAAGGGCTGTAGTCCTGCGGACCAGTTGGCGGCCTTCTTAGTTTACTTTTTATCCATCACAAAGAATAAAGGACCGGCTGTTCTGCTGGTCCTTTATTTCTCGGTAGTTTTTCGTCGTCAATTGATTATCAGAAGAATTAGGAACACCAAGACCGTTAGGATTAACGTGTTCACTAATCTCTCATTGTCTCTTGTCATGCTTAGTCCTCCGCTTGTTATCTGCCTTCTGGCGGGCCTCGGCGCGGTATTTTGGTTTTTTCAATCGCCAATAAAAGAGTAAACCTATGTACGGTCGTTATTATCGTGCCTTCCCGCGTCTCTGTCAATGTACCACTGTGCAAATTTTAGGTCGTTATCGTAGGCCCATTTGCAATGGTCCGCCTGGAAGAAGAACAGGCCATTAATAAACCGGTACCAGATGTACCTCGCTCGGCTCTCGTCGCGGTGGTAGTAAGCCTCGCCGCTTATTGATAGGTTGCTGTTGGTGCTCCCGGTAAAGAAAACATAGGCCAGCTGGCTTATGGCTCCGCCTATGGTAATTATCCAGCTTATAAATTTATGCATGCCTGACCCTCCATCGCTCCCGTTGCTCTGTGATCTGAAAAGTTAGCGACATCAGCAACAGGTAGGCGCGCTCGCGCTCGCGGTCGCTGTCTCCCTGCTCCCTGGCTACCCGTGCCCGCTCCTGCCAATAAAGCGCGGAGGCGTATGCTTCCCGGAGGTTGGCCTTAACCTCTGCCCAGAACTCTAAATCCGTCATGCTTACCTCCGCTGATTGAGCAAAATCCACACCTCTAATAGAATTATGGCTCCGGCCGCGAAGCACAGCTCACCTACCATGAACCAGTCGCTACAGTCTGCTGCTGGCATTGTTCCTCCCGTACTTCTCCCGACGTCCCGGGCATGTGTCGCAGATTTCCATAATTCTTTCACGCGGCACGCTGTCACCGCGTCCGACTCCGACGCCTACCCAGAAACCCACCGCGGCGGTTATGAGTAGGGATAAGCCCCATAATGCTGTTTCAATCACTTGCTGGCCTCCTGCCATGTTATGGCCTCCACCTCCGCGATGGTTTCACATGTAGCAAGCCGGTTTTTAAGCTCCCAGTATTCAGCGTAGAGCGCCTGCACCGCTTGGAGCATCACAAGGCTTAACTGCTGGCACGTGTCTTTATCGAATGTGTGTGTTACCTCAGTTGCAGATCTGATCTGCACCGCCGGGGCTCCAAGGTCAAAAGCCTTTAGCAGCACGAGCATATTTTCCTGGGCACTCTCGTTAACGTCGAACGTGTCTCTGTCAAATTCCACCTGGATCGCATTTCTGCGAGTCTGCATAATGCTTTTAAGTTCTGCGTGTTTCTCTTCTTTTAGTTCTTCAAACGTTTTTACTTGAGGTGCTTTAATCTGAAACTGTCTAGTACCATTTTCTAATGGTTCAATTTCCTCAATATAACAGCCATTTTCATTACACCATTTTGCCTTGTTTGTGTAGTCTTTATCATCAACAAAGATTAAACCAATTTTGTATTCCATATTTACTCCTTATTTCCAACGGCCAATAGCGATGTAGCTAACGGCACAAGATTTAACGGTACTATTACTTACCGCTCGGCACAAATAAAAATATGGAGTCGACGTCCTGGTTCCACCTTGAGCCTCTAGAATTCCGGAAAACTCACCTACACCTAGTGGAGCAGCTGAAACGGACGGTATCGCAGCAAAGCTTTTAGCATACGACCCAGATGCTTGACTCGTTTCATACAGCGAACCCCATGCTGATGAACAAGCGGATTGCCAAGTAATAGTTCCCCAACAAATCTGTAAACCATTTGAGTATCTTATATATCCATCACCTTGCTCTTCGGTTGCTATGAATCCCGAGTCATTTTTAGCCCAATTAATAAAACGGTTAAATGCTCCAGAAAGGACGCCGCGGTCTACCAATTCTCCGCCGCTGAGGTCGTACACATAGGCGTTTTTAATACCGGCGGACGTTGAAGGACTACCGGTAACTCCACCGATAAATCCGATTTTCGCGCAGGTAACCAGTGCAGCTCCGGCGGTTGCAGTGAGCTTAAGGGCGCCATCCACGTAAACCTCCACACTGCTGCTTGATGCGGTTAACTTACGTACGCGGACTCTGAACTGGTGGAAAACCCCGAACCCGCCGGAGGTTGCCGGGTCAATGGCACCGACGTATTCAGGATCTGATGTTGCGGTGCTGCCGCCATTCATAAAACGCCATTCAGTAATGCTAGATGAGGACAACATGCACAGCCCGGTGGCTCCGGTGCTGTCCGCGATAATGAAATATCTATCGCCGCCGAGTGCTTGATCATCGGTTAAGATATCGGCCACAAACTCAAAATCGGTTGTCTCTTTGGTAGGTACGAACCACTGCACTGCAGTGATACTCGCATTAGGATTGTACAGATAATAATCCGGGCTAAGACTTGCATCCTGGGTAAAGCTAGCCGTTGCGCCTTCTGCGGTGTAGGTGCCGATTGCCGGAGTTGCCGAGTTGTTAAATGCTGCTTTAAAAATCAAAAAATCGCTCATAGTTATATGCTCCATGTTTCTGCCATCTCGGCCATATCTTCATCCGTTGCGTAGCTAAGGATTACCTCGTGCGCGTCTACATACCCCTTCACGTCCTGCAGCACCTGGTCTAAAGCGGTGCGGCCGACAAAATAATCATCATCGGTAACGAGGCGGATGTTCTTAATCCCGCACTCATCACATGCGTGCAGGTCAGTGCCCAGAACGCCTATAATTCCCAGCTCGTAATCGGTTGTGGCTCCGGTTACCGTGGTTACTGCGGTGCCGTCAATCTTAACCTGGTATGTGCTTTCTTCGGTTGGGGCGTCGAGTGCACAGCCAATGCTGAAATGGTACCATTGATCTACCACTACATCTGCAGCCGCGATCAGTGTCTCGGTTGTCCCGCTGCCTAATACCAGCTCTATGTCTCCGGCGTTATACTGCAGTGTGATTTTAGCCCCCGTCGGTATGCCGCCGCCGTCAACTCCGGCATAGGTGCCGATAATTGTGTGGGTATTGACGGAGGCCGTGACGACCTTTAGATCAAATTCGACGGTAACCTTGTTATCGGTTTCGCTGTCCGGCTGAATTGCGATCGGTGCATAGGCATAAAAGCCCTTTGTATCGGCGTTAGTAAGATAATATTCGCCGTCCTCGAGGGTAAATGTTCCTATTGCCTGTGATGCATCGGTGAAGGTTCCGACCTGGGGATTAAGTGTTTGATCCTGCAAGGTTAGTTCAAATAATTTTTCCATTGCTTATGCTCCAAAAACTGATGCCGCTATGCTGTGTGCTATTGATACGCTCATCGGCTGAATGGTGGCTCCTCCTCCGCTGGATGTAAGCGCTATTGTCGTATTTGTGCTCTGATTTGCGGAGAAGGTTCCGGCCGTTATGCCGTCAACCGTAACGGTTAGAACGCCCGCACCTGGTTCCGGTATTGCGATCACGCTGTTAGTTCCCTGATTTGCGGTAAAGGATCCGAGCGTAGATCCTCCCTGGATAACTGTGAGAGTGCCGTCCCCCGGTGCCGGGATGTCGATTGTTTCCGGCGTCGCCTGATTTGCGCTAAAGGATCCGAGTGTAGATCCTCCCTGGGTAACCGTGAGCGCGCCGTCCCCCGGAGCGGGTATATCTGCGGTAACGTTGCCGGCATCATCAGCTCCGAACATTGCGATCGTAGTACCGCCGTAATTGATTGTAAGCGTGCCGTTATTGGCCGGTGCCGGTATTGACGCGACCGCGGCGTCGTATTCTCCGATCTTACTGTCGATAAGTTGCCAGTTTGCGGTAATATCGCCGTACCAGGAGATATTACCCTCATTAATCTGTATAATGCCATGCGGCAAGGTTGTACTCATTATGCTCCCTCCTTTCTATTGGGTCTCGGTGTCAAACCGGGCGAGTGTAGCCCTGATGATTTCGGCTGGTGATAATGGTTCCAGCTCGGCAAACATGGACTCATGCTGCTTTCCTTCGGCCTCTGCCGACAAGGCTCTAGCCACCGCTTCAATCTTGCCTTTAATCTCTTTAGCTGATTTACTTCGGGTGAAGATGCGGGCTATAGCCTGCTCGGTAGCGTTATCTTCTGCTGATTTGAACATATCGGGCTGGCTCTCTATAATCTCTTTAGGCTCACCCGCTCTCAGCGCGCGTATGGTTCGCTCGGCGGCGCCTGCTATTGTATCACGTATGTCTGGGTAGTCCTGCGCCATCACCGCCACGGCAGCGGAGGCTCCCTGCATACCGTTAAGCAGGCGGTTTACATCTGTATCACGCGCCTGTGAGTACAGTCTGATTAGACTGTCTTTAGGGTACGCTTTGGCAAAGAGCGCCGCCTGTAGTCTGTCCTGGGCCTGCTTTGTTGGCGTTCCGTCGGTGTCACGCATGGCGCCGCGCTCGCTTATCGGCAGACGGTTAATAAAGTCACTTACGGCTTCTACTGTAGGTGCTCCGCTTGCGTAGGTCGCGATTGGTTTGTCAAAGCCTAGCCTATTAACATCATTCTTGGCCTGCTCGAGCGCGTTCATGGTTAAGTTGCTTGCGGTGTTTGAGCGGTCACCTATGTCGTCGGTTACGTCTTTAGGCTGCATAACGCGTACCAGTACAGGCTTCTTCATGCCCTCGATTACGTCAGCGTCTATACCGTGCACGTCGTCAGCCAGCATGTCGTTACGGTATTCGTCTGCGGTGCCTTTTTCGTAGCTTAACTGCAGCCCTGCGATACGGCCGTTTCCCGCAATAGCGCGTGTAACTGCTGGGTCGTCGCTATAAAACTTTGTGTTCCTGTTTCCTCTGTCGTCATGGGACGCTGCTATGTCGTCAGCCTCCATCACGGCGTACTGCACCTGCAGACGCTTACCATACGCGTCGGTCACGGTGGCTATACGTCCGCGCTGCTTCGCTGGTATCTTGCCATAGGCAACAACAGGCGCTCCGTCAGCGAGCATATTACTTGTACTCAAGCGCAAGTAGTCAGGCTTGGCGCTTATGTTGAGTATCTGCTCCTGGCTGGCTCCACCTTCGCGGTCACGATTCTGGATGAATTCTGGGTTAACTTTTTTTGGCAGGGAGTAGTCCATGCTCTTTTTCTGCGCTTTGCCTGCAGCACTGGCCTTCTTTTCAATCTTACCCAGGTCTTTTAGCTTAGTGCCGTTAAACTTTCCCCCGAGGCCTCCCTCAATTCGGCCGTCCTTTTTGCTTATAAGCACATGCTGTCCTTTATGCTCCTCGGTATGGCCGATTGTCACCCAGCGGGTGCCCTCTGGTGTATCTTTGGCATCCTGCGCCATAGCGTGTTCTCGCGCAAAGTACACGCCTTTTAAAAATGCAGACGCCGTTCTTGATATGTTCATACTGCTTTCTCCTTAGAATAGTCCGTAACGCATGAGGCCGTAGGCGCCTAGTCCGTAGCCGATATTTGACGACTCAGGCTTGTTCTGTGTAGCCAACCGATACTTATACGCCTTCAGCTCAGCGATTTCGTCGGCGGTTAAGTAGATTAAGAACCAGCGCTTATTCCATTCCTGGTATTCTGGCAGCTCCTGCTCAAACTCGGGCGCGTCGGTATCAATTACGTAGAAATTGCCCGCGAAGTCGCAGGGCTCGGACAAGATCTCCGCGTAAGGTATGCAGAGCTGACCGCGTCTTATGTACTGCTCTCCTACCATCAGATCAAGGAAGGTGTACCTTGATCGCTCGTACACTTTGATTGTGCAGTCCTGATTCGCCAGGATGATCTGCAGTTCCTGATTTGGGTATTGAATTAGTGGTATTATCTCCATGCCTTACTTTCCTACGAGGCCTCCGAACATATTGCCAAGTTTAAAGTCTGTATTAAATGCCTTACGCCAGGTGCTGTCACCTGCCTTTTTCAAAAACGATTCGTTATCCGCCTGTTTAACGCCGGAGCGATGGGTTCTGCGGATTTTAACGTTTGTGTACTGGGCTTCCACCTGCCGGATTTCCTGCAGCTTAGCCTCAAAGAACACACAATCCACACCGTCACGCGCGTCCCGCTTGTAGCTGAGCTTATACATATTGAAGTTAATGTAGTATTTCTCTGGGGTCAGCACGTTGAGAAGGTCTGTGCTCTGGGAGTAGTAGATCAGAGTGTCCAGCGCTTCGCCTATCTCATCCGGCTTACCTGTTATCGCGCCCTGCACGTCCAGCTCCTCCGGATTGATTAACTTATTATACGACACGAACTCGTCAGAAATTGCCGAGCTGATCACCTTATGATTAACGGAGTAGTTCAGCTGCATAAAGGATTTGAAGGCCAGCAGGTCGCCTGAAATCGGATCTACAAAGGCCCACTCGCGCCATCCTGCAAACTCCTGCAGATTATTCTCAAAGGCTTTCGAGAAATTCTGCCAATTATAAAAAGGGTTGTACCACATCATAGCGAGCTCTCCTTATTGTCGGGTTCCGGTGTTCGCCGTGTCCGTCGGGAATAATTCAGTAAGGGTATCAGTCAGCTCGGCGATACCTTCCTCGGTGGTGTTACCGTTAATATTCACAGTGATGTTATTGCCGCTGTTATTTACGCTGCTGGTGTTATTCTGGGTCATGCTTCCCGCGCCCGCTCCGGTACCCATCGCCTCGGGTGTTATTGGGCCGAGGCCGTAAAAGCTGGCCAGCTTATCGTCGATGCCGGTGCGCCACTCAGATGTTGCTTTAGTGACAGCAGCCGCATTTTCCTTCGTGGTTCCTGGCGGTGGATTATCGCCGAGCAAGTCATTGTAAAGGTCACTCGCGCCCTGCACGATGGCGTTAAACTTCTGGCCAATCCAGGAGTTATTCCAAATGTTAGCCATGTCATTGATTAAGTCTATAAAGCCCTGCTTGATGGAGTCCCAGTAGTCGCTTGCCCAGTTCTTCAAAGAGTCATAGAGACCTTTATAGAATACTTTACATGTTTCTACATAGTCAGATACCCATTTACCCGCCTTGCTGTAGAATTGCTGGAGCTTGTCTCCCCATTCTGCGAGCTTATTGCTTATATCGTTCCATAGCGCCTCGGCGCCCTCTTTGACGCCTTCCCAATTCTGATAGAGCATGTAGGCTGCGGTGGCGAGCCACAGGAAAGGGTGAGCCATTAAGAACCGGAATAGGGGCCTAACGACTGCAAAGAGGGCGCTTCCTGCACTCTTTAACGCGGTAAAGGCACGAACGGCGGTCATCACTGCTCCGCCTAGTGCCATGATTCCCAGGGCTATCATACCGATGGTTCCGATTAGCGGGCCTGCATCCTTCAGCCCTTTGAAGAATTCGATTAATCCCTGAAATCTCTGTCTGATTTCCTCTGGTGTACCGAAGGCGCGCCATAGCTTCTCGAGCTCTGATTTGCCTCCCTGGGCGTAGGTGACGAAGTCGTCAATAACGAGAATTACGGCAAGCAGCAGCGCCATGAACCATGTTAGCGGGTTCGCCAGCAGCGCGGCGGTTAGTCGTATGATTGTCGGTATCAGCAGCGTACTTATGACACCTGCGGTGACCTGCAGAAATCTGATGATGTTATCGTGATTGCCCGATATCCAAGTGCTGAATTTATTCAGCAGGTCTAGTGCGATTCTGAAGGCGGGATAAAACTCGCGCACGATCTTCATGGAAAGGTCGCCCATCGCGATATTAAAGCGGACGAGGCCTTCCCGGTACTGTCTGTAGAGCTGGATGTCCTCGCGGGTCACTCGCGAGAGCATAGCCATCTTGTAGCGGTAGTCCTCGTATTTCTGAAAATATGCGCCGGTCACCTTGGCTACCCAGGAGACCGACTGCACATAGTTCTGAAAGATCTTGTGCATTGAAAACGCGCCGGCGATAGGTCCGGCTAGGCGTACAGCCATGCTCTTAACCTGATTCAGTCCAGATTGCAAAGGCCGAGGGTCAAGCCCTAGCGATATAACTAAATGCTCGGCTATGGTTGCCATTGTCCTATCTCCTCTGTTTAGATTGCCACTCGCTCTCTCGGTAGCTCTGGCGCTCATTGAACGCGTTAACTGCGATGATCTCTATGAAGTTTAACAGGTCCTCATAGTTGTAGTAAGTCTCCAGCTCCTTCATGGTAGCATATTTGCTGGAGACCACCACCGCGATCAGCGGGCTGATGTTTTTGGTCTTACAGGTTTTATAATGCTGGTTGCTGACTTTGCCGCTGTCGCTGATGTTAACGGAGCGGCGCCGTCTAAAAAATCGAGATGCAGCATCAGTGCCTCCTTTCTCAAAGTGAAGAGGGTTTTAACGCTCTCTACCTGTCCGTCTATGGTGTCGATGTCCAGCGGCATGTAGTAGTTGTCACTTTTCATCTCGCAACACTTTAGTAAATCGTCGTAGAGCTCTTTGGCGTCGGCCAGGTTGACATTGCCCAGTGATTTTAATCCGTCCTTGAGCAGCGTATCGGCGATGATCTTCTGCACATCCTCTGCACTATCAATATCTACGGTATTACCGATTCCTGTTCCTAGCAGCACACGGCCGGCGCGAATTAGCCACCACTCAAATTTTGAGGCGGCCATCTCGGTGATTTTAAATGTCTTGTTCGTTCCGCGATCATTGATCACAATCTCTTTAGTCTTTCTCATTGTATCTACCTCTTAACGTGAATAGGAGGGCACACCTAGTGCTCTCCTATTATATTTTAACGCGTTTTGCTACCTTTTTACTATGATGCACACGATTTTTGTGAGCTTGGTCAAGTTAGTTAATTATACGGTTTTTCGGCTTTCCCTTCTGGGCGTACATGGCGTCTACTCGGTCGCTTTCGCTGCTACTAGGCTTACTGGTATTAAAGGCGGTAGCAGCGTGGCGTGTCTTTTTGAGCAGGTCTCCATGCAGTCCTCTCATCTCAGAGAGTATATCGCGTATTTCCTGTTTTGCGCGCCCTTCCGAGTAGTCCCGCTCGTCATCCGGTGCTGTGAGCTGATTAGACATCGCGGCGGCACGTCGGGCCAGGCTTGCGGCCCTCTCGGCGGTGCCTTTTGTGGCTGCGCCATAGTTGCTGATCACGTAGTTTGACGGGTCGTCATGCTCGGCAGCATACTTCTCGTTATATTTGTTCAGCTTGTCGGCCATCGGTCCGATCTGTTTGGCCAGATTGTGTATGTCGTTTAGGTCATCAATCGTACTTTGTGGCATTCTGGCGTTATCTGTATCCTTGCGGATTGTGCTTCCCAGCTTATCAACAGAAGGCTTAAGGTCGTCATTAATCACCTGATTGGCCTGCTCCGTGTACTCTTTCGCACGCTCTCTGAATTCGTTACGAGGGAATTGGATATTACCTGCTTTCTCGCCTTCCTTTAGCTTGCGGTTTAATTCTGCATTCTGCTTCTTGGCCTTGGCTCTTCCTTCCTGCTTCTGCTTCATGCTATCCAGCTCTTTAGCGGAGTAGGTATGGGTCTCTGGTGTGTTGGCATTTTCCAGCTTATTATTCCATCTGGCGGCGTCCTCGGCCAGCTCGGATGTTAATCCTGCTATCTTGCTGAGCACCTCGCGATCTTCCTGGTGGCCGTCATTAACCGTATGATCCAGGTTGTTCATTTGTTTGTTAGCGCGTGCTATGTAATCGGCAAAGGTATCATAATACCTACGATAATCCCTAAGCTCTGCATCAACTCTACCTTCTCCAATCTTACCATCGCTGATGGCCTTTGCTATCCTACTCTGGATCTTGCCCATTGTTTTGTCAAATGTGCCTATATTGCTCCGAATCTGGCTGAGAGAGTCTTTTATGCTTTTTTCAGCGTTTACATTGGCTCCTGGGATCTCACTGCGTATGACGTCTCTCATACGTTGTTGAGCTGGGAATGTAACTTCGCTCACCTCCATCATTGTGCGCATCGCGCCTCTATCAAATTTAAGGAATAACTGATGTGCGGCCTCTATGTCCTCTTGGCTTCTGTTCGCTCTGGCGGCCACCTCTTGTTTGTGGCGGATCGCCATTTCACGCCAGCTCTCGGTCCTCTGCTGTGCTGGCTTGCTCTCAGCCTTCTTGCTTTCTGCTTTCTTGCTCTCTGCCTTCTTGCTTTCTGCTTTGTCTTTTAATTCCTTGATAGCCTCACCTAGAGGTTTTCCATGAGCACTCTTACTGAGGCCCTTCTTAACTTCTCCGGTGCCGCTTATGAGCACGTGACGTCCGCCGTGTTTCTTGCCGTCGTCGCCTGGTTCAGCTCCGATAGTGATCCACTTATCGCCTTCTTCCATCTTTGCTTTAGCGTCCTGCGCTAGGGTGGTCATTCCTTTTGCAAAGGCGAGACCGTGCACGAAGGCTCGGGCTATTTTATGCGCTATGTTTGTGTCCATTGTATTTCTCCTGTTTATTTGATTTTTCCTTGAGCTACTTCCTGTCTAATAGTATTAGCCGCGTTGGATATTAAGAGCTCTAGTGTCTTGGTGGCTGTAGGAAACAGCTTGTAGAAGTTCTTTTTTAACTCTGGGTCTACGCTCGTCTCGAACACATGCGCCATAAACTCTGTAGCAACTTTGTATTTTGATTCGCTCCAGTAGCTCGTCTTATGATAGCCTCCATCCTTGATTGCATTCATGGTATGTGCGCTTATCATGTCAGATATGCAGCTTACTACTGCGGGTGGCATACCGTCTTGCCTACTCCTTTTGAACATTAAGTCTGATAGATACTCGGCCACACGATAGTCATCTACTTGCTGTGAACTAGGGGCACCTACGTATTGCTTATTGGCCTCGGCTCTTAGAGCACTTATAAGGTGACTGGTATCTGTTTTTATCGCACTAAGCAGCGTTGTGTTCATCGTTATCTTTGGTGCTATCCCCTTTATAAGAGGGTAGCTGTCGACCGCATGTCCGAATTCATGCATCATAACCTGATGATTTGTACGTGCGGAGTCGTAGTTACCGTTCTTGAACACCTTAGTCTTAAAGTTAATACTTTGAGCGCTATTGGAATAAAAGGCCCCACCTTCATTAGGGCGATATTTAACGCTACTAAGCGCGTGTTTAACTAAATACTTACAGTCTGTCGATAAGTTTGCGCATAGCTTCTCGAAAGTATCCGCTTTTCCGGGCAGGCAGTACATTAATTCTTTTGCAAACGATCCCGGCGCATGTTTTTGATTTCTTAAAAAGTCGCCTATGGATGCATTGTACTTATCTTCAGCAGCCTTAATGGCTTTAGCCTTCTTATCTGCCTTTTTCTTGGCCTCGGCTTCTGCCTTTTTCTTGGCCTCGGCTTCTGCCTTTTTCTTGGCCTCCGCTTCTGCCTTTTTCTTGGCCTCGGCTGCTTTCTTGCTTTCGGCTTTCTTGCTTTCGGCTTTCTTGCTTTCGGCTTTCTTGCTTTCGGCTTTCTTGCTTTCGGCTTTCTTGCTTTCGGCTTTCTTTGACTTTGGCTC
>Ga0310695_10004150_pt1 | contig 27183 bp, 16 predicted proteins | sample RumenRJG_04DNA_FD_203882 | JGI IMG/M metagenome (GOLD analysis project Ga0310695, IMG submission 203882) | Bovine rumen microbial communities from Lethbridge, Alberta, Canada - RJG_04 (v2) (version 2) | ecosystem: Host-associated > Mammals > Digestive system > Stomach > Rumen | place: Canada... | reverse complement strand
TCTCGCTTTCAACGCTTTCAGCCATAACATTACTTGAACCCATACATCCCTTGCCACGACCAAGATCTGGAAGAAAGATCCAACTTGCCTGTGGAGTATCAGTCTTACTACTGTATTTATAGGCAGGAATGCAATACTCATCGGATGTATCGGAAACAGGGTTGTTCATTTTCCTGAGATTGAGAGCGAGAGGGTTCACATTCTTCTTAGGAATAGACCATTGAGTATAGCCGATATGATTATCGAGCATCATGCCATTCCATTTCCCACCAGCAAGTTGCTTGTTATAATAGTCGGTGAGCTGCTGATCCTTCTTCATCAGGGCTTCTATGGCAAGAGAATCGCCGAGAGTAGCGTAGTTATAAATCTGAGCTACCCCAGCACTTCCCACAACAGGATAATACACAAGCTGATAGAAAGCATCCTGCATTGAGGCTGGCAGTTCTGCCTTCAGATTTTCGCAACGTGTTACCAATGCCTGCCACCTACAGCTCATGTGCAGCATCTCCTCATTGTTGAAAATGCCCGGATATTGCACTTCGGGTTTTCTTAGGAGGTTATACTTGCTGTATTTTGCGATGATATCGGCAATCTCGGCAGAATACTTCCTACCAAAGATACTTGCAACAAAATCCTCAAGATACTTAGCCTCATCACCTGGCTTTATAGCATCAGGATTCAATGCATATCTCATGATAAAATCGATAGGAACTTCCTTTGGCTTCAGATCACCCACATTTATTATCCAGATTCTATCTATACCCGATTGATAGGCTATATTTAGCTGCTCTCGCAGTTTTGGCACGGTGGTAGTGTTTACCCATCGGTCATTCCAAGGACCACCATTCATATCAATGTGATAGTAAAGTCCGAGACCTCCCTTGCGCTTACGCTCGAAGTCGCGCCCTTTACGACGGATATATCCCCAGTTATTATCGCAGAAAAGAAGGGTTACATCATCGGGCACTCGGAAACCTGCATCATAGTATCTCTGTACCTCGGTAAAGATAGCCCAAAGCTGCGGTACAGCATTAGGACGTCCATATAAGTCTTTGATGATCTTTCGTTGCCCTTGAATAACTTTTTCCAATGTCTTCATATTCTCAGAATCATCACCTTTACCCATAGCCACATCGCCATCGCCACGCATTCCGATAGTAACGATATTGTCATAGTTTTTGTTACGCTCCATACCTTCACGGAAGAACTGGTCTATACGATTCTTATTCGTAGCATAATCCCACGATCCAACTTCATTTTTACGATGCAGATATTCCTGATGTGAGCGCATCATAGGTTCATGGTGTGAAGTTCCCATAACAATGCCCATTTCATCGGCAAGTCGTGGCGATTCTGGGTCGTCTTCATTAAAAGCCGTTGCCCACATAGCAGGCCAGAAATAGTTAGCCTTCAGGCGCAACAATAGTTCAAAGATATGTTCGTATGCCTTTGCATTAACCCCTCCGAAATGATTATTGCACCAAGTGCCAAACGAAGGCCACTCATCGTTGATGAATATACCGCGATACTTCACCTTTGGTGACGGCTGTACGAAGCATCCGCCATCATAGTAGAGCGTATCTTTATGCATCACGGGGGCATCTGCCATCCAATACCACGGAGATACCCCTATACGTTCAGACATATCGTAGATACCATAGATAGTACCACGTTTGTCACTTCCTGCAATAACAAGATTTCCATCTACGACATCAATGATGTACGATTCCCATTGACCTTTTACCTTGCGCACATCGAGTTTCTTCTGCTTTATGATACTGTCGATGATTCGGCTTTTGCCTATTGTACCGACAATAATGCTCTTCGGCTGCTTCATCCATGGTGAGTCAGATGACTGTAGGCTTACCTGAGATGAGAATTCAGTTACCTTACGTACATCGTCACCCAGATCATGAGCGGCACGGATAACTCCCTTCCAGTCGTTTTCATCCACAATAATGCCTGCCGTTATGCCTTTGCTGGCTATGCAGAAACGTTCTGTCTGCGCCTTTCCACTCAAGGATAATACTACTGCTATCAGAAGTATAAAAAACTTTGTCCTAATACTCATACATCTTTATTCTAAATGCCTTTACTTCTCCGTTGCGGATAACGGGACCACCTAATGTAGTCTCATCTCCATTATACTTCGTTTTCTATTTGAACGGCAATAACCGTATTCAGGTTCTTTTTTGCCATACGTTGCCAGATGTCTGCCATATAATGACTGCTGCCTGTAGATGAGTTATGCAGTTCTCCTGCCAACATAAGATATGGCTCCCCATCTACAGTCATCTGCCATGTGCCATGCTTTTTCTCCACCTTGGGCAACTGTTGTGCCATTAATGAGGATGTCGCAAATACAGTCAGCGCAATATATAACGCACTTTTCCAAATGTTATAATTCCTCATATTTCCTTTATTTTTTTACTTCATATTCAAACCAGTCTATATCAACATATCCTTTATCGTTTTCACTATTACTCTGCGCAAATAATCCGAGCATCACTCCGGTGAAACCGCCATTTGTCTCCGTACTTAGGTATCGGTATTCCATCTTGGCAAGCGTAGTGTAGCTTGCGCCGTCAGTAGATACCATCATATAATAGTAGTCTTTGTCAGAGGTTATACGCAGATAGGCATAGTTTCCATTCAAGGTTATCTGATTGTTTTCGCTATGACTGGTCTGACCAAGGCGCACGTTTGACCTTATGATAATCTTCTCGTCTTTCCTCTCTGCCACGACATCATAGTGGCTCAGCGGAGTGGCATAGGCAGTGATGCCCACTTGCATTCCTTCCGTAAGATGTGTGAGGTCTGCCTTTGCCGTTGCAGAAAAAGACAGTTCCGTCTGCCTACGTGCAACAAAGGTAGGTGAAGCCGTTTCGCTAAGGTCTATGGTGCTGGGATAGAGACGCAGAAAACCCTTATGCGCCGTGAGTGAGTATTTTGTATAATCCGGGTTACAAAGACTCATCCAGCCCATAGGCAAGCCCAAGGAATGATAGCTGTCTTTTGGAGCACGTCGTTCCGCATAGTTAAATTCTTCCTTTACAGGGTCTTGTGCCAAAGGCACTAACGGCAAGGTCTTACATTTCATATCTACCTGCAATGTACCGTCACCATTCACTACAGGCCACTCGTTTTTCTCCCATTCCACCGGTGCAAGCATAGTCTCACGCCCCATAACGTGCTGTAAGTATCCGCTTGTCCTGTAGCCTAAGCATATCATCCACCATGAAGAGTCGGGAGCCTGAACAAGATCTGCGTGTCCGAGTCCCTGAATAGGACTGTTCTGCATCTTCATATTGAAGTGTGAGAGGATAGGATTTGAGGGGTTAGACTCATAAGGACCGAACAGGTTTTTACTGCGCAGTATATTGACATGGTGCCCATGCTCAGTACCACCCTCTGCAAGTAGCAGATAGTAGTAGTCGTCTTTCTTATATATATGTGGTCCTTCCGGGTAACGCCCTCCAAGACCAACCCCCAGATGATGTATATCTCCCAATTTCTTGCCTGTGTTCACATCAATCTCACATATCTTGATATCGCCCTCTTTCCATAGGAAATAGCATTTGCCTTCATCGAAGAAAAGCGTAGGGTCACAACTTCCGATAGCAAAGTCGATTATTATCGGATCAGACCACTCCCCAGAAGGATTATCTGTCCATACATAGAAATGACGGCGCGAAGGAAATACAGTAGTCACCATATAGAATCGTCCATCGTTATACCTTATAGTAGGGGCATAGATTCCGGCATTACCATCTGCGCCCTTCAAATCCACCTGAGACGGACGTGTGAGGCAATTGCCCACCTGCTCCCAGTTCACCAAATCCTTACTGTGGAATACCGGAACTCCGGGAAAATACTGGAAGGTGCTGTTTACGAGATAGAAATCATCACCAACCCTACATACACTTGGATCTGCATGAAATCCTGTAAGCACAGGATTCTTAAAACCTGATGCTCCCCTTGCCGCTAAAGGAATGAAAATACCTGACAGTATCATAATAGCAGCCAGAAGAAAGAAATTCCGTTTTTTCATATTGCATTAATAACTTTACGCATTTTAGTCTTTGCAAAGATAACATCTTCACATGCTATTATGCAAAAAAACGCGTCTCTTATTATTGCAATAATGTCTCAGAAAAAATACGGAATAAGATAACTCCCTCTCTGATAATTATTTACTTCTCTCATGCTCTTTCCATTCATTAGGTGATATTCCATAGAGTTCACGAAACGAATTGATGAAATATGATGTGTGCTTGAAGCCTACCTTCGTGGCTATCTCGCTTACGTGAAGGTTTGTTTCGAGCAAGAGTTTCTCTGCCTGCTTTAGTCGGACATTCCTTATGAAGATGCTTGTTGACTGGTTGGTTTTCTCCTTTAGTTTTCGATGTAGGCTGGCTCGGCTTATGCCAACCTCCTCGCATAGAGTTTCTACGGAAAAGTCTGCATCGCCTATGTGGTTGTTGATAACATTCATCAGTCGCTCCATGAGCTTGTCTTCATAGTCTTCTGCTTCAATTGTTTCCAATCTGTCCTCCTGTAGTTGCTTTCCCTGATAGACATTACGGAGTTGTTGGCGAAGCTGTATGAGGTTAGATATTTTCTGGCGTAATATCTTGATGTTGAAAGGCTTTGTGATATAGGCATCTGCCCCGATTCCCAGCCCCTGAAGCGTTGCCTCCTCATCAGCACGCGCAGTAAGCAGAATGACAGGAATATGGGCTAACTGAATGTTCTTCTTCAGTTTTCGGCATAGCGTGATACCATCCATTTGTGGCATAGTGATGTCGCTGATTATGGCATCAGGCATTCTTTCGAAAATAATTTTGAGGGCTTGCTTGCCGTTTGTCGCCTCATGTATATGGTAGTCGGTGGAAAACTGTTCGCAAAGGTATTTCCTCACCTCGTCATCATCTTCCACGATAACGAGATGCCTTGTGGTGCGCGATTGCTGTAAATCGGTGGCATCAGATTCAGTCTCAACACTTTCAATAGGTCCAATAGGCTCTTCGTCTGTTGCCTGAGCTGCAAGATGCTGAAGTCTCTGAGCATTATGTAGCATAAGATTGTAGGTCTTTTGTCGCTGTTCGTCAGGATCATTGTCTATGAGCTGAATAAGAGGACTAATAATGAGCGACATAGGAGTACGTATCTTGTGTGATATCAAGGCAAGTGCCTTGACCTTTTCCTTGCTGCGTATCCAGAAATATATCAATGTAGCAATTGCAACGACTATAAGGCACAGCACGCTCTTAGCCCATATACTTCCCCACCATGGATGACGGATTTCTATGTTTGCCTCTTTTACCTCGGAAAACTTGCCGTTATATTCCACTGCATAACGCAGAGAATGACAGCCAGCATCAAGGTTACTGAACGAAATGATATGTCCGCCATCAGGAATGGATATCCACTCACCATTATCGAGTGAATAGCAGTATGTACATCCCGCGGGACGGTCAATCTCTACGGTTGACAGTTCTATGCTGAATGAATTATTCTCGTATGCTATGCTGAAATTTCGGGAATCTAATATAGAACTGTCAATAATGGCTTTCCCTCCAGTAAGCGTCTTTGTATTGATAGCTTCGTTATTGATATATAGAGCCGTAATGCGTGGGTGTAAATTGAAACTTATCTGACTGACGTTTCTTGATGAAAAATACGTTATGCCCTCATTTCCGGCAAACCAAAGCGTACCATCATCATCCCTGACAACAGCACCTTTTGAGAACTCATTGCCTTGAAGTCCATCTCTTACCGAATAGTTAGTGAATACACCTTCACGCTCATCAAAGCATGAGAGTCCTGCGTTTGAAGAGAACCATATCTTCCCTTCTTCATCCTCAGAAATGGCGAAAACCGTATTTGAGCCCATTCCATCGGCTGTGGTATATGTTTTTTGCCTGTTTTTATCTATAATTGTCAAGTCTTCGGATGTGCCAATCCATAATCTGCCTCTTGTATCCTCATATATAGTATATACTATTTTCTTAGGACATAGGTTCTGATGCTTGTTGATATTGTATATGCCGTTGAATGTTCCTACAAGGACATCACCGTTTGACAGTATGCAAATGCAGTTTACAAAGCGATTCATTCCCTTATAGTCAATATGCCTAATGCTGTGTTTGGTTAGATTATAGCAGTATAAGCCATTTCCCATAGTACCAAGCCATACTCTTTGCTGTCGGTCTTCCTTGATGCAAAAGACACGAGGGAAATCGGGTAGCCCCTGAACCTTGCGTGACATGCCATTGACACGTCTATAACAAGGATAGCCATACGAACCTATCCAAAGTGTACCTTCTGAGTCTTCCATTACGGCATTTATTATAGGAGGTACCCCTTCTGATATGTGCTGGGACTTATTGCTTTCAAGATAGTACAATCCATCGCCATCAGTTCCTACCCACATACCTCCATTACGGCTCTTTACTATTGATTGCACACAATGTGAGCCTATAAGATTCTTCTGAGATGTTCTTGAACCTATATAACCGAACATTCCCTTATGCCTTGACATCATCACAATGCCTTTCTGATAGAGTGCTATCCATAGGTTTCCGCTTCTGTCACGCATAAGGTGATGAACTTTCTGAAGCTTTTGCGGAATATTCGGAATATCAAGTGGATAATCGATATATGTGTGCTGAAGTTCATTGAATAGCTTCACACCATCGCCATCAGTACCTAAAAGCAAATGATTATCGTCATATCGCAATGTGGCACGTATGTTTAGTTTCTCTGTAAACTCATTTGTAATATCATTTGAGAAGTACGGCTTATTCATTTGCAGAATCTCAATACCGCTTTTCCCCTTTGTCCTTATCTCACACGAAATATCGCCCGTTCCATATAATCTACCATCCTTCTCCAGCATCAACCTGTTGATGTTTACCTTCAATGGCTTACCATTTGGAGTGGTCCCAATAGGTGAAAAGTCATCCGTATCGTGCCTGTATATCTGCAAGCCACTATATGTACTTACAATCAAATTGCCCTGTGCGTCTTCTATTAGCGTACTCACATAGTTGCTTGCCAGCGATGTATCATCATCCTCTTTGTGCCTGTATGATGTTATCTTAACACCATCGTACTTGTTCAGCCCATCTTCCGTGGCTATCCAAATAAGTCCTTTTCTATCTTCAAAGATATAATTTACAAGACTACTCGTCAATCCATTCTCGGTAGTAAACATCCTATATGTCTGTGCTGAGACTCTGATCATTATGAGCCACAGTAAGAATAAAATTAAGATGTTTCTTCTTTTCATAATAGTTTATCCTCTACCTGATTTCAAGCGAATAACTCTTGCCTCTGTCTGACTCTATCTTGAGGTTGCTGTTTGCCTCAATGATTGGTTTGATGCGACGGATAAGAGTATATAGAGTATCGTTGGCATCAGGTTTCTTTGGCCAGAGACGATCACATATTTCCTGCTTGGTGAGGGTGTGATTATCTGACTTCAGGAACATCTCCAGGAGAGTATGCTGCATAGGTGTGAGGTGGATGCGCTCGCCTGTGGTAGTAGAGAATCTGTCATTATTGAATATCAGTCCTCCGTAGGCAATGCCTTGCACTATGAGTTCGGGCTTATGACGACGAATATAAATGGTACTGCCGATAAGCCATAGTATGCCGACAAGCATGAACGATGCTGATGCACGCTGGTCGGAGAGCATAAGGACGGTGGTGAAATCGCAGTTAGCCTCAGCAATAAGTTCCGTTTCATGGCGATTTCCCTTACGGATTGTCCGCATAGCCAGACAAGCCGTCTCCTTGAGTTCGGCAATAGTGATGTTATTGTGATAGCAGCGAATTGTATCGGCTGTCACCACATCACACGGCATTTGGTACTTGGTAAGCGCCAAGGCATTGTTTACATCTTCGGAGATACGTGTGCAAGTTGTTTTATAGCTTGTTATAGCTGAGACAACAGCCATAAGCATCACGAAAAGGAATATTAATATAGGCAGTTTTTTCATAACTCATAGTGACTGTTAGTTTTGCAAAGATACAAAGAAATACCGAATTTCAGCTTATCAACCAGCACAAAATGCCAAGCTTTAAGAAACTTTTGCCTTTCTTTGTATGATATCTATGAAAAAATGAGTAATTTTGCAAGCCAAAGTATATTATACATTTAATAATGACAGAATCACGCAATTCATTCAGCGGTTCACTTGGTTTTGTTCTTGCATCGGCAGGCAGCGCTGTCGGCTTAGGCAATATCTGGCGTTTCCCTTATCTTGCAGCACGAGACGGAGGCGGACTCTTCCTCCTGCTCTACATACTCCTTGCCGTAACCTTCGGCTTTACGCTCCTCATCACAGAGGTAGCCATAGGCAGACGCTCACGTCAGGGACCATTGACTGCATATAAGTTTTTCCGCGAGAAATGGGCATTCATAGGCTATCTCTCGTTTCTTGTGCCATACATCATCTATCCCTATTACTGTGTGATAGGCGGATGGGTGTTGAAATATCTCACTACCTATATAGTGGAAAATGCCGATGCTCCGGTAGCTGACGGATATTTCACCGACTTCATCTCCGACCAGTGGTCGCCTATCATATATATGGCTGTCTTTGCCATAATATGCTTCTATGTGGTATATAAAGGTGTAGAGAAAGGTATTGAACGCTATTCGCGCATCATAATGCCTATACTTCTGCTTATGGTGATATGTATATGTATGTACTCGCTCACAATATCTCATACTGATTCTAATGGAGTTACGCGAACAGGTCTTCAGGGCGTAGGAGTATATTTCATCCCTAACTTTGAAGGGATTACGATGAAGAAGTTCATGATGATTGCGCTTGATGCCACAGGACAGCTTTTCTATTCTCTCTCTATTGCCATGGGTATTATGGTGACCTATGGCTCGTATATGAAACGCAGTGTGAATTTAGGCAAGGCTGTCGATAGAATCGAGATTTTCGACACTACAATAGCCATTCTTGCCGGTATGATGATTATCCCTGCCGTGTATGTTTTCATGGGTACAGAGGGTATGAGTGCTGGTCCTGGCCTTATGTTCGTGGCTCTTCCAAAGGTATTCGACTCTTTAGGCCCGTTTGGTGGTCGTGCTATCGGACTTATCTTCTTCCTTACCGTTACCTTTGCAGCTCTCACAAGTGCCGTATCTATATTGGAGGCTATAGTGGCAAGCTTTATGGATAAGTTCCAATGGACAAGGCGCAAGGCAGTAATCGTGATGTCTGCCACAGGCTTTATATGGTCAATCATAGTATGCCTTGGCTATAATGTATTCTACTTTGAATACACCCTGCCTAACGGAGCTCCAGCACAGATTCTCGATATCTTCGACTATGTGAGCAACAACGTGCTTATGCCATTCCTTGCAATATGCACCTGCATCATGATAGGATGGGTGGTAAAACCTCGTCTGCTCATTGGCGAGATAAGAATGAACGGCTACAAATTCCACCGCAAGAAACTATATATTGTAATGCTAAGATATGTGGTTCCTGTGCTTCTCACAATATTACTGGTTTCTGCAACAGGAATATTCTAAGTTCCTATAAAAACGCAAAGACACAAAGATGCAAAGGATTATAATCTCCGCGTCTTTGTGTCTTTGCGTTTTGAATGTCAGTTAATAAAACCTTGTTCCCTTTTCGTAATCCTCCCAGAAACACTGAAGATACTTCGTGTTTTCTTCTATAGCCTTATTCTTGTCCTCCCTAGAGTATTTGCCTGTGGCATCACGGATAATCTCGTAATAGTGATGGCTCATTCCCGATTCAAGACCTGTTTCATTCTTAATCTTGGTACAGACATCCTCACCAAGGAAATCAACCATATTCACATCTAAATTGGCGTATGCCATATAGAATGACTTAATCTGAATCTCTGAGGTTACCATGCCATGATTGAGTATAACCATATCTCCCCAATATCCACGATCAAGATATGACTGGTGCTTGTATTTCTTAAAAATCCCCTTCTTCTTTGCCGTCTGCACCAAGTCGGTTATCATGGAATGTAATGAATCGTAAGGACACGCTATGGTACAGCGTACAAGGTCGTTGATCTCATTTGCCTGTACCTTTTCCTGATTGCATTTGCGAATAGTGCTCTGGAACGATTTATAGTTGATTGGAGTAACCTTACCACCATGAAGCATAGCTATGGAATCAGCAAAGTGTATCATTGTAGGACCTACAGCAGTAGCGACATAACGCATCCTTACAACCAAGGCGGTATCTACGTGAAACTCTGACACGGTCTCCTCCTGCCCTACAGCAGTTCTACCCTGTGCATGGCATACCATATTGATGACAAAGAGCATCATAAAGAATATGACAGATTTTCTCATACCGAAATAATCCGTAACTGAGTTTTACACTTTATAACTATGTAGTTTTACACACGTGATTGCAAAGGTAATAAAAATTAAATTTCTCTGCAAATTTATTCATGATTTTCTGCTATTTTCTATTATGTGAATATTGTTTTGCTATCTTTTTGATTTTATTGCTGTCTGGTAAAAAATTTTCTGATAATATAGATTTAGGGCTGGTACTTACATGAAGTTTCTGTACTTTGATTGTCTTTGCTTTTACCTCGTTTGCATCATTCCCACCCAACAGGGCATATCCAGACAGGGGCACTATGTCTGAAATGAGGTACGCTAACACAAAAATCCTTATTGTTACCTGTTACTTGTTACCGCAATAGGTAGAAAGCCTCCGTTGTGCTTTCGCTCTGCATTCGTTGTGCTTTCGCTCTACCCTCGCTTTTAAGCCTAATAGAGGAACGGACCTAGAACGGACTTATAACGGACTTACAACGGACCTACAACGGACCTGCATTGGAGGCTGTTGAAAGTTCTCGCAGAATCTCATTGAAGCCTATATTAATTTGGGAAAGATGGTTTTGGGATGTTTTTCGCCGTTTTACATCGTTTTTCGAGCATACTGAATAAGGCGAATCAGCCAGAAATTAATGCTTATTGTTATGCTATTGAGACTATCAGCCGCCTATACTCTGCCCCTTTATTTTGTATATAACAGCCTCATTATCTTTAGCTTAGACAGTTCCAAGCTGTAATAGAGTCTCGCTCAATAGGCAAGCGAAATCACGGCCAGTAACAGGTAACGGGTAACAATAAGGATTTTAGTGCATGCTAAAATTTTACGGAATTATTCTAAGGAGTTTATATACCTTATTATAAATAGAAATAATAAATATAGGCAGCAGTTTACACTATTTTTCTTATTGTTACCCGTTACCAACACGTTTTCCGGGATTGTGAAATAGGGGTTACCTGAGAAACAGAATATCCGAAATGCTGTGTTTCAAGCACTTCGGACATGCTTTGTGTTGTTTACCAGACACCAATATTTTGATTTATACTTTTTGCTAATTTATACCAAATTGCAAAAAAACAACGTTCCACAATAGTTGGGATTAATATTACAGCAAACTACAGACATACCGATACAATAAGAGCCCCGCAGGTCTCTGCGGAGCTCTCTTTTAGCTTCCTTGCGGTTGTACTTTGAGTGATCCTTGTACTTCCGGTTCATTGCTACGAACTTTCCGTCGAATCGCTCCAACTGCTCATTTCGAGCAATCATTCTCAACACCTTGTGCTGCGAATTGCTTTTGGTCGGTTTGCTTAGTTTCATAACCCTTGTTTTAATGTTTGGTTTTTGTGCATATCGGTATATGCTTATCTATAACGGCAGAAACACCGTAAATATTGCGTAGGCCATCTCGATTATCCTACAAAAAAACAGCAACCATCATAATGACGATTGCTGTTTGAAAAAATATTTATATGTTTGTCAGTTAGTGTTCTGTCTTGCTTCTGTATTCCTTTGGAGTACATCCGAAGGCATCTGTAAATGCACGGTTGAAGGTGCTTCGTGTACGATAGCCACATGTGTAGTAAATCTGCTCAATAGTATCGTTAGTCTCAAGGAGCATACGTGCTGCCTGATCCAGACGAATCTTCGTGATATAGGCATTGAAGGTGAGTCCTGTTGCCTCCTTGAGAAGCTTGGTAAGGCGGATGTGATTAGTCATCATAGCCTTTGCTACGTCCTCACGGGTGATACCATGCATACTGTATAGATTACCTTCAGTACATACCGTGTCAAGCTGCTCCATGAACTCCTTCTGCTCGGCTGTGAGTTCCCTACCCTCTACATGAGTCTCTTCTTCCTCGTCGTCGTCATTGTTGCTGTTCTCCTCAAGAACAGCCCTCTGCTCGTCACCGTAAGGTATAGACTCAATCATACGCATCTGGTCAACATTCCAACTGAGAACGACATAGATAATCAGACTAAGAGGATAGAACATAATACCGGCAAGACGATTGTCATAATAGCCATGCAGCACAATCTTCAGCACAGCATACGCCAACGCAAACAGCATCATCATGATGAGGATTCTGTTAAGCCAGTTGATGCTTCTACCATCAAGGTCGGCATACACATCCGCTACGGTCTTGTTATATCTCTTTGCTGCCTTTGCAAAGCGAACTACATATATTCCCAGATAGATCAACAATTCACCCATTGTGATATAGTAGAACACATCTGCATATTGCTGATCAACACTTCTCAGGATGCAGTAAATAACTAGCACAGCCAACATTGCACCTACATGGATAGATCCCTTCCTGAAAGTCACCACACTCATTCGGGTGAGCTCGGTAAGCATCAGAAGACAGAAAGGCACAAGAAGTAGATTGACAAGAACTGCCAGTTTCTTGTCATTTACCAAAATGTCTATTCCTGTAAAACTACCAATGAAGTAGAAAGATGATTGAATAGCTACAATTAATAGAACTGCTCCTAATGAACGACGCAAACGCATTGGTGCCTGCTCATCACATTTTTGAAATAGAAAATACAATGAGGAAATAAGGCAAAAGGCCATTATGGCTGCGTGCATTATATCGTCCAATCTGTCAAGTATAGTCATATATTTAGATTTAGGCTACAAAATTACTTTTTTTTTTTCAAAAAACGTAAGAAACGACCAAAAAACATCTATTATATTACAAAAATTTAAATTTTTCACTATTCTGTGATGATGAAATAATAACTTTAATGGTTAAAAACATCACAGCGGCTACCAGAAATCAACAAGGTATTGAAAACGGTAGCCGCTGCTATACAGAATATGAGAACGGTATTATTTTTCTTTTTTCATGAAGAACTGGTCTTGAAAGCAAGGCCGCTTTATCAGAGCATTACCTGTAAACCTTCTTCTGACCATTGACAATGTAGAGGCGACCCTTAACCGGCTGCATAACGCGAATACCATTCAGGTCATAGATCTTACCATCACCCTCACCATCGCCGAATACAGTATTGGTGATATCCGTCGTATTGCCAAATTCGTCAACCACAAGGATTGAGTAAGCAGAGAACTTAGCTGAACCACCAATGCCTTTCTTGAAGAAGTATGCGCGGTATGGATAGATAGTCATCTTGCCTGCATTATAAAACGTTCCGTTTTTGGTCATAGCAGGAGTCAAGTGTGTGAACTTGTTCTCCTTGAAGTAGTAAATATCACCATTGTTGACAATCTCTGCGTCTGCTTCTTCTGGAGTTCCAACATAATTCGCACCATAGAATACTCTTGTCTTTAGATTGCCTCTGAACTCCCAATCATGGATAGAAGGCTCTGGAGCATCTGCGTAACTCTTCACCACAGCAGTAATATCCGGGTTTTCAGGAACATAGATACTTGGCTCATAAATATTCTTACTTATTTCCTCAATAGTAACAGCAGAACTTATACCAACAGTTCTTTCGTACAATACTGGAGTGTTAGCAGGAATCACTGCATCCTCAGGAAGCTTATAGTACTGCATCACACTACCACTGTGTTTACGAAGCTCATAGAAGATAACCTTACTAACGTCTTTGTACGTATTGTTATTCTTTATAGGATAAGGCAAGCACAGAGTTCCCCAAATAGATTTATGAGACTGCTGCCACATAGGATCATCAGTATCTATTTGAAGCTTATTACGCTCGTATGTAGCCTTTCCTGCATTGAAAGCATAAGGTATCTTCATCTGATATCTGTCTGCCACATAGAGGTTAGGACAAGTATAATCACTCAGTATAGCGTTGTTACACTTATCAGCGTTATAGGATCCACTATTGAAATATACAAGAACATTTGGAGAAATGAACTCTGAATTTTCTGATTTCAGTAAATCCTCCATGACAAGCTGGCAATTATATCCACCACTAGTCCACCTATTAATAGATTCTCTCAAATCGAATACCATTGTCTGAGGATGTCCTGCTTCGTGATCATAAACATCCTTTGCTGCACCTACCAAGTCATTCACCACAGAGTACAGCCAGTCCTCATCAGGCTCAACCTTTTCAGGATTTCCATTTTCATCCTTACCAAATGTTATGACATTATCAGCATATTTATACTTCTTCCTATATTGAGCAGTCAAGGTAAGATTACCTGCATGATTGTACTTCAGACCATTTTCTGTCCAATAGCCACCATTATCGGTTATTACACAGTTACGGCTCGTTTCACTAGCATCAATAACTTTAACATCACCGACAAACCATCCTAAAAGCTCATAACCAGGCTTTTTAGCCTCAGCATGAACAAGAGTGTTTGCCTTTCCTGTCTTATATTTGTATGTTATTGTTATAACACCGTTAGAACCTTCAGCGATGTTAAAGTTCTGCTTATTTTTATCAACAACATTCTTTGGTAATACGCCACCATTAGCATCAAGGGTTACGATATATGTTGCTGGTGCCCAATGAGCGTAGATTGTAGCAGCCTCTGTTTTATCCCAAGGCTCTACACCATTCATGTCCTTGTCATAGTATTCCTTACCACCATAATAAATATCATTTCCTTGAGATTCATCCCATTCACTATTCGCGATGCCATAATAGCCTCTAAACTCATAGCCAGGCTTTGTAGGAGCTGTCAAACCACTTGGCAATGGCTGACCATAGGTAGCAGTTACAGAAGTTGTGCCACCTGTACCTCCTTGTGGATCAAGAGTAACAGCATAGGTATTTCCTATCCACTTAGCATAGAGAGTTACCTCTGTAACCTGTGGATCAAGAAGACGCTCGTCAATATTCCAAGTTCTTGCACTGGTCATACTTGCAGTATAGTACTGAGTACCAGCACCATTTGGCTTAGAATAATAACCTCCAAATGTGTATCCCTGTCTTTGTGGAGCTTGTACTCCCTCTGTAGGCATAGCCGCACTAAAGGTTGCAGTAACTCGAGTTGCTCCATAGTTATTACCACCCTGAGGATCAAATACTACTGTTGTCTTATGAGTTTTCCAGTCTGCATAGAGATCATAATTCTCTGCATGATCATAAATATGTGCACTCTTCATTTGCGCATCATAATAGAATACTCTTGGATTTATGCTTGAATGTGTTCTATAACCATTGAAGTCATAACCTTTTGTTGTTGGTGCTACCAATCCAATATCTTCTGGCATTGGCTGATTATAAGTTGCTGTTACCAATACAGTCTCATCATTACCTTCATTATTCTTATGAAGCGTTACTATGTAGTCTTTACCTTTCCAAACAGCATAGAGGCTTACAGGACCCTTACCACCGCCATTCACATCATCGTATGGATAGAAATCACCATCTTTTCCTGGATATTCTGCTGTGGTAGCATTAGGATCTGTACTCCAACCTAAGAATTCATATCCAACACGTTCTGGCAAATTCTTAATTGTATTAGGCATTTTAAAAGACTCTGTCTTGTCCGTTGTTGTAAGAGGCTTATCTGTTTTATACCATACATCTTCTGTTCCATCGTTATTATAATAAGTAATGGTAGTATAATAAGTATATGTAGGAATTCCTTTATATCCAAAGGCAGCATCACCTTTATTATCATTGTTTATTCCCAGATATGACATTATTGCAAGATAGCGTGTCTCTGTTATAGGATCAGCACTATTTTTATTACTTTTCTCCAAACTAACATCTTTCTTTGCAGCTACTTGATTTGTAGAAGTACTACCTGCACCTGCATATATAATAGTTTGTGGAACGGTTCCAGATGGTGCTACAGTACCATTAGCATTCCAAGTAAAACTCTTGATTATAACATCTGCGTCACCTGATGTTACAACACCTAAATCTTTTACCTCAAAACCATAATTTATACCTTCCTGACAATTTACATTACCTGCCAAGGTATAAGTAAACTGTACATCGGAGTATTTTGGAACCTTAACATCAAGCCCAACCTTCTGACATATTACGCGCCACCTAGCATCAACAACTGTTTTGAAACCTGTTATTTGCTTCCAATCACTTGTTTTTTGCAGACTATTCTCCCACATGGAAATATTTGTTTTTAGGCCTATTTTTTTCCAATCGTAGGCGTAATTATATTCTGTATTATAATTATCTGTATGTCTTGTACTATTAGTAATTTTCAAATTATCATTAATATTATTATTACTATAATAAGTAGTTACACGATGCCAATTCAATCCCTCATGTTTTGCAAATACATGAAGTGCATAGGTACAAGTTTTACTTACAATTGTAGTACCATTCTTCAATACAGCACTAACGTTTACGTTTCCTTCTTTCTTGGCTGTAATCTTACCTGTAAGTCGGTCGATTTCTATTATCTCATTATTACTATCTTCTGAAAATTCAAAATGATATCCACTACCATTATTACTCAGAGTAATATTTTCACCATTTGCCATGATATATCCCTTAATCTGAGCATTCTGATCACCAACAGTAATATCATAACCCTTATTTACATTTAAGAAACCTATAGCGATTTCTGGCCTTGGGGTATTATTCTCTTCTTTCTCCAAAACATGAATAGTTTGGGGATAAGAACAAACGAATCTGTTACCACGCATCAATTTTACAGTCACAGTAATATCACCTGCAACCTTAGCTTCATAAATGACACCAGTATATGGATGAATATTTATTTTAGTTTTATCAGCCTCGTATTCATAATGAAAAGCATCTGGATCAATATCATCTGGATCAGTCGGAGCTTCTATAGGAACAACAGCACCAGCATGAGCAGAGATATAACCTTGAATCTTATGTGTTCCAGCATTCTCGCCAACAGTAACATTATTATCCACCTTATTAGTAGCTGTGGCATAACAACGCATACGGATATCAGGTAAAGTGAACTTTACCTTAAATGCCCAGTTACTATCATCACTATCTGTGATGTTAGAATTTGATGTCTTACCATCCCAGCCTGCCTTGATAAAGGTACGATTCTTGTCGCTAAGCTCTGATTCTCCCAGATCAAACCAAGTCCAACTACCAATACCTATTTTCCTCTCATACTTCTCACTAATCTCAAAAGATTTCAATCCGTTAAGAGTAGCACCTGACTGCCAAGGTATATCTCCCTGGTTAAAAGTGGTTGAATGAGTAAAAATATTCATAGACCAATGTTCCTCGGTATATGAAAAACCTGAACCTGAAACAGGAGTACATTTCGTAGTAACATTATAGTTCTTAAAGAAATCTCCTATACTACCAGACAGAAGATCGTTCATTACATTCCACTGAATTACATTTACCTCATACGGAAAATTCGTAAAATTCAGTTTCAGATGAGAGTGCTTTTTATCCGATGCACTAACATAATCTGCCATGACTCTGTCAGTAACATCAGTTGTTATCCACTCAAAAAAGCGGGACTTACCAGCCCATGCAACTCCCTCTGATGACACAGTTACACCAGCAGGAATGTCATAAGCATTATTGTCATCTGTAATTTTGATTGTAGGAGCCGTAGCACCTTTAACATACTGATTAAAGTATATCTTCAAATTCCTTTGCTGTGCCATGGCATTAACCGTTGTACTTAAAGCTATTATCATAGCTACTAAATACCTAAAAATCTCACGTGTTCTCATATCTGTCAACTTTTTGATGTTTTTTCACTGTATTATTACAAAAATAAGTGTCGGAAATAAATGTCCTTTATTGTGTTGCAAATATACAAAAAATTTTTTGAATTGTTATTAAAAAAAGTAAAAAAATTTGTTCTTTATGCTCAAAAAAACTGCTTTTTAACAAAAAAAGAGCCTGAATTGCTATTTCCACAATACAATTTTCTCTCTTTCTTTCTCTCTTTGCAATTTCTCAAGTATATGACTATTAGCTATTTAAATTCATTTCGTGTGGCTACACAAAATTTATCATAAGCGTAACACATATGACATTAACGGATATTATATGTTTTCATTCGGTGAAGAAACTAATTAACGTTAGATAATTTGTTATGACACCGTAGATACTCCATCGTTAGTCCATCAGTTGTCCATCGATTCTCCATCGAAACGATGGACTTGCGATGGAGTAACGATGGAGTAACGATGGAGTATCTTCCTTGTTTTTGCCTCGAATGATACTACTTTTCACGGTAGAAGATGGAAACTCGTGTAATAACATAATAATCATAACGTCAGTTCTACGACTTGGTGAGCCTTGCGAACAATTCTAAATAAACGTATCCTACGATACTGAACTGATGTTAGTCATGCCATATCTGATTTGAGTAAATATCCTCTGCGTCATTCTCCAAGGTGAATCCTCCTATGGGCTTTGACTCACCATAGTCCCACTCCCCACCTTCGTCTATCTGGAAGGAATTCCCGAGCAATCTACAATCTTCCTCAACCGCGAATCTCTCAGCGATTGGGGCATAATACACTTTCTTAAAAATCATCTCTTTACTTGAATTACATACTACCATTTCTCGCCAAGCCAAAACCGATGCAAGCACTGGTTTTGGCATTTAGTTATGATAAAAATAACTTGGTTAACGAAACGGTTGAAAAATACATATCTTTCTTAATACACTTTCTTCTGTCCGTTGACGATATAGAGGCGACCGCTTACAGGCTGCATAACCCTGCGACCATTGAGGTCGTATATCTTGCCGTCACCCTCTGCATCATTGTCAATCAGGTTGGTGATATCCGTAGCACCTTCTTCATCCATTGCTATTATTGAGAAGGTGGTAAACTTGGCATTAGCCGGTGTTGTGGTGAAGTATGCACGATAAGGGAGTATTATCAGACTACCAGTTTTGCTCAGATGCGTGAACTTATCCTGCTTGAAGTAATAGTATTCCTTTGAACCGTCAAGCTTCTCTGCACCTTCAGGCACATTCTTATAATCCTTGCCACAGAACATCTTTGTAGTGAGTGTTCCAACAAACTTCCAAGAGTCGTATGACTCACCAGAATTTGTGAAATATGATGTATTCACCGGAATATCCACGTCTGCCTCCTCGATCTTTACTTCAGAGCCTACACCTTCCAAACGCTTGTAGAGAACTGGAGTATTTGCAGGAATAACATCTACCTCCATTGGAGTGAAGTGCATATAGTTGTTCTTCAAGCCTGCCAACTTATAGAACTTCACATTATTAGTATTATTCTTAATAGGATAAGGCAGACAGAGTGTTCCCCACTTAGAGTTTGCAGCCTGTGCCTTAGCAGCATCCTTATCTGAATAGTTCTTGTTACGCTCATACAATGCCTTGTTAGCCTTGAATGCGTATGGAATCTTGATCGGTGCTCTGTCAGTAACTACAAGGTTCTGACATTGCTGCTCATTTGTCATAACCACATTAGTAGCATCTGTGTACATTGATGATGAACCTGACAGATATACAAGAGCGTTAGGAGCAAGTTTATTATCCAAGCGAGCCTCTTCAATAACAGTATTAAACGCCTCTAAATTATCATATTCATTAACGCTTAAACCTTTACCACCAAGGAAACCACCCAAGCCTTTACCTGCCATTATATAGTTTTGATATTTTGTTACATCCACTATCATTGGAGATACCTTGTACGTTTCAAGATCTTCTTCTATCGCAGCAAGAATGTCATACGAAGTAATGTCGTATCCCTCCTTGAAGTTGATACGCTCACCATTATCTACAATCTCAAACTTGCACTCATACTGAGCATAGAGATTGAGCGTTCCACTTGTTGCATCATATTTCCAGTCACCAGATGTTCCTTTCGCTGTCCAATAATCTCCTTCTATTGCATTGAATGAACATTCATCATCATCTACAGAATACACCTTTGTGCCACCTGTCTTCTCTGTGAACCAACCTAAGAACTTGTAACCCGGCTTAATAGTGATTTTATCTGAACACCAGAACCTATCAGCTATCTTACTGCCATACTGAACATCAAAACTAACAAAGGATTGATCATTAGATGTTTCAATATATCTATCTTGACCTTCTGTCCTTATTCCTACCTTATCACTCAGTTTACCACCACAGGCATCAAAGTTTATTGTATAAGTCTTTGCTGTCCAATGGCCATAGAGTTTCTCGTTATTGTTTTGCTTATTCCAAGTTCTAGCACTTGTACCATCAGCATTATAGTATTTTGTTGAATTATTATCCGATGTCTGACTATAGCTCTCATTATCGAAATAGCCTCTGAATGTGTATCCTGTTCTTGTTGGAGGGGTTACTGTTGGCATATTCTGACCATATGTAGCAATTACAGTCTCACAATCTGTAGTTTTATCATTATACATGAGAACTACATCATACTGGTTACTAGCAAGCTGTGGATTTATTACCTCTATCACCTTTGATACATTCGTACTTACCTTACCATCTGTTATTGTTACCGTGATATTTGCTTTACCAAGATTCTTTGGAGTTATTACACCATTTTTATCTACTGTAAAGATATTCTCGTTACCACTTTCATATGTTGTGGTAAAGTTGAAAGCACCTTGATGGTAGATGGTGTCGAGCTTTGAAACATCAAGTGTTTGTCCTAACTTAATCTGACTTGGCATTGTCCTTTTGAAAGACACACTTGGCTCGTAGTAAGTAATCTGGAATGCATAGTTATTCCCTGTTCCTGCTTTAATAAAAACACGACAATAATCTGTCGTTAGTTTATCATTTATTACTAAATTTGACAAACCATTCAACTTTAAGTCGTTATTTTTACTAAGATAATTTCTTGCAGAAAAAGTCACATTTTTTGACGAGAAAGAACCTTGTTCCTCTTTTCCATCAAATGAGGTCAAAGTTGTTTTAACATTTGGACTTTGCCATACATGAGAAGAAAAAAGGTCACACATAACATTCCACTTTACTTGCTTTAGCTCATACTTAAAATTCTTAAATATAACTGAAGCTGTAGGATTATTTGTTTTTTTTACAACAATTCTGTCTTTGCATTCTTCTTCGTTTAAAAGAGTCAATTTATACGATAATGCCCATGTGAAACCAGACGCAGTAATAGTTACACCTTCTGGCATATCACCACCAAAAGAAAGGGTAGGTGTAACATTTGCCTGATTGTTATACTCGTTAAAATATAACCTAAGAGACTTTTCCTGCCCCCAAGCTACATTAGAGCTAAGGGCACACAGCAATACTAATAAATACCTTGAAAACTTACCTGTCCACATATCTTTGTTTTTTGATCCCTAAAGGAATTTGTGTAATATTGTGTAATTTTTTGAATGATTAATATACCATTACCTTATTAATTGAGTGCAAAATTAAGTAATTATTTCGAAACAAAAGTAAAAAAATCTAACATTTTTTCTGTTTTTGCACAAAATTTTTTCAAGCGTGTACCTTTCCACCAAACATCTGGAAAAATCGACCAACATACTTATTGTGAATTAGTTACAAAACATTAGATTCCTTTTATACGCACTTCGCGGTAGTGAACTGACAATAATTGTCAATCTTACCAATCTTCAACCAATAAAGAGACATAAATAACGTGAATTCGACGAATTCAAAATTCTTTAATAAACGCAACTTTGTTGCTTGGTTTTACAGAAAATTATTCACGATGACCAGAAAATTTAACCCAGAAAATTTAAATTTTCTGGTAATTTTCTAAAAATTTTTGTTCCGTCAACAGCAGCTTGCTGCTAAAACAACATAGTTTTAATTCGTCGAACTGACGTTAAATATGAAAAATATTGGACTAAAATTGTGAAGATTGGAAACTTACGTAGCATGATGAGCTTTGCGAATAATTATTTTCAGTAACATAGCAACAAGCTACTATGTATTCACTATTCGAAATCATATTGAATCTTTTGCAGAGGTATAAAAGGCATAAAAAACAAAATAAAAGGCCAAATCTAGTTTCACAACTCAATTTTGACCTTTTATTTAATTTTTTCCCCTTTAGACATCAAAAATGTGTCTCTTTCATAAAAATTACACTTATTTCCGAGTGCAAAAGTAGGTAAAAAAACTAACTTTCACAAATTAAATTGTTCCATAAAGTTTGTTATTTCGATCATGCAACATTTTTTACAAAGTTGCAATATTGTTTTTTATAATTGCATTTTTGTAAATTTGGCGGTTTCATCGGCATTTTAACAGTTTTTTAGCAAATAAAATAAGAAAAACAGAAAAAGATTTTTTTTCGATTTTTTTCTAAATGTTTGTATTTATACCATGATTTCTTGGAAAAAAACTCAAATTTCAGGTATAATATCTAACAATAAAGGGGGGGGGTAAACGTCTGTATAATCTTACAAAATATAAATTTTCCTTTGAAAAATCACTAAGAAACTACAAATGTTCCTTGAAAAATTCCAAGGCGTGTTTCTGAACAGGTTTTCCGAAAATATGAGGAATATCCCACATCTCCGTCTGAAGATTATTGACGGCTCCCTGACTATCCCATACACTATGCATGATTCTAAATGCCCTGTTTGCGCCATTGATTGGGAAGAGCTTGTCTTTCGTACCACTTATGAAAAGCATAGGCTTGGGACACGCAATACTGGCAATATGCGGGTAGTCCATCCAACGGCGAAGTCCCGGGAAGCAGTTGGCAAAACCGCCATTTTCCGTGCGTGAATACTTGAATGACATCTGCTCCTGAGTCGTTATCATCCAGCAAACGGAAACAGCAGTCTTTATTCTATCACTAAGGGCGGCAAGCATCCAAGAACGATATCCTCCCATAGAGAATCCCACACAACCTATTCTATTTGGATCAACATAAGGCAGAGTGGCGATATAATCGGTACATGCAATATCATCGTAGGTCATATAGGCAGAAAGGTCTATGCCGTACATCATCATATTTCCGCATATCATATCAAACTTGCTGCGAAGAGCCCCCTCCTTCTGTCCTCTTTCTCCCCATAAAGGAGCATCGGAACTAAAGACAACATAACCCTTTTGAGCGAGATAGTCACCTACAAACTGCCCTTCATACAATTCCTCAACCCATTTCTCAGCATCCTCAAGCACCACACTATCCTCAAGAGCCACAGGATTGCCACACGCAAGTGAATCAGGATCAGGCTCAAACGGACGAATCATCTTCTCCTTACCAATGAAAAGATGCCCTCCATGATCGTGAAGGCAATTTATTGCGGGAAAAGGTCCCTTTCCGTCAGGAATAAGAATAATGGCAGGAACAGTATAATAGCGTGACAACCGTATCTCAATCTGACGGGCTTTATATCCATCTCTCTGTTCCTCACGTATTACGTTTACAGCAAAGTCTCCAGGAGGAGGCGGTGGCATTAGCATGCAGTCAAACACTTTCTGTCGAGCAACCTTCCTCCACTCGTCAAAGTCGGTAATATCACTATTTCCCCATGCAAGAGGATATTTCAGATCCTCAAGCAAACTATCGGCATAGACAGGAAGATTGCGCATAAACTCGTATTTCTGACGGGTAGGCACACTATACATTTTATCTCCAGGATATTTCTGTGCAATACCTGGAAGAGATAGCAGTAATGATATGACAATCAGAGAAATCCGCATATTATGTCTTTGTTTTATGCAAAAGTAGCTCAAAATACTGGAATTACGACTATTACCTGCATATTTTAGGGAATATTAACTATATCCACGTCACAATTATTCGTTCTCATACGTTATTATATAGGGATTATATGCAAAATTGTCAAACAACGCAAAAAATAGGTCTAAACAATAAATTAAAGAAATAATAATGAAGAAAATCTTTATCTCTCTCGCTTGTGCAGTAATATGCTGTGCTTGTGATGCTCGTCACAACAACTCTGTAACTGATGAGCAGAAGGACGTCCAGACAGAGGCTGTGTCTGAAGCAAACAACGATCAGGAAGGTATTGCCGAAGGTCAGATGGCACCAGATTTCACTCTCAAAGATATCGATGGCAAGTCATTGTCCCTGTCAAGTCTGAGGGGAAAGTATGTTATCATCGATTTCTGGGGTACATGGTGCATCTGGTGCGTAAGAGGTATGCCAAAGATGAAGGAATACTACAATAAATACTCCGATAAAATGGAGATTTTAGGCGTGGATTGCAATGATCCTGAGAAGAAATGGAAGGATGCAGTAAAAGAATTGGAACTGCCTTGGAAGCACGTCTATAACCCAAGGAAATCAGCGGATATTCTGAAGAGTTACCAGATTCAGGGCTTCCCAACAAAGGTTCTCGTTAATCCAGAGGGAAAGATTGCCAAGTATGTAGTAGGAGAAGACCCAAACTTCTACCTGTATCTTGATCAGTTGCTTGGAAAGTAAAAAAACCGATTACGCAGGGAGACTTTCTGAAAAAAACTGAAAGCAAATTAGGAGTAAATTAAATCAGTAAATTATACATGTAGCATTTGCTGCTTGGAAATCTTCATTATTGTAATTTCCAGAGAATTTACTGATTTGATTTACTCCTAATTACTTTCTAATACAACAGCTACTTGCCGTTAATTTGCTTTCATTTCCTACCAGATATGTGCTCTCTTCTTCTTAGGCACGAAGAGCTTTCCTTTCTTGATATTGAAGGCTGTGTACCACTCGTCAATCATAGGAAGTGCGCCATTTACTCGGGCGAACTCTGGTGAGTGTGGATCAATGGTGATGAGCATCTCCTGATACTCCGGACGACTTGTGCCTGCCCATACGCGAGCCCAGCCAAGGAAGAAGCGCTGATCTGCGGTGAAACCGTCGATAACAGCAGTATTGCCCGTATTACGCATAGCACGAAGAGCGATGTTCAAACCGCCATTATCACCGATGTTTTCGCCAAGAGTGAGCTTTCCGTTCACCTTCTTTCCGTTGACAACCTCTATGTTAGAGAAATGATCAACAAGGACCTGTGTGCGCTGGTCGAAGTTCTTCTTGTCCTGCTCCGTCCACCAATTGCGCTGATTGCCTGTCTTGTCAAACTGACTTCCCTGATCGTCAAAACCGTGTGACATCTCATGTCCGATAACACCACCGATAGCACCATAGTTCAAGGCATCGTCTGCCTCCGGGTCAAAGAAAGGTGGCTGGAGAATACCTGCAGGGAAACATATCTCATTGCTCGTAGGGTTGTAATAGGCATTGATGGTCTGAGGAGTCATAAACCATTCTGACTTGTCAACAGGCTTGTTCACTTTCTTGCGAAGGTTATCAAGAAGGAAAAACTCACTCACATTGTCAAGATTCTCAGTAAGACTGAGAGTGTCTGAAATCTCAAGATTGGTGAAGTCCTTCCACTTGTCAGGATATCCTATCTTGATGATGAAATTCTCAAGCTTATCCTTTGCCTGTGCCTTTGTCTCCGCACTCATCCATGTAGCCTCATCTATACGCTGTGAGAGGGCTGTCTGGAGGTTATGCACAAGCTGGAGCATACGGTTCTTTGAGCTTTCAGGGAAATACTTCTCGCAGTACATCTTGCCTATAGGCTCACCCATTACTGAGTTCACAAGATTTGTTGCACGCTTCCACATTGGGTCGTCCTGTTGCTGTCCGCTGATCACCTTGCGGAAAGTAAACTGAACCTTGCGGAAATCAGCAGAGAGAAGCCCTGCAGCGTGACTTATCACGTTAAGTTCTGCATAGCTCTTGAGGTCTTCAAGAGGGGTATCAGCATATATCTTCTCTACCTCATGGATAGGCTCTGGCTGACCAACATCCACATAGTCGAAGGCAGGGAAACCCGATATCCAGAAGACTGTCGTCCAGTCAATGCCAGGGAAATCACGCACCAGCTCCTGGAATGACATCTTATGATAGTTAGCATTAATATCACGAAGTTTAACCTGACTATACCAAGGCTCTGCAAGACGCTTTTCGATGGCATAGACAGCATCCATCTTCTTCTGTGCAGTGGCCTCATCATAGCCTACGAGCATGAAAAACGACTTGCCACACTGTTTGTATGCCTCGCGGATAGCCGTTGTCTGAGGGTCGTCGTTGAGATAGTAGTCGCGAGTGCCAAGTCCGAGACCTGCCTGACCTATAGAGACTATGTTCATATCTGCCTGACGCATATCTGCACCTACGCCTAGACCAAGCATCAGTGTGCTTCCGCCCCTACGGTCGATGTCTGAACATACTCGCACATATTCCTTGCGATCCTTGATGGCACGAACACGCTCAAGAAGTGGTTTAATAGGCTCATAGCCCTTCTTGTCACGACCTACAGAATCCATCATCTGATTGTAGAGAGTGCCTATCTTCTGACCAAGAGAACCCTTTTCCTGAGGATTGTTTGCAAACTGAAGGATAAGTTCATTGATTTGCTTCTGGTTAAGTTCATAGAGATCAACGAAAGAGCCGTTACTCGTCTGATCCGGACGAAGTGGATTGTTCTTGATGAATGCACCTGTGGCATACTCCACAAAGTCATCACCGGGATTCACGCTAAGATTCATGTTAGCGCGATCATAGCCTTTACCCGTTTGGGCGCTTGCTCCTACGAAAGAACATGCAAGAACAAGTAAGATAAATGATTTCTTCATTTTTATTAGTATTTTTTCGATATGATAACGACTTTATTGATATATTTATTACATTTGACGCATTAATATTCATTCTTATTACAAGAAAACCAAGAAACGTTTGCCGTTTTTTTACAATATACACATAATTAGGCATATACGCGACAAGTTTATGAAATTGCAATTACACTAATTTCCTTATTGTTACCTGTTACTTGTTACTGCAAGGTTAGAAGTGCTGTTGTGCCTTCGCTATGCCTTCGTTCTGCCTTCGCATTCTATGTTAAATTCCAAGTAAATTTCTGTTTTTAACTATATATTTAACACTTTATCGTCACGCAGCATTGATAGCTGCATGATAATCGTAATCCGGGTTGTATTTTTCACCCTTCC
>Ga0310695_10004143_pt1 | contig 27206 bp, 27 predicted proteins | sample RumenRJG_04DNA_FD_203882 | JGI IMG/M metagenome (GOLD analysis project Ga0310695, IMG submission 203882) | Bovine rumen microbial communities from Lethbridge, Alberta, Canada - RJG_04 (v2) (version 2) | ecosystem: Host-associated > Mammals > Digestive system > Stomach > Rumen | place: Canada... | reverse complement strand
TCATCCTCGAGCTGGAGAGTTCCACAATGGTGAACGTCTCATCGAGTGCATTCAAGCCGAACGGTGCCATAAAAGCGGCATTCTCCAAAGGATAGTCCCCCGTTTCGCGATTGAAGACATAAGGCTGATAAGTGCGCAACGTCTTGTCCTTATGCTCAAAGCGCAAAAGGAAGGCCCCTGCCGGACCGGTATGGTCGCGCAGCTCCAACAGTTTGTTCTGAAACGACCAAGCACGAATCTCTGTGGCAAGTTCCAACCTTCCGCCCGAAGCCAATGTGTCGACAGATTCCAACCGCCACATCCCGTCCAGGTCGCCGTTGTCGGAGGTTTCAATATCGCACCCTGCCAATACGGAAACACCCAACGCCCAAATCCATGCTATGATAAAACGACTCTTCATGCCCTGCTCCTAACTTCTAAATCTTCCCTGTTTTGGTAATTGTCAACTGAAAGCCATAGTTGTGCCCCATTATGCCTCCTGCATCCATGCCTGCGGCCCCTTTCAGAGAAAGTCCTCGAAGCCAACCCTCGTCGAAGCGGTAAGCCACTTCGCCCATCACGCTGACGTTATGATGTTTTTTCAGCCAAGGCCGCTCATACGTGCCCAGCCCTTCCTGCCATGTGCCCAACAGCCGATAGCGCAAGTGGGGAAAGGGTTCGCCCGTGATTCCTGCATGCAGCGCCACAAAGCGACTATTGCCAATCTCTATCGTTCCTTGTCCCTCTCTCCCTGTTTCTTGGTTGTAGAGCGGCGAAAGATACAGCGGATTGCCTATCACCTGGCCCCAGTGCTGCCAGCCCGGATAGATATAGTGGTCGTAATAGTTGTCCTTGCCGCCAATGTGGTCGGCCATTCCACTTGTGTGATCGTGATAGATGGGTCCGCTCTGGTATTTCGAATAGAGGTATTCCACTACCAGTCGGTCAATCCATCGCCCTTGTTTGAAGGCCATTTCCGCACCCAGCATCATATCTTTTGGCGAATAGAGCAACACGCGACGATGCTTTTTCCGTTGCCACTCGCTACCCTCGCCGTAACCGTCGTAGTCCATCATGAACATGCTGGAATGGTCCTCGAAGAATTTGTCGACATACACACCGACACCAAAGTCGTCGCCGTCGTAGTCCACACGCAGCAGCCAACTGCCCAGTTGGTTGCCCGCCACATTCTGATAGGTGTCCTCACCCGTGTCGGCGCCCCCAGGCAAGAAAGCGTGCCAAAGACCTTTCAGCCCACCCTGGCCTGTCTTTTCCACCATGTTACCCTCTGCATCAAGCACATGGGCTGTGCCTCCAAACTGCGTAGCCATCTCCAAGCCCAGCACCACCGACCACGGACAGAACACCTCCTCGTTGCCAATCTTCAAGTAGCCAGCTTTGCTGTGGTACTTCACGTTGTCGGCATATTTCGACTGCCTCTTCGTAAAGTCGTGCTGCCACTCGTCGTCGGTCATCATGCCATAGGCCACATGCCCTTTCACATGGAGCCAGCCGTTGGCGAAGGGTAGTGTCCAATAGTCAGCCAAAGCCAACCGCACCTGAGGCACAGGACGGGCATTGACACCCAGCGTCTGGCTGCCGCTCGACAGTTCTGCAGTTTTCAATTCCATTGGCCATTCTTTGCTTCCCACTGTCAGCGCTCCTTTCAGCCAGCGTACCTCGCCGTAAGCTTGCTGCACCACCATCTTACTGGTGTAGTTCACGGGGGCGACAAGATCCAAAGCATAGCCCACGTCCCACCGCCGTTCATGGTCGCTTTTGCGCTCCACAGCAGCTCGGACGTAGCCATTTGTCGATTCCAGCGAGCTCAGTCCATGGCGGTTGGCATTGAGCCATAGCGGTGTGTTCCCATCGCTGAAGCTGCCCTGCATCTCCACACGATAGTCCACATCGCCGAAAGGCGACAGACGCCCCTCGTCTTGTGCCCTTGCCTGAACAGCCAGCGCCAAAGCATATATGAACCAGATTACCGCTCTTTTCATGCTTGCAAAGTTAATGAAAAAATTGATATGCGTCAACAAAACATCATGTTTTTTCGAAAAATATATCGTTTTTTATGGTCATCTCATTAAAACAGTCTACTTTTGCACCCGCAAAAAGCGAATATGCTTGCATAAAACATAAGTTTAACCATTTAAAAAGTAAGAAAAATGAAGAAGATTATCATGACATTGGCAGCTGCTATCATAGCAGTGAGTGCAAGTGCACAGGTTTACATGGGCGGTAGCGTTGGCATCAGCAGCGTGAAGATCGGTGGCGGCGACTCTGAGACTACTTATAAGGTTCTCCCCGAGATTGGCTATAACCTCAACGACAAGTGGGCCATCGGTGCTTACTTAGGCTTTGGCAAGGGTGCATGCGACCTGCAGAACGATGCTTTCAACAACGGCACGCAGGAATATTTCACCATCCAGCCGTATGCTCGCTACACCTTTGTGAAGTCGCAGTACGTAAATGTGTTCATGGACGGTGGTCTGGGTTACACTCATTACAACGATGTGGCCAACATGTTCAGCGTGGGCCTGCGTCCTGGTGTGGCCGTGAACCTCGGTGCCAAGCTGAGTTTCGTAACTCATTTCGGTTTCCTCGGTTACCACAACCTCGATCCCGACATGGACGGTGCCAAGTCGAGCAGTGCCTTCGGTCTTGACCTCAGCGGTGAGAACATCACCTTCGGCCTGTACTACAACTTCTAATTGTTAGTACGAGGTTATCCTAACGCTTTACGGGGGCGCAGTGAGTCATCTTCTCTGCGCCCCCGTTCTGTATTCTTCAGTATCTCGGTAAGGGTATCTTCGCTAAAGAAAGTTATTTTTTTAGGAGAACACATGGCTGTTCGCAAAAAAATAAGTAAATTTGCACGTTTGAAAGAGCCGCGTTCGTGCGGTTCGCCATACAATGAGCTAAAAATCATACTATTAACTTACAAAAATATCATGAGCAAAAAAAGAATCCAGTTCAGTCTCGTCTATCGGGACATGTGGCAGAGCTCCGGTAAGTTCCAGCCACGCAAGGACCAGTTGGAGCGCGTAGCTCCTGCAATCATCGACATGGGCGTGTTCGACCGTGTGGAAACCAATGGCGGTGCCTTCGAGCAGGTCAACCTGCTGGCTGGCGAGAACCCAAACCATGCCGTGCGCGCATTCTGTAAGCCGTTTAACGAGGTAGGCATCAAGACTCACATGCTCGACCGCGGTCTGAATGCTCTCCGCATGTATCCCGTACCCGACGACGTGCGCCAACTGCAGTATAAGGTGAAGCACGCACAGGGTGTGGACATCCCCCGTATCTTCTGCGGATTGAACGACGTGCGCAACATCATCCCCAGCGTGAAATGGGCAAAGGAAGCCGGCATGACACCGCAGGCTACGCTCTGCATCACTACCAGCCCTGTCCACACCGTGGAATACTACAGCAACATTGCCGACCAAGTGATTGAGGCTGGTGCCGAGGAAATCTGCTTGAAGGATATGGCCGGTATCGGTCAGCCTGCTCTGCTGGGTGCACTCACAAAGAGCATCAAGACCAAGCACCCCGACATCATCATCCAGTATCACGGCCACTCGGGCCCCGGTCTGTCGATGGCCTCCATCCTCGAGGTATGTAACAATGGTGCCGACGTCATCGACACCGCCATTGAGCCGCTGTCTTGGGGTAAAGTTCATCCGGACATCATCTCCGTACAGTCGATGCTGAAGAACGAAGGCTTCGAGGTGAAGGAAATCAACATGAATGCATACATGCGCGCCCGTGCACTGACTCAGGAGTTTATTGACGACTGGCTCGGCTATTTCATCAACCCTGGTAACAAGATGATGTCGTCGCTGCTCCTCGGTTGCGGACTGCCTGGCGGTATGATGGGCTCTATGATGGCCGACCTCGCTGGTATCCACCACATCATCAACAAGACTCTGGCTGCCAAGGGTGAACCCGAGCTCTCCACCGACGACATGCTGGTGAAGCTCTTCGACGAAGTGGCTTATGTATGGCCGCGCGTGGGTTATCCCCCATTGGTGACACCGTTCTCGCAGTATGTGAAGAACATCGCCCTGATGAACCTCCTCACAATGGCACAGGGCAAGGGACGTTTCGTGATGATGGACGACTCGATGTGGGGCATGATTCTCGGCAAGAGTGGAAAGATTCCAGGAACCATTGCACCCGAAATCGTGGAGCTGGCCAAGGAACAGGGCCGCGAGTTCACCGATGTCGACCCGCGTTCGCTTATTCCCAATGCCCTCGACGATTTCCGCAAGGAGATGGACGAGAACGGCTGGGACTACGGACCAGACGACGAAGAGCTCTACGAACTGGCTATGCACCCCGAGCAGTATCGTCCGTTCAAGAGCGGTATGGCCAAGAAGAACATGCTGGCCGACCTGCAGAAGCTCAAGGACCAGAAGCTTGGTGCCAACCTCTCGCCCGAGAAGATTGCCGAATTCAAGCACGCCAAAGCCGACGCTCTGGTGGCTCCTGTCAAGGGACAGATCTTCTACGAGTTCTCTGGCGACGGTGAGTGCGCTCCCTGTGTGGAACCATACATCGGTCAGACCTATAAGGAAGGCCAGACCTTCTGCTACATCCAGACACCTTGGAATCAGATCACGGAAATTCCCGCTGCCCTCGGAGGCAAGCTCGTTGAGGTGGCTGCCAAGCAGGGCGCCAAGGTGATGAAGGGTCAGACACTGGCTTGGATTGAGCGCGACCACGCTGAATAAGAAGTTTCTTCATGTTGGGGCTGCATTCCCATGTATGCTCCGATATGCTTCAACAACTCGCAATCATCGTGAACTATCAACAGATAATAGATAAGTATTATCCCCAAGAGAATGCGCTCAAGCGCATTCTCTTGGTTCATAGCAGTAGCGTGGCCCTGAAGGCCCTGCGTATCGTCGATGCTCACCCAGAGATGAACATCGACCGTCGTTTCGTTGAAGAAGCAGCCATGCTTCACGACATCGGAATCTTCCAATGCGATGCACCAGGCATCCACTGCCATGGCACACAACCCTATATTCTGCACGGACGCATGGGCGCTGAACTGCTGCGTGCCGAGGGATTCCCACGTCATGCCCGTGTCTGCGAACGCCATACGGGGGCAGGCATCACCCTACAAGAGATCATCGACCAACAGTTGCCTTTGCCCCATCAGGACTTCCAACCAGAAACTATCGAAGAACAGATTGTCTGCTACGCCGACAAGTTCTTCTCGAAAACACGGCTCGAAACTGAAAAGACCATCGAACAGGCCGAGCGAAGCCTCGCCAAGTTCGGCACGGCAGGCGTTGAGCGCTTCCGTCGATGGGTGGAAATCTTCGAGCCATAATGATTTTTTCCCTTTGTGATGAGTTTACATATCAATAAGATGTACCTAATATGGTGGCTGGCTCTGACAGTCCTATTCACCGCCTGTAATGGGAAGGGCGGTGACAGGGAAGGGCGTGGCATGTACTATTGGTCCACCACGTTCAACCTCGACTCCGCGAAGCTCCAATTTCTGGACGACCACGATGTCCATCGCCTTTACGTGCGCTACTTCGACGTGGTCATCGACGAAAAGGGAGAAATCATGCCCAACGCCAGCATCCGCTTCCCCCGCAGCACACATTCATCACCCAACAACCAACAACCGTTATCCATCACCATAATCCCCACCATCTTCATCGTCAACGACGTGATGCGACACGACGTCAGCGGTCTGGCAGAGAAGATACTCCAGCGCATCCTGCAGATGAACAAGACCCACGGCATCGAAAACGTCAGCGAACTACAGATTGACTGCGACTGGTCGGTGCAGACACGCAAGCGATTCTTCGCATTTATGGAAGAATTGCACAAGCTGGCTAAAGACCAAGGACTGCAGCTCTCAGCCACCATCCGCCTACATCAACTCGCCCAAAAACCACCATCGTGCGACCACGGTGTACTGATGTTCTACAACACCGGCGACTTCACCAAGTATGAAGACGAACACCCCATCCTCGACATGACTGTGGCAGGACCCTATCTGCAATATCTCAAGAACTACACTCTGTCGCTCTCTACCGCTTATCCCATTTTTGGTTGGGACATTCTATTCCGCCCCATCGCCTCGGGGACCTTCCACTACCTCGGCATACAGCATTTCCCAGGTGAAGTCCCCACAATGCCTGGCGACACCCTCGTGCGCCGACAGCCCACCTTACAGGAAATACTCCAGGCTCGCGAAGCCGTAGAACGCCTGCGCCCTGATGCCAACCACGAAGTCATCCTCTTCGACATGAGCAATCCGAACATCAATAGATTCAAAAATAACGATTATGAAAAGATTTTTGGCCATTAGCCTGACCCTGCTCATCGTGAGCATCCAGGCCAGTGCGTGCAGCGGAGAAATCACGCACAACTATTACATGATGAACCTCTACCCACGTTGGCAGTGGGAACAAGACAACCAGAAACGCTACAACAAATTCTGGGAAGCTTACACTGGTGGTGAGGTCACCTACTTCTCCACATGGGCAAAAGAAAACTTGCTTGAGATCATCCGCAAGAAGAACGATGCCGAGATGGAAAACTACGTCATCCTGCTCTGCGACTATCTCGACAACTGCGGAGAGATCAGCAACGGATGGGACTACCCCACTGCTGAGGAACTCAACCGTCAGGACGAGACGATGGAGACCATTCTCGCCTGCGCAAACGAGTATGTAGGCTCGCGGCTCCGCCCGCAGTTCGCACTTCTCAAGATGCGCGCCCAGATGCAGCTTGAGCGCCATCAAGACAACATCACATTCTGGAACGACTACGGCAAGGATTTCCCCGCCAGCGTCTACCGCGACATGATGGAGAACATCTACGCCGGAGCGCTTCTCCGCACAGGACAGCGCATGGAGGCTTGGAACATCTACGCTCGCCAGCAGGACTTCGTCAGTCTCCGCTGGAGCGTGTTCAAATACCGCAACCTCGCAGGCATACGCACCATCTACGAGCAGTACCCCAACGCTGAGGTGCTCAACTACCTGGTTCAGGACTTTGTCAACAATGCTCAGGAAACCTTCGACAACGTCAGCGCCGTCAGCAGCAATGTAGACTCGCAGGAACAACTCATCGAATGGGTCAACGACAATGTCAATATGGTGGGCTGCAATCCCATCTACTCAGAGGAGGTGAAGAACTTCATCAACTTTGCCTACCAGGTGGTCAACGAGAAAAAGAATCCCAACCCATGCCTCTGGATGACTGCCGCCGGACTGCTCCACCACTTCCTGGGCGACTCCCAGCAGGGACTCAAAGAGCTCGACCAGGCACTCAAGCTCAACGGTAATGCACGTACGAAGGACAATGCCCGCGCCATCCGTCTGCTCATCGCGGCTTCGACATCACCGGCCAATAAGAAGTTCTCGCAGTACATCGTCAAGGAACTCAAATGGCTCGACGACAAAAACCGTGAGGCTGGCGAATTCGACGACTACTTCGCCCACGCCAAGGACCGCATCGTGAACATCGCACTGGCCAGCCGCTACGAGCGTGAGGGAAACCTTAACATGGCAACGGCTCTACGAGGCATGGGCATAGGCTCCGACGACAGCTTCCGTTGGTATAACTCAGACTCCAATGAATACTCGTGGAACGGCAAGTACAGCGGAGAATTCTACTACAACACATTCCAGCAGATGAAGGCCGACGAGATGAAGTCATTCTTCGACTTTCTCCGCGCCCCTCACAAGGACGAATTAGAGAAAATGGTGGTGGAGAAGAACCGCAGCATTTACAATGATGACTACCTGAACGACCTCATTGGCACGAAACTACTCTCCGAGGGGCGATTCGCTGATGCCGAGACCTATCTCGAGCAGGTGCCGCTGAGCTTCATCGAGGGGCAAAACATCTCATGGTACATGGCACACCGCGACTACACACAGCCCCGCTGGCTCGTCAACCAGGACGCAGACGATGAGGATACCGACGGACCGAACAAGGCAACCATCGCCGTAAACAAGAAACTGGAGTTCTGCCGCGAGATGAAACAACTCATGGCACGCCACCTGCTCGCTGCCACTGGCGACCAACGCAAACAGCTGGCCTACGACATGGCTGTACGTTTCTATCAGGCTTCTCCTTGGGGACAGTGCTGGTGCCTTTCCGACTATGGTTTCTCCACCTATCACGACTATACAGAGCCTCTGCCCCTGTTCGTGCAGAACGCTGTCACCTACCTTACCGAGGCCAAGACAGCCAATGACTCTGAACTGCGTCTGCAGAGCTACTTCGCCCTCGCCTACATCCCACAAGACGAATGGATCACCTATGACTGGAGCTCTGGCGAATTCACTCCGAACCGTGAGTCCATCCAGTATGCCGCCATACGAGACCTGGCACAATACGTGAAGCAGAACCCACAGACGCGCCAGAAGCCCTACATCCAGAAGTGCGACCTCATCCGCCAGTTCATGAAATGATTGCACGCCAACTTAGTATTATCACAAAAAGAGAATTGGGGAATTATCTGTCGTGGATAATTCCCCAATTCTCTTATTCGTGATTGACCCATTCGACCGATTCGCGGTCCTTGCAATCAGTCTTCCTCATCGGGGAAGACCTCTTTCTGCTGCTGCGAATAATACCAATCGTCATACCAGTCATACCCACGGAACGAGCTGCCCCATCCGCCATTGACACGATACAGCCGGAACGATGCCAGGTATTCGCGTGTGATGTAGTCGTGGAACTCTCCAACGAACGTGTCTCCGCGGAGGTCCCAGTTGTAGATGGCTATCTGCGACCCATCGCTGTAGTCCATGAAGATCACACCGTCGCGCACGGTATAGTTGAAATAGACCTCCTCGCCATAGTAGCTATAGTTGTAGTCTATCTCGCGTCCCCGTCCGCTGGCATAGCTATAGGGATCGCTGTAGAACTCTAACTGCGTGTCGGTGTACTGCACATCGTGGCCGTAGCGTCCGTAGTAGTACTCGCTCTGTATCTGTCCGCGCCAGATACCTTGCAGGCTGTTGGCCACATAATCGTCGTCGTCGTTAAACACGCACGAGGTCAGGGCCAGCGGCGTCAGCCCCATCAGGGCCAATGCCAGGAGAGTGTAAATCTTCTTCATATCCGTAATTATTTAATGGTTCGACACTTATTTTGATGGTGCAAAGATACAGATTTTTCCCCCAACCGCCAAAGGAAATCCCATAAACCTGCATAGGGTTTTCCCTTTTTCCCAAAAAGAATCTACAACATCATCTTTTATCTGACAAAACAGCTCGACGCTTGTCATCCTAATGAAAGAAAAGCCCCCGGACGAGTGTCCGAGGGCCATCTTACAAACATTATTCACCTTAAAACCATTCTTATGAAAACAGCTGTTACTTATCCTACGGTAATCTGCCGAGCCACTTTCACTTCCTCCTTCACAATCTTTGGGAGTTCCACGGTGAGCACACCGTCGTTCACACGGGCAGCAATTTTCTCCTTGTTCACATCTTCAGGCAGGATCAAGGTCTGCTCATACTTCGTGTAGCTGAACTCACGGCGCAGGTAACGGCTCTTCTTGTCCTCCTCCTTCTGTTCCTGCTTGCGCTCCATCTTGATATTCAAGTTACCCTCGTGGTTGATGTTCACGTCGAAGTCTTCCTTTCTCATACCAGGAGCGGCCAACTCTACGATATATTCCTTGTCGCTCTCTTTCACGTTGATGGCTGGTGCCGTGGCATTGACTTTCGGCATAAAGTCGGTATCAAACAAATCGTTGAACACTTCCGGCAGCCACTGATTCCTTCTTGCAAATGTTGGGTACATCATAATCTTTACCTCCTAATTATTTTTTTAGTTGTACATTACTTTGTTTTCTTTCGCCCTCCCATTGTAAGGGGTGGACAACCACCATTTTGCAATACCCATGCCACACGACGATTCATGCCAGAGTGACAGAATAGACATGACACAATGGCACAATACTGTTTCTGATGTAAATAATGACAGCCCGCACCTCCGAAGGCTGTTGCCATTGGAGGTGCGGGCTAAAGGAGCTGATTGTATTCAAAACAAAGTGCTACTCTCAGCTTTATTCCATATCCTTGCGGTTGTCGATGTTATCACCTTCGGTGGGTTTCATCTCCTCTTCAAAGTCGGTGATGCCATTGGCAATGAGGATATTGTACCACTGCAGAAGCTTCTTGATGTCGCTGTTGTGCACACGGTCGCGGTCGAAGTTGGGCAGCACCTGTCCGAAGTATTCCTGCAGCTCGGCGCCCGAACACTTCTTGTAGTCGATGGATGCGGGCTTGCCTTCCTCCTTGTCGCGCACGCTGGCCAGAATGGTCATCAGTGGAATGTCGTCGGCATCGGTGAACATGGCGATGTCGGCCAACGATGTTATACGGTCTGTGCTGAACACGGGCATGCGCTTGTGGTGTTCATCGAGCGATTCTACAATCAAATTTCTGTTGCTGCGCGAAAGCAGTTTGTAAAGTCCAGGTTTTCCTGCAATGGATAAAATTGTCTGTTGCATATTATTCTTTTATAAAATTAATCAGATTATCTATTTGTGAATTCAAATTTTCTTTTCCGTCGTTCAAGATCCAGAAGTCCGACTGTCGCAGCACTTCTTCCTGCGGCCATTGCCGAGTCATCCATTCGAGCACTTTTTCCCGACTGATACCGTCGCGTTCCATGACTCTTCGGATGCGCACCTCGAGGGGAGCGACTACGCAAACCACTTGGTCGACCAGTCGTTGAAATCCGCTCTCGAAGAGAATGGCACACTCCATCCACGTCATACCACTACGGATGAAATCGTCGGCTACGGCGGGATGCACCACGTTGTCGACGGCGCGCGCATGCTCCTCAGAGGACAGCAGATACTTCGCCATGACTACTTTGTTGAGTTCTCCGTCGGTATAGACCTCTTCGCCCACCAAAGCCTGCAAGCGCTTTTTCAAATCGTCGGACTCGCGCATAAGGCGTTTGGCTGCTGCATCGCAATCGTAGATTTCGATGCCCCGCTGCTTCAAGAGTCGGCACACGTAGCTCTTGCCGCTACCAATTCCTCCTGTAATTGCTACACTCATTGGTTCTCAATTACGTAGTCCACCTGCCCCACTTCCGTACGGGCGTTACGCACACCATGCGGCACGGCCTGCAGGTAGAGTGTGCATTTGTCAGAAGGATGCTCGGCTATCTCGTTGTAGTCGACCACCACCTTGAAATGCTCGGGATAGATGTTTCGGATGTTCGAAGCTCCTGCCACGAACACCACTTTCACTTTCGATGGGAAGGTGCGCAGGATTTTCCCTTCAGGCATATTGATAGCCACGATGGGCACCTCGCGTGACTCTTCGGTGAGCACGTCGGGATAGACCGTCATCTTCACCTTGGCGGGCACGCACTTCACGCCCAACATCCTGGCCAGCGACACGTCGCTCTCCACTGTATCGTTCACATTCGTCAGTCTGACCTGTTCGGTGGGAATGTACTTGATGCTGTCGAGTTTCTCGCGTGTGGCATAAACGGTCACTTGCTCAGGAGTGAACTTCACCCTTGCAATGTAGAAACTCTGCCCAGCCAAGATGCTGCCGCTGAGCTTGACCGACACTCTCTTGCGATCGCCGTTGTTATAAGTGAACTCAAAACGCTCGGGCTTCACAGACACAATCTTCGACGACTTGTACAATTGCCGATAGACAAGTTTCTGCATTTCCGACGACGTGACGACACCTTTCCCGTTTCCTTTGTCAAAGGCATTGAACATAATAGAAACCGGCTGGAGCTGACCCGAGAAGAGATAAGACAAGAGCATATAGCCCTTGTCGCGAACGGTCACGCGCAAGGAGTCGTCGGTAGAGCTGGTGATGACAGCGCTCTTGGGCACGCCCTCGAGCCGTGTGCTCATCACGATCTCGCGCTCGTAGGTCTCGTTCAGGGTCAGAATGAGCCAGAAAGCCCCACTCAACAAGAGAAAGGACAAAAATATCAGGAACTCTTTATTCACGGCACTGAAGAAAAAGTCCCTGACTCTTCTGAGCATTCCTTTGTGTCCGCCGTCCTCGTTCATTTACTTAGCCTGCATCGAAGAAGTGGCATCGTTGAACACATACCCGAGGTCGACGCGGATAACCACGCCCTTCGCGATCTCTACATCGACGCTACGCGTCTCCAGATTGATGCGGCGCACCGTGCCGTAGATACCGCCACCGGTCACCACTTTGGCGCCTTCCTGAAGGGAGTTCTGGAAATTGCGAATCTCCTTCTGCTTCTTCTGCTGAGGGCGAATCATAAACAACCACATGATGGCAAAGATGGCCACCATCATAATCAAAAACGTCCAGTCGCCGCCACCACGGGCAGCCTGAGCTGCTAAAAGAATTGATGTCTGCATGTCTTTTTAGTCTTTATTATCCTTGTTTTCGTTTCTTCTTCTGATTTCGGGCAGCGGCTTCTGCAACTTACCTTCACTGACCAGCTGACGGGCTATCGAGTCAATCATGCCGTTGACATAGCCGGCACTCTTACCCGTGGAGTAGACTTTTGCCAGTTCCACATACTCGTTGATCGTGACATTGACGGGGATTCCCGGGAAGGAGAGCATCTCGGCAATGGCCACCTGCATGATGATGATGTCCATCAATGCCAACCGGCCAAACTCCCAATTCTGCGACATCACACCCATATACCCCTGATACTCACTGGCATTGAGAATGGATGCGCGGAAAAGCTTAATGGCAAAGTCACGGTCTTCGCGGTCCTTGAATTCCGGCAACAGTTCCATCTCGGTCATTTTCGAAGGGTCAAAGCGGCGGATAGTCTTCAAGACGAAAGTGTCGACCACCTCTTTATCGTCGTTCCAATACAGGCTCTTCTCCTCCAGAAGCGACTCAAAGTCGTCGTTGTCCATGATGAAAAGCTTGTAAAGCTTGCGCCACAACTCTCGGTCGGCATCATAGGAATCGTCGTCGCTGGCCATATACTCCTTATAGGTCTCGCAATCCACGATCAGGGAATAGAGTTTGCGGACAAACTCAATATCGTCGTCCCACGACAACTTCTGCATTTCAACGAATTCGTTGAGCATACGGTTCTCCTCCAACTGGAGGACGAACTTGTTGTTTGCAAACTTGGCCGAAGGCATGGGTTTGCCTTCGCGCCTGGCGCGTGCCTCACCAATCTCCACATGGTGACGCGCCTCCTTGGTAATCGCAACAATCAACAGTAATAGATAGTTATACAGATGATAGGCCTTGGAAAGACTGAAAATCAACTCTTTTTCAGCCCTGTCGATATTGTTACTTCCATTCTGCTCGTAGGCATAGACCAACTGTACAATCTTGATGCGTATTAATTCCCTGTTAATCATTTTACACCTTATTTATATATAATGACGACTCATTATTTCGATGCAAAGGTAGTGTAAAATGGCGTGAATACCAAGAAATAGCACCTTTTTTTGCTTTTTTTTTTGAAAAATGTTGCAAGTTAAGCGGAAAAGCAATACCTTTGCACCGCTTTTTCTGCAAGCAACACCCGTTCACCCATGAAAACGGGTCTGTGTGATGGCGAATTAAGCACATAATTTTTTTACAAACTTAATTTAGAGTAACACATTATGAAAGAAATCAATGTGATCGGTCAGAAGAGAACCGAAACTGGCAAGAAAGCCACCAAGCAGTTAAGAAAAGAAGGTCTGATTCCCTGCAACCTCTATGGTGAGGCAAAAGACGAGAACGGTCTGCCCAAGGCCATGTCGTTCGCCTGCTCGTTCAGCGAGCTGCGCAAGGTGGTTTACACCCCGCACATCTATCTGGTGAACCTTGTCATCGACGGCGAAAGCCACACTGCCATCATGAAGGAACTGCAGTTCCACCCCGTGAGCGATGCACTGCTGCATGTAGACTTCTTCGAAGTACACGAGGAGAAGCCCATCACCATCGGCGTGCCCGTGAAGCTTTGCGGTCTGGCACAGGGTGTCCGCGACGGTGGACGTATGGCCCTCATCGTGCGCAAGGTGAATGTGACGGCTCTCTATCAGAATATTCCTGAGACACTCGACATCGACGTCACCGACATGAAGATTGGCAAGAGCATCAAGGTGGGCGACCTGAAGTTCGAGGGTCTGGAGATGGCAACCAGCAAGGAAGTTGTGGTATGCACCATCAAGGCTACACGTAAGTCGAACGCTGCCGCTTCGGAGGAGACTGAGGAGAATGCTGAGTAGTCTTCTGAATCTTTTCAAGAAAAAGGACGACACCCAGATGGACAAGTATCTGATTGTGGGATTGGGGAACCCCGGCCAAGAGTACGCGGGAACCCGCCACAACACGGGTTATATGGTATTGGACGCCTTTGCCGAGGCGTCCAATACTGCTTTTCAAGACAAGCGTTATGGGTTCGTCGCCGAGACATCACTGAAGGGAAGAAAGCTCTTCCTGCTCAAGCCCACCACTTTCATGAACCTCAGCGGCAATGCCGTGCGCTACTGGATGCAGAAAGAGAGCATCGAGCAGAGCCGCCTGTTGGTCATTGTCGATGACCTGTCGCTGCCCTTAGGCACGTTCCGTCTGAAAGCCAACGGCTCCAACGGCGGCCACAACGGGCTGGGGCACATCCAGCAGCTCATCGGGCAGAACTATGCCCGCCTGCGGATGGGCATCGGCAATGAGTTTTCTCGCGGTCAACAGGTTGACTGGGTGTTGGGAAAATACTCCGACGATGAGCAGAAAACGCTCAAGCCCGCTATCGATACCGCCGCAGAGGTTATCAAAAGTTTCGTGCTTGCCGGCATCGACATCACCATGAACCAGTTCAACAAAAAGGGTAAGACTCCCCCCGCTATACAGTAAACCGCTCTCACCTCTCACCTCTCACCCCTCACAACATGGAAACCGCAAGAATTGACAAATGGCTTTGGGCCGCCCGCATCTTCAAGACGCGGAGCATTGCCGCCGATGCCTGCAAGAACAGCCGCGTCAGCATCAACGGTGTGAACGTCAAACCCAGCCGCCCGCTGAAGGTAGGCGAGGTGGTCGACGTGAAGAAAGCTCCCGTCACCTACTCGTTCCGTGTGCTGAAATGCATCGAGCAGCGTGTTGGGGCGAAGCTCGTGCCCGAGGTCTACGAGAACGTCACCGACCCGAAGCAATACGAGATACTTGAGATGAGCCGCATCAGTGGCTTCGTCAACCGTGCTCGTGGCACCGGACGCCCCACCAAAAAGGAGCGCCGCGCCTTGGAGAACTTTGTGGAGCCCGCCATGTTTGGCTTCGACGACCTCGACGACGAATTTGACTTCGACGAGTAAATTCTCTCACCCCTCACCTCTCACCTCTCACCCCTCAAAAAATGAACATCGCCATCTTCGTCTCCGGCAGTGGCAGCAACTGCGAGAACATCATCCGCTATTTCCAAGGTTCCGAACTTGTCAACACTGCCCTCGTGGTGAGCAATCGCTCCGATGCCTACGCCCTGACACGAGCAAAGAACCTCAACGTGCCTGCCGTCGTTGTCAGCAAGGCAGACCTCAATCGCGAGGAATTCCTCCTACCTCTGCTCGACCAGTATCACATCGACTTCATCGTCCTGGCAGGATTCCTGCTCATGGCACCCTCGTTTCTCATCAACCGCTACCCCCGCCGCATCATCAACCTCCACCCTGCCCTGCTTCCGAAGTTTGGCGGAAAGGGCATGTGGGGCCATCACGTGCACGAGGCGGTGAAGGCGGCCGGCGAAACAGAGACGGGCATGACCGTCCACTACGTCAGCGAGGTGTGCGACGGCGGCGAGGTCATCGCGCAGTTCCGCACCCCCATCAGCTCCGACGACACCCCCGACGACATCGCCGCCAAGGAGCATGAACTGGAGATGGCCCACTTCCCCCAGGTCATCGAGCAGGTCATACGCTCTCTTCCAGCAGATGACGCGAAATTCTGCTGAATTTGTTTTACAAAATTGCATCAGGAATTTCTGCAATTCTGGAGAACGGAGCGGAAGGAAATCGTCGTTTCTATCTACCGTTTTTGTGATTTGCGTCACTTCACCTCATGATTTGCGTCACTTCACCTCGTGATTTGCGTCAGATCACAGCGTGAAATGCCATCCGCGAGCGGCTCAGACCTATGCGCTGAGCGCCTGAAAGATGGCATTTTCCAGCACAAAACACCATCTTTGTGCATCATTTTCCATTCACTTTGACATCCAAAAAACACAAGCTCCTGAGTGACAGCGCATTAACGAAATCGCTCAAAAACGCCCTTCGTTGGGCCAAGCGATTATATTTTTGAAAAGAAGCGATTCGCAACCCACCAAAATTCGAATATTTCTTGACAATCCTCCGCGCCATGCGCCTGCTCGGACATACGCTCAGCTCTGACGCTTCTATTCATTTAGGAGGTCTGGTCGTCGAGGGGATTCCCGCTTCTGACTGCATAACCCACGCCGTCCCTCCCGGGGCGGCGCGGGCTTACACAAAACATTTACATCTCTATTCTATATGCTCAGAAATTGAAAAAGTGCTTATAAGTTTTTCCATGTTTTCATATCTCTTCCTTTATTTGATTTGTCTGTTTGAATCTATAACGCTGACGGTGCTGATATATTGCACCGCTAGTCTTTGTTTAACTATGAATGCGTAAAACTGAGGGTTCAGCAACTATTTCTGTACAACCCCCTTCAAGACATAATCCTTGACGTCAAGAAGGTCTATTTCCCCATGCTGGCCGTTGATTTCAGCAATCCCACGATTCAAACTCTTCAGCGACTGCTCCATCTCTCGGTAGATATCAGTAGGCACACCGATCTCCTTGGCTTCAGATTCTGAAATGAGCAACGTATACACTGAGTCTTTCAACTCAACATGCTCAAACAACTTATAGGCAGCCACCAGTCTCATCACCTGGGCAGGCGACATGGTCCTCAGCACTTCCGGGTCTGCCGCTTTCAGATAGACGGAGTCCTCCGGAGTAATGGTGAATTCATCGTCAACAAGTGCAGTTCCAGACGCATATGCGCCTCTGTTGCAAGACACTGCGCACAAAGTTAATAATAACAAATACATAATCTGTTTCATTGCTATCTTTTTCTATTTCTGTTATTACTTGGTTCTTTCGAATGTCCCAAACGGACAAAAGGAGGGGTGAGGGGAGGTCATACTCTTGCGATCCCTTTCGGGTCAACTTCTATGTTATTGCATTGAAATTACTGTTTTATTAATTGTTCACCTTTCAAATCAGAAGTATACATGATTTCAAATTTGGCTATGGGAGTTTCGGCATCATATCTATATATGGCCAATGTATAAGTTCCTTCATCAAGATGGTCTATGATGACATCGAGATCAAACGGACAAACGCAATTTGCCCTTGCATTAACCTCACGTTCCACAATGCTGATTTCTTGTCCCTTAAGACAAGCCGTGACACTTAGCTCATCTTGTTCACAACAATAAATGGCATTCAAATGCCTGACAAACAGCCGACCGCCGGACATAGCCTCATACTGAAACTTCTCAGGACCCCATAAATCTGACAATGTGCCACGCGAAGAGGCTTTTTCACCAGAAAAAGACTTGCATCCAGAGTGGGTAAAGCTCACTAGATTGTCTATTACGCTTATTTGAGGTGCGTTTACATCATCATCATTTGAACAACCAACAATGCCCATTGAAACGATTGGCAATAGCAAAGGTAGAATCAAAACACTTTTCTTTTTCATGTTTAGAAATAATAGGAATAATAATATGTAATTATAGATAAAATATAAACTCGTTAGCCGAGGCTCTTTTGTACTCAGTTGTGCGGTTGCTGTCGTACAACAGAAAACAAGTACCATGAATATATACTTCTTCATTGTTTATTTCTTTTTGAATTGTATATAACTGTTGTTTGAAAATAATCTCAGTGTATTTCCTGAAATGGAATATTTGTTGCATTCCAGAATCGTTTTCTCTAAAAGGTTGTCAAATTCCCAGTGCTGAGCGAGATAATCCGGACGTAACCATTTCAGGTATTCACTCGAGTAAGTTTCCCTTAACTGGATGTTGACACTGTCTGCAACATACTCGCCCTCAAAATGGTAGCAAGCTAAAATAGCTTTAAAGTGCTGTTCTTTGTTAAACGATATGGTGTAGTAATGCTCATCGTTGGGGAGGAATGGACATTCTGCCATTTTCTCTCCTTCTTTCAAATAATCCAATTTCCATTCATTTTGAGATAGTATAGCAGGGTTTGATAATAAATCATCGTCATCACTACTACATCCCGCTAATACCGTCGCTGCCGACACCATCAACGCAAGGCCACATGTTACAAACAAATACTTTTTCATTCGCTCAACATTATTTGATGTTTATTAGAGAAATGGGATGGCCGCAAAAAAATTGCATAAAGCGGCCACCTTTTAAAGTTTGTTAACTCAGAACGAACAAATTACTCCAAGCCGATTGTGCCGGTGTACATGTAGGTGTCATCCGACAGAATCAGCGTGAAGGTGCCTGAGAGGGTTCTTTCCATTCGCCTTTATCGGAGGCAACTGGAAAGCGTCGCTTCGCGCCGAGCGGCGGGCAGGACGTCATATTGCACGCCTGCGAAAGCCTGTCTTTGTTTCCCGCGCCGCAATTCCGTATTGTAGGGGCGTACCCCGTGTACGTTCCTTGCGGCGCGGGCCAACACAAAAACATTTACATCTTCTTTTATAGGAGGCGACGCTTCCATGCGTCGCAACTTCCCATATGCGCAGTTTCTTTACACGTCTGTCCCACAGTCTTTCTCTGAACAAGAAACTGAAAAGGCCTAAAGCTGGAAGCGATAGCCGAGGTTCACTGACAGGTAGCGGTTGCGGGTGTCGCTTTCCTTGATGACGGATTCCAGACCGAAATGGTAGCGGGCATCGAGGAACACGTTCTTCCACTCGTAGGACAAACCCAAGGGAATGGCGATGTCCGGGCTGTCTATCGATTTGCGGAGGCCGTGCTTCTGGTCCTCGTCGTAGAACTTGTATTCGGCATCGGGACCGTCCTTGAAATTCCCCGTGTAATGGCTCTTGAGATTCGCTCCTGTCTTCACCATCAGTTGCACGCCTAACTTCAAAGCCAGCCCTTTCACTATGTAGATGTTGGCCATGACGGGAAAGGAAAGGTACTGGAAGGTGTATCGGTCGTTGTACACGGTGATATAGTTATGCTCCTGGTTCAAGTCTGCCCAAGGGTCAAATTGGTAAGACCTCTTGTTGTCAGTCTCCTTGCACCCCGTGTTGGTGTACATAAGCCCAATAGACAATCCTAATCGCGGGTTGATGCGGTATTCCGCTTCGGCACCTACGTCCCAGCTGAGCTTGTTCTCCACTCCGTCGGCATCGTCGCCCGCCAGGGTGGCGAGGGTCATGCCCGCCTGTAGCTTGATGCTCCACGCACTCTTGTTCTCACTCTCTTGCGCCGCAGCCTTCTGCACACAGCACATCATCAGTGCCGCCGCGGCCAGTGTCATTAATCTTTTCATGGTTTCTATTTTTTAAACTTTTTATCCAATCCTTTTTTTATACAACTACACGTCGGAAATGCTAACCCCTATTTGAAAGAATCTGATATTTTATTTCTTCAGACAACAGATTAATATCAACTCGTTATCCAATAAAAACCTAAAGGATAATTTTCTTGAACTCTTTCAAAACGTTCCCAATATCGCACCTACCACAGAATTCTACATCGTTTGTTTCGGGCCATTGAAAGTCTGAGACGATTCCCTTTATCTGGCAGATTGGTTCATTTGTGAAGGTAAGTTCAAGGAAATCCTCGTACACAGAAAAAGTTTTTTTTCTTTTCTGTAGGAAATCTTCCAAATCTGTTTTGAATATGTTTATTTGATTATCTACCCATGTAATCTGCCTTGAAATGCAAAACCAAAATGAGTCTAATGATATTCTTCCCTTTATGCAGTTTCTTTCGGACACAACCTCAGATATACTAATTTTTACTTCATCATTACTTGAATGTTTTGGGGGCATGCCTATTTCTGAGTCATTAGATATAATCCAGTCCAAGCTCATGCCTAATTGATGCAGATTATCCTTTGTTGTCTGTATAATCATTTTCATCCTGTTTCGCACATTCTCCAAAGATGTATTACATTTAATCTCAAATAAAGAATCCTTCTGGCTCATTTGGATAGTAGTCTTATCAGTCTCAAGCAGGATGTGTTCTGTATTACCTTCCGACAACTTCGATATGGCTTCTCTAAATGCACAAGCCTTTTCTTTGGTTAACACAAGAGTAAAGAATACCCTCATGTCGGTGTCAGTTTCAAATGATAGAACCGCAATCTCCATACACAAAACAATCATTCCATTGTGTTCGTATGCAGAGCGAATAGAAAAATCCGATGCCGATTCTTTAGAATTATTCATTAACTAACTGTTTTTATAATTTGGACTCAATTCTTTCGGTTTTCTCATGACGGCTGCCTTTTTATGTTTTTGCGTGCTGACTGATTCTGCCGTACACATAACCGCCAATGCCGGCAAGGAGGATGATGAGAATGGGCGACACGCCGAAAGCCCAGATAGCCAATGCCCCGAGGACGGGAATCCAGCAGTTCGTCCACGTCACTGGCACCTTCTTAGCCAACCGGAAGGTGGGCACGGCGATGAGCGCCACCACGGCAGGACGGATTCCGCGGAACAGTGCGGCCACGATGCGATTGTCCTGAAACTGGTGGAAGAACATGGCAATGAGCAGGATGATGAGAAACGAGGGCAGGGCGGTGGCAAAGGAGGCCGTGAAGGCTCCGCGGTTTTTGTCGAGCTTATAGCCCACGAAGGTGCTGATGTTCACGGCGAAAACACCGGGACAGCTCTGAGCGATGGCTATCAGGTCGAGCAGCTCTTCGCGGTCAATCCAATGGTGGCGGTCCACCACCTCCGTCTCGATGATGGGAATCATGGCATAGCCACCGCCGAAGGTGACTACGCCAATCTTAAAGAAGGTTCTGAACAGTTCAAAGTTCATAGTGCTCAGTTTCTTGCTTCGAGCCACTTGCGGGCATTGACGAAGGCTTCTATCCAAGGTGTCACCTCGTCAGCATGGCGGCTGCCAGGATACCAGGCACACTGCCAGGGGAAGATGGCACGCTCGAGATGGGGCATCATGGCCAGATGGCGGCCGTCGGCCGAGCAGATGCCTGCCACGTTGTAGTCGGAACCGTTGGGGTTGGCGGGATAACCGCCGTGGTTGTACTTCGCAATGATGTTGTACTGATTCTCTTCCTCGGGCAACGAGAACTTTCCTTCGCCATGGGCCACCCAGATGCCAAGTTTCGAACCGCTGAGACTGCGGAACATCACGCTGTCGTTTTGCGGAATGCTGAGGGTGACGAAACCACTCTCAAACTTCCGCGAGTCGTTGTGCAGCATCTTAATTTTAGTTGACGAGTTGACGAGTTGACGAGTTGACAAGTTGCTACTTTCTGCCCCATTTGCTATCAGCTTGTCAACTTGTTTACTTGTCAACTTGTCTACTAATCCCAATTCAACCATCAGCTGACAGCCATTGCAGATGCCCAAAGACAGCGTGTCGGGACGAGCATAGAAGCGGTCGAGTGCCTCCTTGGCCTTGGGATTGAAAAGGAAGGCGCCTGCCCAACCCTTGGCAGAGCCCAGCACATCGCTGTTGGAGAAACCGCCGCAGAAGACGATTATCTGGATTTCCTCCAAGGTCTCGCGGCCTGTGATGAGGTCGGTCATGGTGACATCTTTCACGTCGAAGCCTGCCAGATAGAGCGAGTAAGCCATCTCACGATCGCCATTCGTGCCTTTCTCACGGATGATGGCGGCCTTGGGATTCTTGGCACTTACCGCCTTGCGCTGCGGGTTCAGACCATATTGCGTAAGTTTTCCGGTGAATCCCTTGGGGGCTACCATCTCCAAGGGGTGATGCTTGTAGTTCTTGAAACGCTCGTCGGCACAGCCGTTCATGCTCTGGTCGCGGTCGAGCAGGTAGGAAGTCTTATACCAAACGTCGCGCAGTGCATCGATGTCGAACGTGTGAACGAAGTCGTTTTTCCTCACCACCACAGTCCGCTCTCCCGGCGTAGGGAAGCCAATCTTCATGAAGCCCACACCCTCGCTGTCGAGGAATTTCTCCATTTCGCGGGCATCCTTCTGATCCACCTGGACGATGACGCCGGGATTCTCGGCAAACAGGTCGCGCACCAGGTCGTCGCCTTCGAAGCCACTCAGGTTGATGCGCAGTCCGCCCGTGGGGTTGGCGAAGCACATTTCCAGAAGTGTGGTGATGAGTCCGCCGGCCGAAATGTCGTGTCCGGCAAGGACCCAGCCGCGACGGATTATTTCCTGCACAGCGTTGAATGCATCGCGGAAATACTCTGTGTAGAAGGTCATCTTCTCGTCGGCATCAGCGTAGGCCACGTCGTTGCCCAGCCTGCCAAGGCTTTGGGCAAAGGCCGATCCGCCAAGCTTGGCTTTCTGGAACGAGAAGTCGATGTGGTAGATATTGGTGCTCTTGTCGTTGACCAAGACAGGTGAAACGACTTTCCTGATGTCGGATACCTCGGCTCCGGCACTGACGATAACCGTGCCGGGGGCGATGACTTTCTCGCCATTGGGATATTTCTGAGTCATGGAAAGGGAGTCCTTGCCCGTGGGAACATTCACGCCAATGCCCTGACAGAAGCGGCTCAGCGTCTCCACGGCACGATACAAGCGGGCATCCTCGCCTTCCTGCGAGCGGCAGGGCCACATCCAGTTGGCCGACAGACTCACGCTGTCGAGACCATCAGCCAGCGGTGCCCAAACGATGTTGGTCAGGGCCTCGGCCACGGAGAGGATGCTGCCAGCCTCAGCGCTGACGAGTCCTGCCTGCGGAGCATGTCCCAAGGCGGTGGCGATGCCTTTCTTGCCACGGTAGTCGAGGGCTACCACGCCACAATCGCTCAACGGCAGTTGCAGTTCACCCTGGCACTGCTGGCGGGCAATACGGCCAGTCACGGAGCGGTCCACCTTGTTGGTAAGCCAGTCTTTGCAGGCCACAGCCTCTAACTGCAGGACCTGCTCCAGATACTGCTGCAAGGAGTCGATGGTATATTCCACGGGCGCATAGGTGTGCTTCACAGTCTTGTCAACCATCACCGTCTTGGGCGAATGGCCAAACATCTGCGCCACATCCATGTCGAAAGGCTTCTGGCCGTCGGCCTGACGGAACGAGAAATGGGCATCGCCGGTGGTCTCACCCACCACATAAAGCGGGGCGCGCTCACGCTCTGCAATCTGCCGCACGCGGTCGATGTGCTGCTCGTCGATGAGCAGTCCCATGCGCTCCTGGCTCTCGTTGGCAATGATTTCCTTGGCCGAGAGCGTCTTGTCGCCAATGGGGAGCTGGCTCATGTCTATCTCGCCACCACAATCTTCCACCAGTTCGGAGAGGCAGTTCAGGTGGCCGGCAGCACCATGGTCGTGGATGCTCACCACGGGATTCTCGTCGGCTTCCACCAATGCACGCACCAGGTTGTAGGCGCGTTTCTGCATTTCGGGGTTGGCACGCTGTATGGCGTTCAGCTCCACGGCACCGGCATAGCGGCCTGTGTCGACGGAAGACACGGAACCTCCACCCAGACCGATGCGGTAGTTGTCGCCGCCCACGACCACTATCTTGTTGCCCTTCTGCGGCTCCTTCTTCAGGCAGTCGCGCTTCTTGCCATAGCCCACACCGCCTGCCAGCATGATGACCTTGTCGTAGGCATAGGCTGCCTCCTGGGGCTCCTGATGCTCAAAGGTGAGGACAGAACCGCAAATCAGGGGCTGGCCGAACTTGTTGCCGAAGTCGCTGGCACCATTCGAGGCTTTGATGAGTATCTGCTCCGGTGTCTGATAGAGCCATTTGCGGACGGGCAGGATGTCTTCCCAGGCTTTCACATTACCTTCACAACGCGGGTAACTGGTCATGTAGACCGCTGTACCTGCGATAGGCCACGAGCCAGTGCCGCCGCCCATGCGGTCGCGAATCTCTCCACCTGTACCTGTGGCAGCACCGTTGAAAGGTTCCACCGTGGTGGGGAAGTTGTGGGTTTCGGCTTTCAGCGAGATGACACTCTCTATCTCTTTCACGCGGAACCAGTCGGGCTTTGTCTGGTCTTCCGGTGAAAACTGCTCCACCTTCGGGCCCTCTGTAAAGGCTACATTGTCTTTATAGGCGGAAAGGATTTTATAGGGATGCTCTGCCGTTGTCTTCTTGATCATCTGGAACAGGCTGGCCTCTTTCTCCTCACCGTCGATGATGAACTGCCCGCCGAAGATCTTGTGGCGGCAGTGCTCGGAGTTGATCTGTGCAAAACCAAATACCTCAGAGTCGGTTAGCCGACGGCCCATGTCCTGCTCCACCTTCTTCAGGTAGGCGATTTCCTCCGGGCTGAGGGCCAGTCCCTCCTGCTCGTTGTAGGCTTCCAGGTCGTCGACATGCTGGATGGGCTGAGGCTGTATGTCCACGCGGAACACCTCCTGCGTCAGGCCGTTGTAGAGTCGCTGGAGCATCGGGTCGGGCTCATCGCTGTCTTTCATCGGGATGAAAGCCTCGATGCGGGAAATACCCGCGAGCCCCATGTTCTGCGTGATTTCCACGGCATTGGTGCTCCAGGGGGTCACCATTTCGCGGCGCGGGCCAACAAAGCGGCCTTGCAAATCGCTTTCACTGGCAGGCGTTGCCTCGCCGAAAAGCCAACAAAGTTTACTGATTTCCTCCGGGCTGAACGAATGGTCCACCTCGGCTGCTATCACATGCTGTGACGGTGTCTTGAAGAATAATATCATGGTCTGAATGGAATGAATGTTCTTATTCTGGTGCAAAGTTACGAAAAGTCGAGAGTAAAACAAAGAAAATACTTTCTTTTTTTGCCGAGACAGAGTAAGTTCGCCATCTTATTGATGGCAAAGTTACAAAAAAAGGTTGTAAAGAACAACGGATTTTGGAAGATTAACGCATTTCGACCTAAAATAAAGGCAATCAAGGGGAAAACGAGGAACTTCAAATTGAAGGAGAAAGCAAATTAGGGAGGAATGCTGAAGGAGTTAGGTTGCCAAATCGTAACCCGTTCTTATTCCGCAAACTGCTACATTTTGCATAGCGATGGATGCCGAAAGAAATAGTAGTTTTGCAGCCAAAATTAAAAAAGGAGTAAGAGACATGAGAAGTACTTTTAACATTCTGTTCTATGTGAACAAGAGTAAGGCGAAGAACGGTGTTGTGCCTGTGATGGGCAGGGGGACGATTAACGGGACTCAGTCGCAGTTCAGTTGTAAGAAGACGATTCCGCTTGACATGTGGGACGTGAAAGGCAATTGTGCCAAAGGGCGCAGTAAGGAGGCATTGCAGATTAACCGCGAACTGGATAACATTAAGGCTCAGATTATCAAACATTATCAGCATCTTTCTGACCGTGAGGCTTTCGTGACGGCTGAGATGGTGCGCAATTCCTATCAGGGTTTTGGCAGTGAGTACGAGACTTTGCTGAGTGCTTTCGACAAGGACATTGCCAATCAGAAGAAACGTGTGGGTAAGGACAGAGCTGCGAGCACTCTTTGGGCTATGGAGCGTTCGCGGAAGGATGTGGCAGAGTTCATCCAGTCGTACTACCGTCGCACGGATATGTCGATGCTGGAACTGACACCTGAGTTCATCAAGGACTTTGCCGCCTACCTCAGCACAGACCGTGGACTGGCTAATGGCACCATCTGGCAGCGGTGTATGTGGCTAAAAGGTGTCGTGCTGAGGGCGCACTACAACGGCAAGATTCCCCGTAACCCGTTCGCCCAGTTCCATATCAGCCCGAACTGCAAGGAAAGGGAGTTCTTGTCTGAGGATGAACTGAAAGCCGTCGTAACCCATGAGTTCGAGGATGACAATCTCGCCTTCGTGCGTGACTTTTTTGTATTCGTGTGCTTCACCGCCCTCTCGTTCATCGACGTGAAGAACCTGACCACGGACAACATCGTAGACATCAACGGTGACAAGTGGATTATCAGCAAGCGTCACAAAACCAACATCCCCTTCCAGGTGAAACTGATGGACGTTCCCTTGCAGATTATCGACCGCTACAAGCACCTACAGGAAGACAAACTGGTGTTCGGCAAGATGAACTACTGGTCGATGTGCAAGAAGTTGAAAACGGTGATGACAGCCTGCGGCATAGAAAAAGCCATATCTTACCATTGTGGCCGGCACTCGTTCGCCACTTTGGCGTTTTCAAAGGGAATGCCCATCGAGAGCGTGAGCCGTGTATTGGGACACACCAATATCGTGACCACCCAGATTTATGCCAAAATCACGAGCCAGAAACTTGACAATGACCTGACGATGCTCGGCAATAAACTCAATGCATCATTCAAGAATCTTAAGATGGCATAGATCACAGCGACCCAAAGCCTTCAAAGCAGAAAGACGAATGATTAGCGAAGTCTGTCATCCGTCTTTCTGCGTTATATTCCCACAACACACAAGCCACTAATGGCTTTTTCTTTCTCCCTATCGTTTATATGCGGGATGATAGCAACTTTCCAGAACCCTCTCCAAATCACTCTCACGATAGAGCACCTTGCCACCTAATATATAAGGCAGCATGCCATCATTACGATATTCTTGTAGCGTCCGTCTGCTGACTTTCAGAATCTGCGCTACTTCTCTGTCCGTCAGGTAACGTTCACCATCAAGCAACGGGCGATAGCAGCCTATCACATTCTTGTATAGGGCAAGCACCTCCTCCATGTTCTCCACTGCGTTCTTCACTCCAACGTTATGCGGCATTATCAGTTCGTTCATAGGCACTTCGTTTTGAGGTTATACACCTTGCCATCTTTATCCCTACCAGCCACAACATGAAGAATACTCTCCACATCCTCAGGCTTATAGAACAGCTTGCGGTTGATTTGAGAATAGGCCAACGTCCCATTATCCCGTAAAGTCTGTAATGTTCTTGGACTGATGTTCAGCATTTGACAAACGTCCTGGTTATCAAGCCAATCACCCAATCCTTTGTCTTTGCCTCTATTGGCCATCTCCTTCATCTTTGTGACGAAACTGTTGAAGCTCGTCAGCAGTTCCTCATAGGTACTGCGCTCAATTGATATAACTTCCATGTCTGTTTTTGTTTTTGAATTATGCAGGCAAAGGTACATCATGATTTCCAGATAAGCTCATTCAATAAATTCCGTTCTATGAAATAACAATTCAAGGAAACAAA
>Ga0310695_10004140_pt1 | contig 27220 bp, 22 predicted proteins | sample RumenRJG_04DNA_FD_203882 | JGI IMG/M metagenome (GOLD analysis project Ga0310695, IMG submission 203882) | Bovine rumen microbial communities from Lethbridge, Alberta, Canada - RJG_04 (v2) (version 2) | ecosystem: Host-associated > Mammals > Digestive system > Stomach > Rumen | place: Canada... | reverse complement strand
GTGGGACACACGGGAATTCACGCTTGGGGAAATCGTGTAAGACGCCAATTCTTCGGAGGCGGTGCAGTGGTTGTCGAACCAAGAATCCCCCGGCTTCAGCCGTGGGGAGTGTCAAAAAGCTCTGGAAAGACATATTTCAAACATTAAAAGAGAGAAATATGATAAATGCTGAAAGGGCGGGCACAGCAAGGGACAATGCAGGAAACATATGCAGAGTTATCTTAAAATATGCTATTAGGATAAAATAAGTAAAATTTATGCAGAATTTTTTTGAGAGAATTTTTAGGAGGATTTTCCCGTTATGGTAGGAAAAATCTCTTTGACAACGAATAGAATATAGTGTAGAACTATAGATGTATTCGTGTGCCCAAAAAATTGGCATGGGGCGTACGAGGGAAGGGAAGAATCTATATACTGGATGTTCGCCTAAGGATTAAGGGGGAAATGAATTTTGGAAAAGTCGACAATCATCGGTCTGGTCCTTGGATTCATCTCGATTTTCGTCGGGATGATCCTGAAGGGCGCGCCGATTTCTGCCATGAATAACCCGGCGGCGTTTCTGATCATCATCGGCGGTACATTTTCCTGCCTGTTTACAGGATTCCGGCTGGATCAGCTGAAAAAACTGCCGGGGCTGATCAAGATGACGTTTTTCCGGCCGGCGCGGCACGATAAGAAGGATCTGCTGAACCTCTTCGTCGAGCTCTCGCAGATTGCACGCCGCGAAGGCCTGCTCGCGCTCGAGAGCCGCGCACAGGAAATCAATGACCCCTTTTTTCGCACGGGGCTTGGCATGATTATCGACGGCATGGATCCGGAGTTCGTCGGGGACGTCCTCGACGCGGAACTCTCGACGATGCAGGAACGCCATGCGGAATACCGCTCCATCTTCACGCAGGCTGGTACCTATGCCCCGACCCTCGGTGTCTTGGGCGCCGTCGTCGGCCTGATCGCGGCACTCGGCAACCTGAACGATATCAATAAGCTCGGCCACGCCGTCGCCTCGGCATTCGTCGCGACCATCCTCGGTATTTTCACCGCATACGTCCTGTGGCTGCCACTCGCGAATAAGCTGAAGCTGATTTCTGAGGCAGAGGTCAGCGAGAAGCGCATGATCATCGAGGGCATCCTGTCGCTGCAGGCCGGCGATCCGCCAGCGGCCATCAAGGCGAAGCTCATGGTCTTCATCCCGCAGAATCAGCGCGAAGATTTAGGGGAGTGAGAATATGGCAAGAAAGAAGAGGAAGGTCAAGAAAGAAGAGGAAATGAACGAAGCCTGGCTTCTGCCTTATTCTGACCTGATGACCCTGCTTCTGGCGCTTTTCATTTCCCTGTTTGCGATTTCACAGACCGACCAGAAAAAGGTCTCGCAGCTGGCACAGGCCTTTTCCGCCGCGTTCAATATGGGCGGCCCGTCGTTCTTCAACAATGCCGGACCGAATGCTGGGCGCCGCGCGGAGATGATGTCGACGGAGGATAAAGGAAATGCGGCCTACATCGCGGAGAACCAGAAGCTGCAGGAAGTGCAGAAGCAGATGGAGGACTATATCGAGCAGAACGGCCTGCAGGATCAGATCTCGACACAGATGTCGGAGGACGGCCTGATGGTCAGCATCCGTGAGAAAGCGCTTTTCCCATCGGGGTCAGCGGAACTCACGCCGCAGGCACAGGGCATTGCCGGCGCTGTCGCGAACCTGCTCGCGTCCATCAATGAGCAGGTCGTCATTTCCGGCCATACGGATAATATGCCGATCCATAACGCGCAGTATCCGACGAACTGGGATCTGAGCGCTGCGCGAGCGCTGAACGTCATGAAGTATCTTCTAAGCATCAGCAATATGGATCCGCAGCGCTTTTCGGCAGTCGGCTACGGGGAATACCGTCCGGTCGCGGATAACAGTACGGAAGAGGGACGTACGAAAAACCGCCGCGTGGAAATCCTCATCGCGCGCAGCTATCGTTATCAGGCGAATAATGGCGATAGCAGCGGTGGCGACAGCACATCCTCTGCGGACAGCGCGATCCAGGGGACGACGATGCAGGGCAGCATGACGCGGATCCAGCAGCCGAAACAGCCGGAGACGCCGGCGAAACCGTTGCAGACGCATTGAGGATGGGAATTATGCCGGCGAATGCCGGCTTTCTTCGTATTCTTTTACTTTGAGATTTATGCATCAGAAGGAAAGGCGGGAAGTCTTTTGATTCTTGGAATCGGGACGGATATTCTTGAGACGCGGCGCATCCGCGAGGCCATCGAGAATCCGCATTTTGTTTCGCGCGTCTATACGCCGGCTGAGCAGGCATACTGCGACAGCCGCGGCGCGCAGCGCGCGCAGGGCTATGCGGCGCGTTTTGCCGGGAAGGAGGCGGTGCTGAAAGCCTTCGGCACCGGCCTGCGCGATGGGAAGCTCGCTGAGATCGAGATCCTTCCCGATGCGCTCGGCTGCCCGCGGGTGAAGCTGTATGGATATTTTGCACAGTCAGCGGCGCAGAAGGGCGTGCGTATGGTTCATATTTCCCTGAGCCATACGAAAGAATATGTTACGGCGCAATGCGTGATGGAGGGGAAAGAGCTATGAAAGTCGGAATGAGAGACGATATGCATCGGATGGATGAAGCAGCAGAGAGCGTATACGGCCTGCCGGCTGTGGTGCTCATGGAGAATGCGGGCCGCAAGACTGCGGAGGCGATGGCCGATATGCTCGGCGGTCTTGCAGGCCGGACGGTCTGCGTGCTCGCGGGCAGCGGCAATAACGGCGGCGACGCGTTTTCGGCGGCCCGCCATATGGCTGGGGAAGGTGCGCATGTCCGCGCATTTCTCGCCGGCGACCCCGCGCATTTCGGGGAGGCAGCCGCGTCGATGTATCACTGCGTCCTGCGGATGGGCATAGAGGTGCATCCGCTCGATGGCGACCGGGATTGGGACCGGCTGCAGCTCGCGATGAAGTTTTCCGATGGCATTGTCGATGGGATCCTCGGGACGGGATTCCGCGGGGAACTGCGGAAAAAGACCCTGCGCCTGATCGAGCTCGTCAACGCGGCTGGGCGGCCGGTCCTCTCCATCGATATCCCGAGCGGTGTCGAGGCGGATACGGGCCGCGTGTCGACCGTCGCAGTTCATGCTGCGCGCACGCTGACGCTTGCGCTGCCGAAGCCTGGCCTGTTCCTGAGCCCCGGCGGAGACTGCACCGGTGAGGTGGACGTCGACCGTATCGGCATGCCCCTGCCGCTCCTTGAAGATGCGGAAATCCATCAGGGGCTTCTGGACGCGGACATGGCGCGCACATTGCTCCCGGTGCGCCCGCGCAGCGCACATAAGGGCAGCTGCGGCCAGATCCTCGTCGTTGCCGGCTCGCGCGGCATGATGGGGGCGGCGACGCTTGCCTCGCGCGCGGCTCTGCGCGCGGGGGCCGGCATCGTGACCCTTGCGGTGCCGGAGAGCCTGCACGATGTCATGGAGGGGAAGCTCACCGAGGTCATGACGGTACCGCTGCCTGAGAGCGCATCCGGAACGATTTCGGGAGATGAGGCGCTCGAAAAACTGCTGCAGCTCGAGCAGAACTGCGATGCGGCATTGGTCGGCCCCGGCCTTGGCCGTTCCTATGAGACCGGGGAGCTCGTGCGGGCCTTCCTGAAGCAGGCGAAGCATCCGGTCGTCCTGGACGCCGATGGCATCTATGCGTATACCGGTCAGGCGGATGCGCTCGCCGCATGTGGCAATGTGCCGATTTTGACGCCGCATCTCGGGGAGATGGCCCGTCTGCTCGGCATCAAGGTCGAGGAATTGCGGGAGGATCTGATCGGCATCGCGCGCGATGCGGCAAAAGAGTATCAGGCGGTCTTTGTCCTCAAAAGCGAGTCCACGATTGTCGTCTATCCGGATGGCGATGCATATTTCACGACGACAGGGAACCCCGGCATGGCGACGGCAGGATGCGGGGACGTGCTTGCCGGCACCATCGCGGGCCTCATGAAGCAGACCGAGGCGGCGGCAGCACCGCTCCTCGGCGTATGGCTGCATGGCAAAGCCGGCGACCTTGCCTATGCGGAACTGGGGGATGGTCTGATCGCCTCGGATGTCCTTGGCAATCTGCCAACTGCCAGGAAGACATTATTTGACTGAAAGAAATATACATACAGTCGAAATAAATATACATATACAAGGAACAAGGTGTAAAATTTTTTCGATTGTATACAAAAAAACACAAAATCCTATTGACTTCTGTATACATAGGGACTAAAATGTAGACACTGATTCGTTCAGAGGAAAGGGAGTAGTTACTATGGCAAAAGTGGATTTGGATTGGGACAACCTCGGGTTTGCCTACCAGCCGATTTCCAAACGTTTTGTGGCGAATTACAAGGATGGAAAATGGGACGAAGGCGGTCTTTCGGATAATCCGACGATCGAGGTCAATGAGTGCGCCGGCATCATGCAGTACTGCCAGCAGGTCTTTGAGGGCCTGAAAGCGTACAAGACGGAAGACGGCCGCGTTGTGACGTTCCGCCCGGATCAGAACGCAAAGCGCATGTTCAATTCCGCAAAGCGCATCGAGATGCCGCCAGTACCGGAAGAGATGTTCATGCGTGCCGTCGATGAAGTCGTTTCCGCGAACAAGGATTGGATCCCGCCTTTTGAGTCCGGCGGTGCGCTTTACCTCCGCCCGTACCTCTTCGCTACCGGTGAGGTCATCGGTGTCAAGCCGGCAGACGAGTACCAGTTCCGTCTTTTCGGTACGCCGGTCGGCAACTATTTCAAGAACGGCGTGAAGCCGATTTCCATCTGCGTTTCCGACTTTGACCGCGCTGCCCCGCGTGGCACGGGCAACATCAAGGCCGGCCTGAACTACGCGATGAGCCTGTATCCGTACATCCTCGCACACGAGAAGGGCTTCGACGAGAACATGTTCCTCGACCCGGCTACGCGCACCTATGTTGAGGAGACTGGCGGCGCGAACTTCCTGTTCGTCACGAAGGACAACACGATCGTAACGCCGAAATCGGATTCGATCCTGCCGTCCATCACGCGCCGTTCGCTCGTCACGATTGCTGAGCATCTCGGCTACAAGGTTGAGACGCGTCCGGTCAAGTTCGATGAGGTCAAGGAGTTTGCAGAGGCTGGCCTCTGCGGCACCGCTGCTGTCATCTGTCCGGTTGGCCGCGTCACGAGAGGTGACGAGGTCATCAACATCCCGAGCGGCATGAAGGAAATGGGCCCTGTCCTCACGAAGCTCTACAACACGCTGCGCGGCATCCAGCTCTGCAAGATCGATGCGCCAGAGGCTGGCTGGGTTCATGAAGTGAAGTAATTTCTGCCATTCATGGTTTTACGGGAAAACGAGCCTGTTTTGAAAAACAGGCCCGTTTTTTTGTATTTCACAAGGATTTCAGCCTGTCAGGATAGAATAAGAATATTATCATGTTATCATGTTTTATGTCACTTTATCGATGATTCGTTGGGAGTTTTGACCATGCCCATTGATTTCAAGATGCCGGTGCAGTTCCACGGCATTTTCTCGACTATCGGTTTTTTCGATGTCGTGGATATCCTGATCGTTGCAATCATTCTTTACAAGGTCTATGAGCTGCTGCAGGATACGCGTGCGATTACGCTCGTGAAGGGGATCCTCGTGCTGCTCGGCGTGACGATGGCGTCGAGCCTGCTCGAGCTGCACGCGATTTCCTGGCTGCTGCAGCATGTCGTGACGCTGCTTTTTGTCGCGCTGCCGATTGTCTTCCAGCCGGAACTGCGCCGCGCGCTCGAGCATCTCGGGCAGGGGAAATTCCTCGGGGCGTCGGGCCTCCTGAACGATGCCGAGGCGCAGTCGGTCGTCCATGAGCTCGCACGCGCGGTCAAGCAGCTTTCCAAGACGAAAACCGGCGCGCTTCTCGTCATCGAGCGGGATATGGGGCTCAACGATATCAGCGCGACGGGCATCCAGATTGACGCGCTCATTACGGCGGAGTTCCTGCTGAACGTGTTCATCCCGAATACGCCATTGCACGATGGCGCAGCGATCATCCGCGGCAACCGCCTGATCGCGGCCGGCTGCCTGCTGCCGCTCACGGAGAACCGCAGCCTTTCCACGGAACTAGGCACTCGCCACCGCGCGGCCATCGGGCTTTCGGAGCAATGCGATGCGCTGATCGTCGTGGTCAGTGAGGAAACGGGAACGATATCGGTTGCGGAGAACGGGCATATCATGCGGCATCTCGACATCGAGACACTGAAGGCTGTGCTGCAGCCTGCCTTTGCGCCGCCGCAGCATGGGATCCGCGACTTTGTACGGAACTGGAGGCAGAAAAAATGATGAAACGCCTTCGCCAGATTATCCAGCACAACCTGCTGGCCAAAATCGTCGCTTTGCTCGTCGCGGTGATTTTGTGGGGCTATGTCATGAACGATCAGAACCCGTCGACCGAGGCGAGCTATACGGTACAGGTATCGATGCTCAACGCGCCGGACGGCTATCAGGTCACGCAGGACCGCGACACGGTACGCATCAAGGTGCGCGCTGCGCGTTCCCTGTTCGTGTCCGCAGATGAAAGCGACTTCAAGGCCTATGTGGATCTGAGCAAGGCCGAGGAGGGCACGCATGCGATGAAGGTCAAAGTCGATATGCCGCCGGGGTTCGAGCTCGTCGAAGCCCGGCCGGAAACCGTCGATGTGACGCTCGATAAGATCACGCAGAAGAAGATGAAGGCAGAGCTCATCATTACCGGGGCTGCGGCACCCGGCACGACCGTCGCGCACGTGACGCAGTCGGTCGGCTATGTCACGCTCGAGGGCCCGTCCTCCGCGCTCGATGAAGTCACGCGTGTCATCGGCTACGTCGGACTCAGCGGCAACAGCGAGGACTTCTCGCTGCAGGTTCCGCTCACGGCTATCAACGCGGATGGCCGCGAGGTGCAGGGCGTCAAGGTTACGCCGGGCAGCACGAACGTGTCGATCCAGCTCGCGCGCGGACTGACGAAGAAGGTCGTGAAGGTGGATCCGGTGATCGGCACGGATCTCGCCTCGGGGTATGAGTTCGTCGGTGCGCGTCCAGACCCGGCGAAGATTGAGATTGCCGGCGATGAGAAAAATATTGCGAACATCCAGTCCATCCGGACAGAGACGATTTCCCTTGCGGATTTCACGCAATCGGGCGAAAAGACCGTGCAGCTTGACCTGCCAGACGGCGTACTCGTGACGAATAAGGAAATCAAGGTTCGGATTGAGATCCGGAAGAAAGACAAGGAGTGAAAGATTGCTTCGCATTCATCAATTTGCCATTCCATTTGATGAGGAACGGCCACTCGAGAAACTTGCGGCAGAGCGGCTTTCTGTGCCGGCAGAGCAGGTCGCAGCGGTGCGGATCGTTCGGAAAGCCGTGGACGCCAGACGGTATCATGGCGCGCCAATCCTCTTCGTCTACGATCTGGACGTTTCGCTGAAAATCCCCGAGAAGAAGATCTTATCGAAGTTGCGGCGGGATAAGAAAGTGACGAAGGCGCCAGCGGAAGAAAAGCTGCGCCTTCCGGGGTGTCCGCTGCCGCAGGGCGAGAAAAGGCCGGTCGTCATCGGCTTCGGCCCGGCCGGCATGTTCGCCGCACTGACGCTTGCTCGGGCTGGCTGTCAGCCAATCGTGTTCGAGCGCGGCGAGGACGTGGATACGCGGCACCAGAAAATCCACGCGTTCTGGCATGGCGGGAGCCTTGACCCGGAATCCAATGTGCAGTTCGGGGAGGGCGGTGCCGGAACGTTTTCCGATGGGAAGCTGACAGCCCGCCACGGAGATCCGCTGATGCGCGAAGTGCTCGAAGCCTTTGTGCAGGCCGGTGCCCCGGAGGAGATCCGATATCTGCGGAAACCGCATATCGGCACAGATCTGCTGCGCGGCATCGTCAAGAACATCCGCAAGGAAATCCAGCGGCTCGGCGGCGAGGTGCATTTTTCTGCGAAAGCGACGGATCTTGAGATTGATGGCTCCGGCATTTCGGCAGTCCTCGTGAATGGGGAACAGCGCATGGAGACGGATGCCGTTTTCCTCGGCATCGGGCATTCGGCGCGCGATACCTACCGCATGCTTTACGGAAAGGGCGTTGCGATGGAGGCGAAAGCCTTCGCGATGGGCGTGCGGATCGAGCACCCGCAAGAGTGGATTGACCGCCGTCAGTACGGCGAAGACGCCGGGAACCCGCGGCTTCCTGTCGCGGATTACGCGCTGACTTATCAAGATCCGGTGACACGGCGTGGCGCCTATACGTTCTGCATGTGCCCGGGCGGCCAGGTCGTCGCGGCAGCGTCGGAAAAAGGCGGGGTCGTCACGAACGGCATGAGCAACTACCATCGGGACTCCGGCATCGCAAACAGCGCGGTTCTCGTTCAGGTGCGGCCGGAGGATTATCGGGAGTATGGCGATGTGCTCGGCGGCATGCTGCTGCAGGAAAAACTCGAGCATTTGGCCTTTGCCATCGGCGGCGGGGACTACCGCGCACCTGCGCAGACGGTCGGCGATTTCCTGCAGGGCCGCAGCGGCTCGATGGAGTTCCTGCTGAAGCCGACTTATGAGCCGGGCGTCCGGGCGGTGGACCTCCACGAATGCCTGCCGAAATACATCACGGATACCCTCGCGGGCGCCTTGCCTTCCTTTGATCATAAGATACCGGGATTCGCGGATCCCGGCGTCGTGATGACGGGGGTAGAGTCCCGTTCGTCTGCGCCGTGCCGGATCTTGCGCAGCCGCGAGACGATGGAGGCTGAGCGGACGCCGGGCCTTTACCCGATGGGGGAGGGGGCAGGCTACGCCGGCGGCATCATGAGCGCCGCGGTCGATGGTATCAAGGCGGCCCTTGCCTGGCTCGGTGCCCGGAATCCGGATTTTGACAAAAAGACGGAAAAAAGCTAAGATAGTAGCGTTGTATTTGGCAAAAATTCTATTATTCGATCACTGAATGTAGTTTTGAGAGCAATAGGAGGATTTTTTCATGGCTAGATTGTTTGGAACGGATGGCGTACGCGGTGAGGCCAATGTCACGTTGATGCCGGAGATGGCGTATCGTCTCGGCCGCGCGGCAACTCTGTATTTCGGGAAGGAATCGGAGGAGCAGCCGCTGATCCTCATCGGACGCGACACGCGCATTTCCGGTGAGATGTTTGAGGCGGCGCTGACGGCTGGCATCTGCTCGGCCGGCGGCCGTGCGATGATCGCCGGGGTCATCCCGACGCCGGCGATTGCCTATCTCGCTCGCAAGCACCATGCGAAGGCCGGTATCGTGATCTCGGCTTCGCATAACCCGTTCTACGACAACGGCATCAAGTTCTTCGGCGGCGACGGCTACAAACTGCCGGATGCGGTGGAGGATGAGCTCGAGGCCATCGTGCACCAGCTCGAGAACGACGATAACCTTGCCCGCCCGAGCAAAGAGAAGATCGGCCATATCGAATACCGCACGGATCTGCTCAACCAGTATATCGAGTTCGTGCTCTCGACCTGCCACGAGCGCTTTGATGGCATCAAGATCGTGCTCGACTGCGCGAACGGCGCATCCTATCAGGTCATGCCGCGCGTCCTGCGCGAGCTCGGCGCGAAGGTCAAGGTCATCCACGCGCTGCCGAACGGCACGAACATCAACGATGGCTGCGGATCGACGCATTTTGAGTCTCTGCAGAAGGCCGTCCTCGAGAATCATGCGGATTTCGGCATTGCGCACGACGGTGATGCGGACCGCTGCCTCTGCGTCGATGAGAAGGGGCAGGTCATCGATGGCGACCATATCCTCGTGCTCTGCGCGACGGATATGATGCGCGAGGGCAAGCTGCCGTACAATACGGTGGTCACGACGGTCATGGCGAACATCGGCTTCCATCAGGCCATCAAAAAGGCCGGCGGCCGCGCCGAGATCACGAAGGTCGGCGACCGCTATGTCCTCGAGAACATGCTCAAGAACGGCTACAAGCTCGGCGGCGAGCAGTCCGGCCATATCATCTTCACGGATTACAGCACGACGGGTGACGGCCCGATTACGGCCTTGCAGGTCCTGTCCTCGCTGAAGCGCAGCGGCCGCAAGGCGTCGGAACTCACGGCGCTCATGACGACGTATCCGCAGCTTCTCGTCAACGTCAAGGTTGCGAGCAAAGAGGGCTGGGAAAAGAATGCGAAGATCCAGGCCGCCATCGAGGCCGGAGACAAGGAGCTCGGTGAGAACGGCCGTATCCTCGTCCGCCCGTCCGGCACGGAGCCGCTGATCCGCGTGATGGCCGAGGGCCCGGATCAGAAGCAGCTCGATACAATCTGCCATCGCATTGCCGATGTCGTAAAGGAGGAACAGGGCTGATGCAGGCGTTGGTCTTTGCCAGTTACGGCACAGCGGATGAAGAAGTCCAGAAGCGCTCGCTCGACCCGGTCGCGGAGGATTTCCGCTTTGAGTTCCCGAAAGTAAAGGTATCTCAGGTGTTCCTGTCGCAGCACATCCGCGAGAAACTTGAGGCAAAGGGAGAGGTTGCACCGGATTTGCCGACGATGCTCACGATGCTGAAAAAGGACGACATTTCTGAAGTCTATGTTCAGCCGGGCCTCATCGCATCCGGTGAGACCTATGAGAAGGAGCTCAAAGAAGCGGCAGAAGCATTTTCGGATTCTTTTGACCGGCTCCGGGTCGGCGAGCCGCTGATTGCGAGCAAGAAGGACGCGCGGAACTTTTTCGTGTCGCTCCTGTCGGATCTGCATGTGCCGCCCCATACGCAGCTCGTCCTCGTCGGGCATGGCTTTGCGCAGCACGCAAGCTCCGCGTATGAGAAACTCCAGGCGCAGGCCGACGAAGCGGGTCTCCCGCTGCATATCGGCGTATTCGCGGAAGGCGATACACCGGGACAGAGGGAAGTCCTCGCGCGGCTCAGCAAGGCGGGGGATGCTTCGGTGCTTCTCGCGCCGCTTCTCCTGACGAGCGGCTATCATGCCAGCAAGGATATCTTCGGCGATGGGGAAACATCTTGGAAGACCGTCCTGGAACAGGCCGGCTATGCCGTGACCTGCGACCGGCGTGGCCTCGGCGAGTATCCGCTCATCCGCAAGATGTTCGTCGACAAGGCAAGGGCGCTGATGTGAGCCGGTACGTCCCGGCTCGTTTCGGGCCGTCCCGCAATGGAATATGGAATTCGCAATACAGCCGTTAAAGATTTACATCGGAAATGACGATATAAAGAGTAGAAAGGAGTCTGAACATTTCCGAAAGGCAGGGAAGCAGAAATGATGATCAACGACTTTGTAAGGTCGCAGAGCATCCTCAACATACTGAATCAGCATTCCATCAACGCCGCGAATCATTTAGGGCATATCGCTTCGGGGCTGCGGATCCGGTCTGTTGTGGATGACCCGGCAGGGTGGGCAATCGGACAGCGCATGGATGTGCAGATCCGCGCCCTCCAGGCGGCAAGCAGCAATGCACAGAATGGGAAAAGCATGCTGAAGGTGGCAGATGGCGGCATCACGTCCACAATCGACATCCTGAAAACATTGAAGGAAAAGGCCATTGAGGCAGCCAGCGACACCGCGACGACGCAGGATCGGCAGACCATCCAGAAACTGTTCAATCAGTACGCCGACCAGATCGACGATAATGCGCTGATTACCTATAATGGGAAGTATCTGCTCGATGGTTCCCACGATGGGGCGACGGAACTCACGCAGCAGGCATTCACGAATGAGAGCCTCGCCGCGGATACGAAGCTCGATACGAAGCTGACGGATCTGGCACGCCGGGACGGTTCCAGCCTGAACATCCTGTCAAGCGACCGCGTGGCGATTTCCTATGTGAAGGACGGAAAGACCTACTCGAAGGAGTACGACGCCGCAAGTACGACCTTGCAGGACATCTTCAAGCAGATGAACAGCATCAACGGGGACGTCTTTGATGTCGACGATATGAGCACGACATCGACCATCGGCAAGGGGACGCATGGGGAGACCGTGACGACCGCCGATGATGAGAACGGCATTTCTGTCAAGGCGAAACAGGCGGGGACGGATGGCAGCATCTCGGGTTTCACCATCGGCATCATGGACAGCCAGGGCAATATGAAGAAATCCGTCAATACCGCGCTGGACGATTTCTCTGAAACCATTCAGGCAAAAGATGAGCGCAGCGATCAGGCGCTGACCATCCAGACCGGCGTGAAGGCAAACCAGAATATCCGCATGGATCTGGGGGATATCCGCTCGACCGCCTTGGGGCTCCGCAGCAAAGACGGCACTGTCATCGATGTGACGACGCAGAAAGGCGCTAACGCGGCGATGGATGTTCTGGACAAAGCACTGAACCGCGTGCTCGACCAGTCGACGACGGTCGGCGCGCTGTCCTCGCGCATGGATTACACCATCAGCAACCTTACCGTGCAGAGCGAGAATCTGCTCGACGCGCAGTCGACGCTGCTCGATGCGGATATGGCGAGCGAGATCCTTTCGTATACCAAAGAAAACGTACTGGCGCAGGCCGCCATGGCGATGCTGGCACAGAACAACAAGAATGCCAGCTGGTTCCTGAGCCTTTTGGGGTCCTGACGCGCAGCATTGCATGTTTTGAGCAGGCTGTTCAGCCTGCTTTTTTCGATATTAGGAGAGAGATATAGTGACGCAGAAAAAAGAAGCCGGAGACATCCCGACGCTGCAATGGTTCCCGGGCCACATGACGAAAGCACGTCGGATTGTCGAGGAGAACCTGAAGCTCGTGGACGTGGTCATCGAGCTTTTGGATGCCCGTATCCCGATGAGCAGCGAGAACCCGATGCTTGCGGAGATCATCAAGGACAAGCCGCGCGTTGTCGTGCTGAATAAATCGGATCTGGCAGACAGCCGGAAGACGAAGGACTGGCTCGCGTATTTTGCCTCGCGCGGTGTCGCCGCGGTGGCGGTCGATGCAAGCAAAGGCCGGGGCACGAAGCAGCTGGTCCGCAAGGTCGAGGAACTCGCGAAGCCGAAGACGGAAAAGTTCGTCAAGGCGGGAGGAAGGCCGCGCGCTGCGCGCTGCATGATCCTCGGCATCCCGAACGTCGGGAAATCCTCGTTGATCAACCGCCTTGCCGGCGCAGCACGGACAAAGACCGCCGATAAGCCGGGCGTGACGCGCGCCAAGCAGTGGATCCGTATCGGCGGCTCTCTCGAGCTGCTCGATACGCCGGGTATCCTCTGGCCGAAATTCGAGGATCCGGATGTCGGGCTGAAACTTGCGTTTACCGGTGCCATCAACGACAATATCTATGATCTGGAACAGGTTGTCATCCTGCTCCTCGACACGTTGCGCCGGGATTATCCGGATCGCCTGCGCGAACGTTTCAAGATGCAGGACATGCCGGAGAGCGGCGCGGAACTCCTCGAGCTGATTGGAAGGAAACGCGGCTGCCTGCAGAAAGGCGGCGTCGTCGATCTCGACAAGGCGCAGCATATCGTCATGACGGAATTCCGCAGCGGGAAGTTCGGCGCGATTACGCTGGACCCCGTTCCGGAGACAGAGGGCAGCGGCGCCGGAGAGACGAAGCAGGATTGATTTTTCTGGCTTATGGATAAAGGATGAACGTTTTTATGGATTTTCGTCAATTCACAGCAAAGGAACTGGAGGAGCGCGGCAAAGCCGCGGAGGGCACACCGGACTTTGCGGATTTTCTCGCCATGTGCCGGCAGGATCCTCGGAAAGCCGTGCAGCGCATCGCGAGGCACTACGACCGCCTGCAGAAGGAGCGCGAGCGGCTCGCGGCGCTCTACACCTTCGAGCACCGCGCTAGGGAGGAGGGCTATGAGCTCGTCGCTGGCGTCGATGAGGCTGGCCGCGGGCCTCTGGCTGGCCCGGTATCCGTCGCTGCGGTCATCCTGCCGATGGATACCTTTATCCCGCGGCTCAACGATTCGAAGAAGGTCTCGCCGAAGGTACGCGAGGAACTCTACGATGTGATCCAAGAGAAGGCGATTGCCGTCGGTTCGGCTCTCGTCGATGCGAAGACCATTGACCGCGTGAACATCTATCAGGCGACGATCAACGGGATGTACGAGGCGATTTTTTCGCTGATGCCCGCGCCAGAGAAGGTGCTCGTCGATGCGGTGCCTCTAGACAACCTTCCGATGCCTGTCGAGCCGATCATAAAAGGCGACGCGAAATCGGCTAACATCGCCGCAGCGTCGATCCTTGCGAAGGTCAACCGCGACCGTCTCATGATGTCCTACGATGCGATGTATCCGGAATACGGGTTTGCTGCGCATAAAGGGTACGGGACAGCGGAGCATATCGCGGCGCTCCGGAAATATGGGCCGTGCCCGATCCACCGGCTTTCGTTTGAACCGGTGAAATCCATCGCGCAGGCGATGGGGTACAAAGGCAGCTCGGATCCTGCCGACGGATCGGACGGATCAGGAGCCGAAGGTAACGCATAGTTTCCCCTTATCCCGAGGAGAGTGAGCATTATGCCGATTGAGACTGGAAATGTTACAACCATACGGCCGGCTGGGCCGTCTTCGCGCACCGAAGGCCCTGGCAGTGCGAACGCTGCCAGCGGCGCCAGTGAAGTCTCGGGCTTTTCTCCGCGGACGGATGTCTCAATCCGGGGCGCGGTCAGTGATATGGCGGGCGTGCTTTCAAAAATCGCGCAGAACCAGACGGAAGCCGTCGAGCAGATGCCGCAGGAGCTGCAGAAGGTCGTGGACAATGTGCTGCAGCAGGCGTTTTCCGTCGATGAGACGCTGGCGCAGGGGCTCGGCAGCACGCTGGAAAGCCAGCGCTTCACGATCGACCAGCTTTCCACCCTGTCGCGGATGCTCGGGCAGATGGCGGCTCTGTCGGATGCCGGGGGCGAGGCGTCGGCGGATGAGACGATGCAGGCGCTCCTGACGGGGCTGAAGAGCCTGCTGTCAGACAGCGGCGCAGGGGCGGAACCCGTGCTGCTGACAAAAGCGGCTTTTGAACTGCTCGACAATCAGGAGGTCAGCAATCTCCCGAAGGGAATACAGGATCTGCTTGCAGCGCTTTCTTCGCAGGGAGGAGAGACAGGGGCTGGCACGTCAGCCGGGGAACCGATGCAGCTGCTGGTAAAGCTCGTCCGCTCGTTCATGCCGCCATCGTATCAGGAGGCGCAGGGCCAGGCAGGTGCGTCGAATGCTGCGGAAAACGTTGATCTGGCTGCGCAGAACAGAGCAGCAGATGGAAGTGTGCCGCAGGGCGCGCAGAAAAGCGCTCCCGCACAAAATGGGACGGCAGCTCGTGCGGAGAATGCAGCCAGTCCCGTGCAGAATGGGACGGCAACCCGAGCGGAGAACGCGGCCAGCCCCGTGCAGAATGGGACGGCAGCCCGTGCGGAGAATGCGTCCAGCCCCGTGCAGAATGGGACGGCAGCCCGTGCGGAGAATGCGTCCAGCCCCGTGCAGAATGGAACGGCCGCCAGTTCGGAAGATGCAGTTGCTCCTGTGCAGGTCGGTCAGAAATCGGCCATTGCAGGAACTGCCGAAAAAGGGCAGATGCAGCAGGGAAATCAACCTGCGGGAGTCGACAGCAAGGGCAATTCGGATCAGAATCCGCACATAGTGGGGAAAGAGGCCAGCGCCGACATGCAGAAAGGCGTGGTGAAGCCGGATACCAGCGTAGCGGCAGAGAGCGATGCGGCCATGAAGAATGGCAGCACAGCGGAGACCATGGGAAAGGAGTCTGCAGCTCAGAAATGGAATACCGGCGAGAATGCCGGGGCACAGGTTTTGACGCGGCAGGGCAGTGCTGCCGAGACGGCAGGGGAACAGATCCTGACGCGGCAAGACAGTGCTCCCGAAGTGGCCGTAAGGGATCCTGCGGCACAAAAGGCCGTTGCCTCGCAGAGTCTGGGAAAGGAAGCTGCGGTACAAGGGGAGCAGACAGCGAATCTCTCCGGTAAAGAGGCCGCTCAGAACGTCCGGAATGGTGAGACTGTCGGCGCCGGCAAAGGGACGCCGTTGCAGGCAGAAAGGGCGGCCGTATTGCCGCAGGAAAATGGCGCACAAACTAAGGCCGCGGGAAATGTGCTTTCTATGAGCCGCCTGGCAGGAACGGGACAAGTCCGCACGAACGGGATGGTCTCGCAACAGGAAACAAATCCGTCGCGTTTCGCGGGTACGGATACGGAAGCAGCCCCAGAAACGGGGAAGACGCAGACCATGCTGGCAGGAAGTGCGGATCGGGAGACTGCCGGCCGCCCGTCTGGCCCAGCCTCGTATGCCGCTTCGGTCCGGAACCATGCGTATCAGGCTTATGAACGGGCGGGGAATCCTGTATTCCAGCAGCCGCTGCAGCCGGATGATCCGGATTCGATGCAGTTTGCGATGGCACACGCGAAAAATGCAATGCTTGCAAGCAAAATCCAGAATACGCCAGAGACGATGCAGACGCTGCGGAATCTCGCGGCCCTGCTCTTGCAGAATGCGGTGCTGTCGGACAGCGATACCGCGCTTCTGCAGAATTTCTTGCAGGGGAATACGCAGGCCATGCCGCAGAAGAATCTGGATAATCTGCAGAATCTCCTGCGGCTCGTTCAGCAGAATATCCCGACGTCCGTGCAGCAGGCCGCCATCCAGCAGAATATCCCGGACTTGCCGAAGGTATGGTCGTTCATGCAGCTGGCGGATATGACGAACACGCGCAAGATGAACGCCGCACAGCTGAAGCGGGCGGGCAAGGATATCGCCTCGTTTGCCACATCCCTGAAGCACGCGATGACGGGGGACAGCGTGCAGCTGCAGGATCAGCGGGCGCTCGACTTCATGCAGCCGGTATACCTGAACAATGGCAAAGTCCAGTATCCCGCCTATATCCATGTCTACGATGAAAACAAGAAGGACGCGCGGACCGGGGAGCAGAAAAAAGAGACCTGGTTCCGCGTCTGCATGCTGACCCAGCACATCGGCGCCATCGAACTGACCTGCCGCGTTTACGATGAGGGTCGGCTCGACATGCGGATGTTTTTCTCGAATTCCGACACCGCAGAGGAGTTCATCCCGTTTATTCCGGAAATAAAAGATAACTTAAAAGACTCGAGCCTGCATATCCACGATTTCCACGTAGATACCGAGGGTGCCGTGCATTTTTAAGCGTGTCCCTTGCATATAGAATGGTACAGCACAGAAGTCATTGACGGATGAACTAAAAGTGGCTATACTGAGAGGAAGATAGTATGCTGAAGGAGCAGCGGAAACTGCATGAGGAACCGGAGACGGATCCGAACGCAGAAAAAAAAGCGGTAGCGATGCGCTACGACGCCGAGAAAGACCACGCGCCGCGCGTCGTCGCGAAGGGCCGCGGCCACGTGGCGGAAAATATCCTGATGACCGCGCAGAAGCACACGGTTCCCGTGTATCAGAACAAGACGCTGGTGAATATGCTGATGGCATTGGATATCGACCGCGAGATACCGCCGGAGCTTTACCGGACCGTTGCGGAAGTCATGGCATACGTCTATCGCATGGATGCAAAAAAAGGAGCCGGACAGAAGAATCCGTTCGGCTGATGCGGGGCGGAGCGTATGAAGAAGCAGAACAAGGTGACGGGGAACCGCGGGGAAGATCAGGCCGCGGCGTATTTATCCGGGCTCGGTTACCAGATCCTCGCGCGGAATTTCCGCGTGCGTTTCGGCGAGATCGATATTGCCGCGATGGATGGCGACACCGTCGTTTTCGTCGAGGTGAAGGCGCGTCATACCTTGTTTTACGGCCGTCCTGCGCAGGCGGTGAACTATCACAAACAGCAGAAAATCCTGCAGGTCGCAAGGTATTTTTTACGGCAGAGACATCTCGAGGGGTGCCTCTGTCGTTTTGATGTCATTGAGGTCTATTTTGCAGGAGAGGGCGGCCGGCTCCGCCATATCCGCGGGGCATTCGAGGCATAGGGGGGATTGGAGTGTTTGCGAGAACGTATGGAGGGACGACGCTCGGCGTCGACGGGCTCATCATCGATGTGGAGGTGGATGCGTCGGCCGGCCTGCCCGCTTTCGACATCGTGGGGCTGCCGGACACGGCGGTGAAGGAATCCAAGGAACGCGTGCGGACTGCCATCCGCAACAGCGGCATCGCGCTCCGGCAGGAGAAAGTGACGGTAAACTTAGCCCCGGCCGGCATCCATAAGGACAGTCCGGGGCTCGACCTGCCGATTGCCCTCGGCTTGCTGGCCGCCTATGGCATTGTCGATGCGAAGAAGCTCGAGAAAACGCTGATTGCCGGCGAACTGTCTCTGGAGGGAGAATGCCGCCCGGTCCGCGGCGTGCTGCCGATGGCCGTCCGGGCAAAGGAACAGGGCTTTGAGCGGGTATTTGTCCCGGCGGCCAATGCGACGGAGGCCCTGCTGGTCGGTGAGATCCAGGTCTATGGGGTGCATACGCTGCTGGAAGTTGTGCAGGATCTGACTGGCGAGCAGCCGCTGCCGCCGGCAAAGGCGGCGGAACCAGCTGGCGGGAAGCGGGAAAGTTTCGATGATTTCGCGGATGTGCAGGGGCAGTTCGCGGCGAAGCGTGCGCTCGAGATCGCGGCGGCTGGCGGCCACAATATCCTGATGGCCGGCGTACCGGGCGCCGGCAAGACCATGCTGGCAAGGCGCCTGAACTCGATCCTGCCGGGGCTCACGAGGGAGGAAGCCCTTGAGGTGACCAAGATCTACAGCATTGCGGGACTTCTGCCGAGCGATGGCGGGCTCATCCTGCAGCGCCCGTTCCGCAGCCCGCACCATACGGCTTCGACCGTCGCGATGATCGGCGGGGGCCGCATCCCGCGGCCCGGCGAGGTGACGCTCGCGCATCACGGCGTGCTGTTCCTCGATGAGCTGCCCGAGTTCAACAAGACGACCCTCGAGGTTCTGCGTCAGCCGCTCGAGGACAGGAAGGTAACCGTCTCGCGCGTTCATGCGACGCTGACGTTTCCGGCGTCCTTCATCCTCGTCGCGGCGATGAACCCTTGCCCCTGCGGGTACCACGGCGATGAATCCGGCGGGCATAGCTGCGCTTGTACGCCGGCAGAGATACGGCGCTATACGCGGAAGCTCTCCGGGCCGTTGCTCGACCGGATCGACATCCATATCCGCGTGCCGCGCGTCAGCTATCAGGAGCTCACGGTCAAGCGTCCGGCGGAATCGTCGGCCGCGATCCGCGAGCGGGTGACGGCAGCGCGCCAGAGGCAGTGGGCAAGGCTCGGCGCCTATGGGATCTTCAGCAACGCGCAGATGAACCACCGGCTGATCCAGCAGACCTGCGCGCTCAGCGAGGGCGCACAGAAGCTGCTCGAGGCCGCATTTTCCCGCATGAAATTCTCGGCGCGCTCGTATGACCGCATCCTGAAGGTTTCCCGCACGATTGCGGATCTGTCCGGGCACATGGAGATCCGGGAGGAACACGTGGCCGAGGCCATCCAGCTCCGCAGCAACATCGACCTGAATGTGGATTAAATGCAGGCTTGTCCGTATCTTGGGACAAGCCGTGAAAGCGGCGCGGAAACATTTGCGATATCTTCGATAGAAATTCGATAGAAAAGAAGGAAAAGGCCCCGGGAAGTCGAACTCTTATATATTCGAGATGCAAGATTGCCTTGACGTCTTGCGTCTTTTTTTTGAGAGGGGCTTTTTATGCGAAAAATCGATGTATGGGAGAAAATGGGGAATGCCCGGAACGGGAAAACGGCTGTCCTGTGCCTTTGCCTCGTGCTGCTGCTCGCTCTTTCGGCGGGATGCGGACAGGCGAAACTGACGAAACAGAATGTCGACGGCGCCGCGACCTCCATCGCGATCGACCTGCCGTTCACGCTCGAGAGTGCGCCGCAGCAGGAGCAGGTGCCGGAGAATCCGTATATCACGGCGCTGACGAACCGGTCGATTACGCAGGCGAAGGGGATGCCGTTCCATCTGACGCAGTTCACGACATTTGCGATCAAGAAGGACGCGCTGCAGGCGAAGGGCGACGCCTTTGTGCAGCAATATCAGGAGGAACGCATCGCAGCCTTCCTGCAGGCCTTCGAGCAGAATGCGCAGATCACGGAGACCTCGCGCGATATCCAGAAGAAGGATTTCCATGGGAAGGCCGGGAATGTGGCGGTGATCCAGGCGAAGATGAAGGGCGAGCAGGAGACCATCAAGGCGGCCTTCGTCCCGCTCGATGACGAATACTGGTTTGTCGTCATCGCCTATCCGAAAGAGCATGAGGAGGATCATGGGAAACTCGCCGACAAGATCTTTGATTCTATAGAGCCGCAGCAGTAAGCGAAGGAAAGGGAAGACAGCAGAGGAGGCGGCAGAAGATGGGAGACCATAAGGAAATATACAGCGGGAAGATCTCGGATGCCTTGGTACCGGTATTTGTCTGCTTATGGGACAGCCAGCATATCCGCATGATGGACTTTTCCACGGGACTCTGCTCGTTCCTGCATATGGAGCGGGACGAGGTCAAGCAGTTTTTCACGGACTTTCTTGATAGTGTCCACCCTGATGACAAGCGCCGGCTCATGCGCACGATGAAGAAGGTGGCCAAGACCCCCGGCATCTACCGGCAGGAATACTATCGCCTGCATATCCCTTGGGATAAGGCGAGATGCGATTACCGCTGGGTCTGCTCGAGCATTGCCGGGAGGCATGTATCGCATGGCGGCGCGCTCATCTATGTGAGTTTCTCGGACTGCCCGAAAGAATCCCTCGGGGAGAGCGATACGCCGCGCGCGCATCAGCGCATCAATCTGCTGCTGCATAAAATCCTTGAGACGACGCAGACCGCGATTTTCTGGAAGGACGCGCAGCGGCGCTTCCTCGGCGCGAACCGCGCGTTCCTGAACTATTACGATTTCCCTTCGGAATCGGTGATCATCGGGAAAACGGATGAAGATATGGGCTGGCATCAGGAGGAAGAACCATTTCGCCGCGATGAACTTTGGGTGCTGAAGACCGGCCATCGGACGTTCCGCGTGCCGGGCCGCTGCATGAGTCACGGCGAGATGCGCAATATCGTCGCGAGCAAGAGTCCTTTGATTGAGAACGGGAAGATCGTCGGCCTGGTCGGCAGCTTTGAGGATGTCACCGATGAGGTGCGTCAGAAAAAGCGAATCATCGACCTGAACGACCAGCTTATTTCCGCGTTGAGCAAGGCAAAGGCGGCGGACAAGGCTAAGACCTCGTTCCTGTCGAATGTCAGCCACGACATGCGGACGCCGCTTAACGGCATCCTTGGTTTTACGGATCTGGCGCTGCGCGAAAAAGACGAGACAAAGCGCCAGGCCTATCTCGAGAAAATCCAGGCGTCGGGGAAACTCCTGCTCGATCTGATCAACGATACGCTGGAGCTCTCGCGCATCGCCAGTGGCAAGAAAAAGCTGGATCCGCAGGTCGTTGTTGCGCAGCATATGCTGGACGGACTGATTACCTCGATTCAAACGAGCGCCACGACAGCCGGGGTGCATTTTGAGACCGAGATTGCGCTTTCCGAGCTCGGCACCGTTTCCGTCGACATTTTGAAGCTGACGAAAATCCTGCTGAATCTGCTGTCCAATGCGGTGAAGTTTACGCCGTGCGGCGGGCATGTACGGTTTGAGGCGAGGGCTCTGCCGGAAACCCGCGGGGATCGCCGGAAATGCCAATTCATTGTGTCGGACACCGGCATCGGCATGTCCAAGGCTTTTCAAGCGAGAATGTATGAGCCGTTCGAACAGGAACACGCACAGTCCCAACAGGGGCAGAGGGGAACAGGCCTCGGTCTCTCCGTTGCGCGGCAGCTCATCGATCTGTTCGGCGGCACGATCCATGTGGAGAGCCAGGAAGGGCAGGGGACGACCTTTACCCTTGAGCTGTTTTTGGACTGCACCAATGAGAAAAGCGAACCGGCGCCGTCGCCGGCAGAATCAACGGATTTTGCCGTAGATCTCAAGGGAAAGCGACTGTTGCTCTGTGAGGATAATGCGCTGAACCGCGAGATCACGACCGCGCTTCTCGGCCTGCACGGGATAGAGGTCGACAGCGCTGGTAACGGACGGCAGGGCGTCGATATGTTTTCGCGGTCGGAGCCAGGCAAGTACGCGGCCATTCTGATGGATATCCGGATGCCGCTGATGGATGGGCTTACCGCGGCGCGCACCATTCGGAAACTGCCGCATCCGGACGCGCAGAAAATCCCGATCATCGCTCTGTCCGCGAATGCCTTCGCCGAAGACATCGAGGAGTCGCGGGCGGCTGGCATGGACGCGCATCTGACCAAGCCGGCAGATGCGGCGGTCATGCTTTCCACGCTGTCCCGGCTCATTGCGGAGGGACGGCCTGCTTTTTCTTCCCAAGAAGTGCAGGATTAGAAATTCGAGGTGGATGATTTTTTGCTGCTTGCTGATGTTTTTGTCAATATCCCGGTAAAGAGTATTTCTTCCGCGTTCACCTATCGCGTGCCAGCCGCGTTTTCCTATCTGGGGCCGGGCTGGCGCGTTTTTGTGCCTTTCGGCGGCCGCAAGGTCGAAGGCTTCATCCTCCATACGCACGAGGAAGCGGAGGATGCCATCGACGAGCGGCTCCGCAAGAAACTCAAGGATATCCAGGGCGTTGTCGATGAGGAAGCGTGGTTCACGCCGGAGATGCTGGAAGCGGCAAAGTGGATGGCGGACTTCTACCTGTGCTCGCTGGCGGAGACCATGCGCCTCTTCATGCCGGGGAAAAGCGGCCTGAAGATCTCCGTGGTCTTCGCGGCGGTGCCGCAGGAGGAATGGCCGTCGCTGGAGCGCGGCGAGCTGCTCCTGCAGGCGGAGAATACGAGGAATATCTATGCGTTCCTTTCCGAGGAGGGCGCACATAAAGAGAGCGAGCTCCGGAAACAGTTCCCGGAGCTTGCCGAGACGCTGCCGCACATACTGGAGCAGATGCTGCGCTATGGCCTGCTGCGCCGGGAGTATCTTGCGATGAAGCGGGAGAAGGCGAAATACGAGGAGATCGTGAGTCTTGCGAAGCCATTGACCGAGGGAATCTGCGAGGAATTCCGCCGCCGGAAAAAGCAGCTGGAGCTCCTGCGTTTTCTGTCGGATCCCTCTGCGGACAAAAAGGATTGGTCCATCGCGGAACTCCAGCAGGCCGGCTTTTCCCGTACCGTGATTCATGAAGCAGCGGCCACCGGGGTGCTCAAGATCCGCAAACGGCGCGTCCTGCGCGACAGCTATCAGCAGGTGCCCGGGCGGAAGCCGGAGATCTTCTCGCTGACGGAGGAACAGCAGAGCGCAGTACAGGCGGTCTATCCGTATATGGAAGCACGGAAATATCAGGGATTCCTTCTGCACGGCGTGACGGGGAGCGGGAAGACGCAGGTCTACATCGAGCTCGCGCGCAAAGCGCGCTCCATGGGCCGACAGGTCGTCGTGCTCGTGCCGGAGATCGCATTGACCGGGCAGGTCGTCATGGCGTTTAAGGGTTATTTCGGCGAGGACATCCTCGTCGTGCACAGCCAGCTCTCGCTGTCGGAGCGCAACGACGCGATGCTCCGCGCGCGCCGGGGCGAGGCGGGTGTGATCATCGGGGCGCGCTCGGCGCTCTTCACGCCAGCGGGGAATATCGGCCTGATCATCCTCGATGAGGAGCAGGACGCCTCCTACAAGCAGGATGAGTCGCCGCGCTATCATGCGCGCGTCGTCGCGGAGAAGCTGGCGCAGATCCATCACGCGGCGTTGGTTCTCGGCAGCGCGACGCCGTCGCTTGAGACGTATTACCGGGCAGGGAAGGGCGAATTCATACGGCTCTCCATGCCGAAGCGCATCGGGGATATGCCGCTGCCGACCGTCACCTGCGTCGATATGCGCGAGGAGCTGCGGCATGGGAACCGGAACATCCTCTCTCACGCGTTGCAGAGGCTGATCGCGGACACGGTGCAGGCAGGGCAGCAGGTCATCCTGATGCTGAACCGCCGCGGGTTCTCGACATTTGTGATGTGCCGTTCCTGTGGCACAGTCATGAACTGCCCCGACTGCGGCCTGCCGCTCGTCTACCACGAGGGGCGGAACGGGAAGGCGGGCTGGCTGCAATGCCACCACTGCGATATCCGCCGGCCGATTCCGGACATCTGTCCGGAATGCGGTTCGCGTTATATCAAGTATTTCGGCTCGGGAACGGAGAAGCTCGAGCAAGAACTGCGGAAGACGTTCCCGCAGGCGCGGGTCATCCGCATGGACCGGGATACGACGGGGACGAAATTCGCGCATCAGAACATCCTCGAGCGTTTCCGGCGGCATGACTACGATATTCTGCTCGGCACGCAGATGGTCGCGAAAGGGCACGATATCCCGAACGTCACGGCGGTCGGCGTGATTTCTGCCGACTCGAGCCTGCACATGCCGGACTTCCGCGCGGCGGAGCGCTGCTTCATGCTGATCACGCAGACAGCGGGCCGTGCCGGCCGCGGCCATGTCCGCGGGCAGGTCATCATCCAGACGTACAATCCCGATCACTATGCCGTGCAGTGCGGCATCCGGCAGGACTATCAGGCTTTCTGCCAGCAGGAGCTCGCCCTGCGCAAAGCCCTGTTCTATCCGCCCTACAGCCGTCTGATCAAATTGCTGTTTCAGGACAAGAAGGATACGACGGCGCAGGCACGGGCGTTGAATTTCGTGCACGCATTCCAGAAAGAATTCCGCGGGCAGGAGGCGCAGCAGGTCATCGGCCCGGCGCCTGCCGTCATCGCGAGATTCCGGGATACCTACCGCTATGTCGTGCTCGTCAAGACCGCAGATCTCCCCGCGGCGCGCCAATTCCTGCGGAAAGAGAAACTGCATCTGCGCACGGACGTCGCGATCGATATCGACCCGCTGAATACGTTGTAACGCATAGGCAGGATAGGCTGTGCAGAAAGTGGAAAAACAGCGTTTTTTAGGATATATTTGTTGACGCTGGTGCTGATTTATGGTAACATAAAGAAAGTTGAATGGGTAATTGGAATTGTTTCGGTTTCATTGATTTCATTGTTATAGAGATGGGCCATTGGAAGGACGACCGCGTATGGATTTTCAGGGATTCAAGAACAAGATTACGAAAACGATGACGAGTTTTGCTGATGTCGTTATGCCATTGCAAGATGTGGAAGAAGTTGATGGCGAAGATATCATCGATGTCCCTGTAGAGAAAGAAAAAAAGCAGGTAAGCGACGGTTATACGGAAGTACGCAAGGTCGCGAATGGCGGGACGGTATATTATGGCGGCAGTGAGGATGCCGAAGGGGATGAAGAGTCGGTGGACAGTTCGGTGAAGTATGCTGGCCGCACGAGCCGCCCGCATCTTACGGTCCATACGACGAAGGCCGTGAAATTGACGGTGCAGATCTATGCGCCGGAGCGCTTTGATGAGGTGCCACATATCGCGGATGACCTCAAGGCCGGGAAAGCCGCGGTCGTGAATTATGAGAAGGTCGCTGTCGACGAGCAGCGCCGTCTCTGCGACTTCGTGAATGGCGTCTGCTATGTGCTCGACGGTTCGGCTAAGCGCATCACGGGCAAGATCGTGCTCTATGTCCCGAATGGCGTGAACATTGAGGAAGCCATCGCGTCACTGCCGGATTGAGCAGCTGCGAGAACAGAATAGACGAGAAACAGAAGCTAGGCATGCGTCAGTATGTCCTAGCTTTTTTGCTTTCCATGGTGTATACTAAGTCTTGGATTATGAAGGGGGCTGCCACGGCATTTCCCCTACGAAAAGGAGATCATCTGGAATGGGTAAGAACAGTGAAGTATTAGAGGGCGTCTTGGAAGAATTCAGCCATCTCGCCGCGATTCCGCGCAAGTCGGGCCATGAGCAGGCGGTCAGCGATTTCTTGAAGAAATATCTGACGGATGCCGGCTTTACGGTCGTGCAGGACGCGCACAACAACATCATCGCGGACGCGCCGGCTTCGGCTGGATACGAGAACGCGCCGCGCACGATCCTGCAATGCCACATGGATATGGTATGCGTCGCGGAGGAGGGCGTCTCCTATGACCCGCTGCACGACCCCATCAAGCTGCACCGCACGGAGAAATACCTCGAAGCTGTCGGGACGAGCCTCGGCTCGGACGATGGCAGCGGCATCGCCGAGGGCATCTATATCCTGAAACACGCTAAGGAGCATGGCCCGCTCCGCCTGATTGCGACGACGGATGAGGAAGTCAATATGACGGGGGCCATCGGCCTCGAGGCGAAATATCTGCGCGACGCGGAATATCTGATCAACTGCGACAGCGAGAACTACGACGAGCTGACGGTCGGCAGCGCGGGCAGCGTCAACCTCGATTTCTACCGCAAGGTTCCGTTTGAGGAGCCGACGGCACCGAAGGCTTGGAAGCTCACGGTCCGCGGCCTGCTCGGCGGTCATTCCGGTGAGCGCATCGGCGATGGGCGCGGCAACGCGATCCGCACGCTCGCTCTCGCCATCCGCGGCATCCAGCAGAAGGGCGCGGTCGAGCTCGCATCCTTTACGGGCGGCAAAGCGCATAATGCAATCCCGAATCTCGCGGCGGCCGTTTTCGCGTCGGATCTCGACGAGGATGCCCTGCAGGCAGTACTGTCTGAGGAAAAGGCGCGCTATATGCGCATTTACGGCGATGTCGACCCGGCAATTGAGTTCGTGCTCGAATCCGCAGACATGCCGGCAAAAGTCCTGAAGGCCGGCGATGCGGAGCGCCTGCTGAGCCTGCTGACGACCCTGCATACCGGCGTGTTCGCGATGTCGACCGTGATCCCGGGGCTCGTTGAGACCTCGGCCAACCTCGCGGTGGTCACGATGGATGACGATACCATCGGCGTGAAGTACTTCCCGCGTTCCGCGAGCGACGATAAGCTCGATGAGATCATCCTCGCGGCGGAGACCATGGCGAAGCTCACCGGGTTCACGCTGAAACCGGGTACGAAATCCCCGGGCTGGAAGGAAAACAAGAACAGCCGTCTGGCGAAGATGATGCCGGAAATCTTCAAGGAGCAGACGGGCAAAGATATGAAGGTCGAGACAATCCACGCGGGCCTCGAATGCGGCTGGCATTTCCAGAAGAATCCGGAACTCGACATGGTTTCCATCGGTGTGACGACGGTCGACATCCACAGCCCGAATGAGAAACTGATGCTCGATACGGTGGAGCCGCAGGTCAATCTGATTCTTGAGACGCTGAAGCGTATCGCAGAAGGGCAGTGATTTGGCAGGCCCTTTGCTTTTGACAGGTGCAAGATGAAAAAAGTACGTATCGTTCCAGAAAAGAAGAACATGCTCTTCACCTTCCTCGAGGGACTCATG
>Ga0310695_10004139_pt1 | contig 27226 bp, 21 predicted proteins | sample RumenRJG_04DNA_FD_203882 | JGI IMG/M metagenome (GOLD analysis project Ga0310695, IMG submission 203882) | Bovine rumen microbial communities from Lethbridge, Alberta, Canada - RJG_04 (v2) (version 2) | ecosystem: Host-associated > Mammals > Digestive system > Stomach > Rumen | place: Canada... | reverse complement strand
AGCCGACGTGCTCAACCAGCAGGGCTATGCTGTGACCGTTTTCGAGAAGAACGAAGCCGCCGGTGGCCTCTTGCGCTATGGCATCCCCAACTTCAAACTGAACAAGGCCATCATTGACCGCCGCATCCGACTGATGGAGCAGGAAGGCATTGAGTTCAGGTATAATTCTGAATTCTCAGATTATTCAGATTATTCTGAGTACTCGGCACTCGTAATCGCCACAGGCACACCTGTCGCAAGAGATTTGAAGGTCCCTGGCCGAGAGCTGAAAGGCGTGCATCTTGCCCTCGAGCTGCTTTCCCAGCAGAACCGTGTCCTCGCCGGCATGGAGTTCACAGGGGATGAACGCATCACGGCAAAGGGCAAGGATGTCCTCGTCATCGGTGGTGGCGACACGGGAAGCGATTGCATCGGCACCGCTCATCGGCAGGGCTGCAAGAGTGTCACGCAGATAGAGATTATGCCCAAGCCCGTTGAGGGGCCTGACGACCCGCAGAATCCCTGGCCCAACTGGCCCCGTACGCTCAAGACTACCTCGAGTCACGAGGAGGGCTGCACCCGTCGTTGGAACATCAATACGCTGGAGTTCTTGGGCGAGGACGGCAGGCTGACAGGCGTCAAGGTGCAGGAGATTGACTGGAAGCCCAATCCAGATGGTGGCCGTCCGCTGATGGTAGAGAAGGGCGAGCCCGAAATTATCAAGGCAGAGCTATGCCTGCTGGCTATGGGATTCCTGAAGCCGGAGCACCCCGAATATCCGGAGCGCTCGGCCCAAAGGGACGCTTCTTCGAGCAAAGCGAGTCTGAAGAATGTCTTCGTCTGTGGCGATGCCGCCAATGGCGCTTCGCTTGTGGTGAAAGCCATTGCCTCAGGGCTCCAGACGGCTAAAAGAGTTAACGAATACTTAAGTAAACAATAATCATTCACCCTTTAACAAAACACAATTATGGCAAACGATTTGAGATTTCAGGTTGTCGGCGAGGCGTTCAAGAAAAAGCCTCTTGACGTAAAAGCACCAGCGGAGAGACCTTGCGAGTACTTTGGCAAGCACGTCTTCAATCGCGAGAAGATGTACAACTATCTGCCGAAGGATGTTTATGACAAGATGATAGATGTCATTGATAACGGTGCACGCCTCGATCGCAAAGTGGCCGATGGTGTGGCTGCCGGCATGATGGCGTGGGCCAAGAAAAATGGCGTGACACACTACACGCACTGGTTCCAGCCCTTGACAGAAGGCACGGCCGAGAAACATGACTCGTTCATCGAGCACGACGGTAAAGGCGGCATGATCGAGGAGTTCAGCGGTAAGCTCCTCGTCCAGCAGGAACCCGACGCTTCTTCGTTCCCAAGTGGCGGCATTCGCTCCACCTTCGAGGCTCGTGGTTATTCGGCATGGGACCCCACAAGCCCTGTCTTCATCATCGACGACACGCTCATCATTCCCACCGTATTTATTAGTTACAGTGGCGAGTCGCTCGACTACAAAGCGCCCCTCCTGCGTGCTCTGAAAGCCGTCAACATGGCTGCAACTGAGGTCTGCCATTACTTCGACCCGGCTGTGAAGAAGGTGACAAGCAATCTCGGCTGGGAGCAAGAGTATTTCCTCGTGGATGAGGGGCTGTATGCTGCTCGGCCTGACCTCCTCCTAACAGGCCGTACCCTCATGGGGCACGACTCTGCAAAGAACCAGCAGATGGACGACCACTACTTCGGTTCCATTCCCGAGCGTGTGGCAGCCTTCATGCGAGACCTCGAGATACAAGCCCTGATGCTCGGCATCCCTGTGAAGACACGTCACAACGAGGTGGCTCCCAATCAGTTTGAGGTGGCTCCCATTTTCGAGGATACTAACCTGGCCGTTGACCATAACATGCTCCTCATGTCGCTCATGAAGCGTGTGGCCCGCAAGCATGGCTTCCGTGCTCTCCTGCATGAGAAGCCCTTCGCAGGCATCAACGGTTCGGGAAAACATAACAATTGGAGTCTCTCGACGGATACTGGTGTGCTACTCCACGCTCCTGGCAAGACGGCGGAACAGAACCTGCGTTTCGCCACCTTCATCGTCGAGACGCTGATGGGGGTTTACAAACACAACGGATTGCTGAAGGCCAGCATCATGAGTGCCACCAACGCCCACCGTCTTGGGGCAAACGAGGCACCGCCAGCCATCATCAGCTCATTCCTCGGAAAGCAACTCTCCGAACTGCTCGACCATATTGAAAAGGCCGACAAGGAGGACCTCTTCTCCATGGATGGCAAGCAGGGCATGAAGCTAGACATCCCTGAGATTCCAGAACTGCTCATTGACAACACCGACCGCAACCGCACTAGTCCGTTTGCCTTCACCGGCAATCGTTTCGAGTTCCGTGCCGTGGGCAGCGAAGCTAACTGTGCCAGCGCCATGATTACGCTCAACAGTGCTGTAGCAGAGGCTCTTGCTTCGTTCAAGAAGCGCGTTGACGAAAGAATCTCGAAGTACTCTGAAAAAACAGAATATTCGGAAGGCTCCGGCCATTCGCCTAAGTACCACGCCATCATCGATGTCCTTCGCGAAGATATCAAGACCTGCAAGCCTATTCGTTTCGACGGCAACGGCTATAGCGAAGAGTGGAAGGCCGAGGCCGCCCGACGTGGGCTTGATGTAGAGACCTCTTGCCCCGTTATCTTCGAACGTTATCTCGACGAGTCCAGCATCCAGATGTTCGAGAGCCTTGGCGTGATGACCAAGAAGGAGTTGAAGGCCCGTAACGAAGTGAAGTGGGAAACCTACACCAAGAAGATTCAGATTGAGGCTCGAGTACTGGGCGACCTCTCGATGAACCACATCATCCCCGTTGCTACCAACTATCAGGGCCAGCTCTTGAGGAACGTTGAACGCATGTCGGGCATCTTCTCCAAAGAGAAAGCCAGCCATCTGAATGCCCGCAACCTCAAGCTTATCGAGGAAATAGCCCAGCGCACAGCGATTATCGAGACGAAGGTTGAGGAACTGGTTGCCGCCCGGAAGGTGGCCAACAAGATCGAGGACGAGCATGCCAAGGCTGTTGCTTATCATGACACCATTGCCCCGATGTTCGACGAGATTCGCTATCAGATTGACAAACTTGAACTTATTGTGGACGATGCGCTCTGGCCTTTGCCTAAGTATCGTGAACTGCTATTCATCCGATAGGCACCAGCGTATGGAAAAAGACATCGGCGAGGAATGCCGGAAGGCTTCCTCGCCGATGGGAAAGTTGATCTAAATGGTGTACGCCTTCGCTTACTTGACGTACTCGGCCAGGTCAGTGAGGCGCATGTCGCCCTTGCGCAGGAATGTGTCGTGCATGGCGAAGGCTGCGGAGAGGCAGTGGTGTGTGTGTCCACTGTATTTCTCGGCATAGCGCAGGTACTCCTTCAGCAGGGGACGGTAGTCGGGATGAGCTACGCGGATGATTTCCTCTGCCTTCTGCATATCCGACTTGTGGCGCAGGTCGGCTACGCCGTACTCTGTGATGACGGCATCTACAAAGTGGTTCGTGTGGTCGATGTGCGAGCAGAACGGCACGATGCTTGAGATGGCGCCGCCCTTGGTCGTGGAACCGCAGGTGAAGATGGAGAGGTAGGCCGAGTTAGTGAAGTCAGCGCTGCCGCCAATGCCGTTCATCATCTTCGTGCCGCAAATCTTGGTGCTGTTGATGTGGCCGTAGATGTCGGCCTCAATGGCAGTGTTCAGCGAGCATACGCCGATGCGGGCGATGACCTCGGGGCAGTTGCTTATCTCAGAAGGACGCAGTACCAGCTTGTCGCGGAAGAAGTCCATATCGCGATAGATGCCTTTCAGGCAGTCGTTAGTCACCGTCAGCGAGCAGGCGCTGGCGCTCAGGACGCGTCCGTCGCGCATCAGCTGTACGGGTGCATCTTGGAGCACCTCTGTGTAGATGCTGAAGTTGGGTACCTCGGGGCAGTGACCAAGGGCACCGAGCACGGCATTGGCTCCGCTACCCACACCGCTCTGCAGGTTCAGGAAGGTGGGCGGGATGAGGCCCTGCTTCATGTTGGCCAGCAGGAAGTCGGCCACGTTCTGACCTATCTGGGTGGTGATGGGGTCGGGATCCTTGAAGGAACGTGCCTCGTCGGGGATGTCACATTCGACTACGCCGATGATGCGGTCGGCATCGACTTCCACGTAGGGCTTGCCAATGCGGTCGCTGGCCTTCGTAATCATAATGGGCGTGCGATTGGGGTGGTCCTCGATTTCATACACGTCGTGGATGCCCATGCAGGAACGCTCGTGGAAGGCGTTCAGCTCGACGAAGATGCCGCGCTTGGCCAAGCGGCACACGGTGGGGCTGATGCCGCCAGCGGCGGTCAGGTAGATGTGTGCCTTCGAGCCCACTTTCTCGATGGCGCAGGCTTCGATGATGGCCCAGTCAACATCGCCCAGATAGCCCTGGCGGATCTGTGTGGCCATGTTCGAGAGGTTCAGGTCGCTATAGGCCAGCTCGTTCAGGTTGACATGCTTGCGAAAGTCGGGGTTCGTCGTGTATGGGGCACGGAAACCGATGGCCTGTGCGTTGGCCATATCGCCGTCGCAGCTCTGTCCGGTGCTGGCACCAGTGAAGATGTTCACCTTGTAAGGGCGGCCTTCGGCGTGTTCTGCCTGGGCTTTTTTAGAAATCTCTTCGGGCACGCTCTTGGGGACGCCGGCGGGTGTGAACCCGCTCAGTCCGATCGTCTGCCCGTTCTGAATCATAGCAGCGGCTTCGGCTGCTGAAATCTTTTTGAATTCCATAATGGGGGTTTTTGTGTAGTTTTCGTCTAAATTGCGTGCAAAGGTACGAATAATAGTTCAAAGTTCAAAGCCCAAGGTTCAAAGATTTAGCCCTTGTCTTTGGATTTGTGACGGGGGCGAGAGATTCAGTGGGGGTCGAAGATTGTTTGAAAGTTATGTAGCATTGTCTGTTCCAACTCGTCGATGTCCATGTGGCGCAGGCGGGCGACTTCCTGGTAGAGCTGGCTTACGGGACGTGGATTGTCATCGGTCTCCAGTAAGAGACGTTCTGCCGGGCAGGCGATGAGGCTCTCCGAATTGTGGCGAAAACCGAAGGAAACGTACATGCCCCGGCGCAGTATCTGCCTCAGCTGTTGCGGCTTGCCGCGGAAGGCGTGGAATATCCATGGCTGTGTGGCCTGCTCCTCCATTTGCATACGCAGCACGTCGTCTATTGCGTGGACACAGTGCAGAATGAGTGGCTTGTGCAGCAGTTCGCTGAGACGTATCTGCTGGCGAAATACCTCTATCTGTCGGGTATAGGGTGTCGTGCACAGGCGGTCGAGCCCGCATTCGCCGATGGCCAGCGCCTGGGGCAGTCGTGCTTCGGGTGGGAACTGAGGATGCCACGGATGGGCACCCCACGTGTCGATGCCATCCTGGATAACTGTCTCGCCTTCGCGGGAAGGATGGTGTGTGTGGAAATCGATGGGGGTCTTGGGGGGAGTCTTCGTCATGGCACAGGGTCATATCCGCTGCCACCCCAGGGATGACAGCGCAGGATGCGTCGCACAGCTAGCCACGTGCCGCGCAGTGGGCCGTGCTTCCGCAGTGCCTCGATGGCGTACTGGCTACATGTGGGGGTGAAGCGGCACGAGGGGGGCGTCAGCGGTGAGATGCAACGCTGATAGAAGCGGATGGGGAGGATGAGCGTCTCAGCCAACAGCTCAGAGACTTGGTGCAGGAGAGAGGCTTTCATGGATGCGTTTTAGGAGATTTTGCATACGTCGTTCGACATCGTCGCTTGGCAGTTCCTGGGGGCTGCTCCACAGGAAGGCGATGTGGACGCCGCCTGTGGCAGGGGCGAGCATGGACTTGTTCTTGCGAAATGCCTCGCGCATCTGCCGCTTGATGCGATTGCGCCGGACAGCCCGTTTGAAATGTCGCTTAGAAACGGATACCAGAATGCGAACGCCGCTCTCCTCGGTACTGAGGAAAACGGCGCGAAGGGGAAAGGCGGAGAACGACTGATGCCCCGGCTCGAAGAGGGCTTCCACGCTCTTTTGTAGGGAGAGCCGCTCCTCTTTCTTCAGGCCTTGTGGCTTATTCTCCATTTACTTTTTTGAGATAGGCTTCCAGGGCGGCTGTCATGCTGGGGTACTCGGCAGAGGGGGCCTCAAGGTCGAGCCGCAGGCCGGCTTCCTTGACAGCCTTGGCTGTCGTGGGGCCGAAGGTGCCGATGGCAATGTCACCTTGCTGGAACTTGGGAAAGTTCTTCAGCAACGACTGGATACCGCTGGGACTGAAGAAGATGAGCATGTCATAGTCAAAGGGTTCGTCCTTGCCGAACTCGTTGCTCACGGTGCGGTACATCACGCCCTCGGTGTGAGTCAGTTTCTTGCTGTCCAGGAGGTCTGAGAACTCTGTATTGTGCACGTCGCTCATGGGGATGAAGTACTTCTCGTTTTTGTGCTTGACCATGAGGGGTATGATGTCGTTCAGCTTACCTGTCGAACCGAAGAAGACCTTGCGCTTGCGGTATTGCACGTATTTCTGAATGTACAGGGCCACGGTCTCTGTGATGCAGAAATACTTCATGTCCTCGGGGATGGCTACGCGCATCTCCTTGCACAACTGGAAGAAGTGGTCGATAGCGTGGCGGGAGGAAAAGACGATAGCGGTGTGGTCTAGGATGGAAATCCTCTGCTGGCGGAATTCCTTGGGGGTGATGCTCTCTACCTTGATGAAGGGGCGAAAAACGAGCTCCACGTCATGACGACGTTCGATGTCGTAGTAAGGCGACTTCTCGGAAGTGGGCTTTGGTTGTGAGATGAGAATCTTTTTTACCATTGCGATGTCCTAAAAAAATACGTTCAATCCTTTTGTGACTTGACTCAGAATCTTGATGACGACAAGCAGCGGTGTCGCTTCGAGTGTGCAAAGGTACACAATTTCGTGGAATATTCCATGAAAATCTGAGAAAAATATTTGATATCCCTTTAGCAAAAGCAAAAATTTGACAAATACGAGAATAGAAAATGCAGCACAGAGTACTTTTTCATGCGGGAAATTAAAATATGTACCGAAAACGATGACGAGGAATAGAATGATTGCCTCTACGATGAAAAGGAGCTTGTAGTCGCCTCGCCATGTAAAACATTTTCTCTTATCGAAGAATACCCAGTTCACGAAACGATATGCTATGAACTTCGCTGTGATGGCAGCCAGGAAGCACAGGGTGAAAAGGATGAAAAGGAGGTAGGGAGAGACGTGTCCGAGGAATATCTCACGCTCGTAAACGATGTGCCACATGGCGATATAGGCTCCCGTGAACGAGAGCAGAAGGGCGGAGAATGCCATGATAGGAAAGTTGATGAGGGACTCCATGTCTGTTGTTGCCTCTCGGCTGCGTGAGGGGAGAACGAACTGGCGTGCCTGCTCGTAGAGCTGTTTTGCCGTCCGTCGCAGCATGAGTATCATGGTGACGAGTAATAGCAGGACGGTGATTGTCATCCAGTCATCGTGCCACGGCTGTGGAGCAAGGAGGTGGCCTTCATACCCAGCCTCGTGTCTCGTGCTTTCGGGATGCAAGAGAGGGCTGTGGGAAAAAAATCCTCCGGAGTAGGGCAGGGGGAGAGGTGAAGTGGCTGTGTCGCTCTGTCCGATTCCGTCCGCTATGAGGTATAGGCTATCGCTGGTCAGTACCTCGATGGTACTGTCCTCCGGAAGGGGCGGGACAGAGGTGTCCGCGAGTCGCAGGCTGTCACGGACGGTGGCGTTCATATCTTGGCAAAGCGTCGGATGTTACGGTCCCATTCGGGCGTGGTCAGTGCCATTTCCAGTGCTTCCTCAGGCGTGGATGCTACACGCCAGATGTCTGCATGCTGCAGTCGCATAAAGCGTTGCTCGACGGCTTGTTGCAGCATGGCTGTCGTGGCATTGTAGTAGCCCAGTGTGTTAAGCAGGATAATGGGTTTGAGGTAGATGCCCAGTTGCTTCCATGTGATGAGTTCCATCAGCTCTGCAAAGGTACCGCATCCGCCGGGCAGTACGATGGCGGCATCGCTCATCTCGGCCATCTTCTCCTGACGGATGTGGATGTTGTCGGTCTCGATGATGCGAGTCATCGAGGTATGGCACCATCCTTCCTGAATCATAAAGGTGGGTATGATGCCGATAGCCTCTCCACCGTTTTCGAGGCATCCGTCGGCACTCTCGGCCATTAGTCCCATGCTGCCGGCACCGTTGATGAGCGTGATTCCACGCTCGGCCATCAGCCGTCCCAGCTCGCGTGCGGCTTGGAAGTATCGGGGGTCAATCTGTGTGCTGCTGGCACAATAGACGCATATATGCTTTCTCTCGTTCATATTCTTTGGGTTATGTGTGAGGATAAGTGAGGGGAATATGAAGGCTGGATCGAGTGCTATTCCAAACGGAAGGCGCGGCGGATCTTGTCCACGTAATCCAGCTTTTCCCAGGTGAAGAGCTCCACCTTCACCACTTTTGTCTTGTGGTAGAGTGACTCGAAACGCTTGGTTACCACGCGAGGCTCTCGTCCCATGTGGCCGTAGGCGGCCGTCTCCTCATAGATGGGGTTACGCAATTTGAGCCGTTGCTCAATGGCGTAGGGGCGCAGGCTGAACAGCTGGCCTATCTTCTGGGCAATACGGCTGTCGCTCATGGGGACGTGGCTGGTGCCGTAGGTGTTCACGTAGATGCTCACGGGGTCGGCCACTCCGATGGCGTAGCTCAGCTGTACCAGCATCTCGTCGGCCACGCCGGCAGCCACCATGTTCTTGGCGATGTGGCGTGCAGCATAGGCAGCCGAGCGGTCCACCTTCGAGGGATCCTTGCCGCTGAAGGCGCCGCCGCCGTGGGCTCCCTTGCCTCCATAGGTGTCCACGATAATCTTGCGCCCAGTGAGCCCGGTGTCGCCGTGAGGACCTCCGATGACGAATTTTCCCGTGGGGTTCACGTAGTATTTGATGTCATCATCAAAGAGTGCCAGCACACGCGGGTCGTGGATGGTGGCCTTGACGCGCGGTATGAGGATGTGTATTACATCGTGCCGGATGCGTGCCTGCATGTTCTCGTCTGTGTCGAATTCGTCATGCTGGGTGGAGAGTACGATGGTGTCAATACGCATGGGATGGTTTGCCTCGTCGTATTCGATGGTCACCTGGCTCTTGGCATCTGGACGCAGGTAGGGCATCTCGTGCCCCTCGCGGCGGATGTCGGCCAGCACGCGCAGCAGGCGGTGGGCCAGGTCGAGGCTCAGCGGCATGTAGTTCTCGGTCTCATTGGTGGCATAGCCGAACATCATGCCCTGATCGCCGGCGCCCTGTGCCGAGCGTCGATCGCGTTCCACGCCTCGGCTGATATCTTCGCTCTGCTCGTGGATGGCGCTGAGCACACCACACGAGTTGCCCTCGAACATGTATTCGCCCTTCGTATATCCAATGCGGTTGATTACTTCGCGGGCGATGCGTTGCAAGTCCACGTAGGCGCGCGTCGTGATTTCGCCTGCCAGCACCACCTGTCCGGTGGTCACCATGGTTTCACAGGCCACCTTCGATTCTGGGTCGAAGGCCAGCAGTTTGTCCAGCACTGCGTCGCTGATTTGATCGGCCACCTTGTCGGGATGTCCCTCGGAGACCGATTCGGAGGTAAACAGATAAGCCATAATTCCTTTTCTTGCTATAACATTTTCTGACGCAGGGGGATATATGTGGGGCAGAATGCGTGGCAAGGGGTGTCAGCCTTGCCGTTTTAGCATTTTTTACTGTGGTTGCAAGCCGCTCAAATCTATCCACAAACGTCATTTCGACTGCAAAGTTACGAAAAAACGAGTGCAGGACAAAAAGAATCTCGTTCTTTTTTCATGCCGAGTGAAAGTAAGTTCGCCATCCAAGGGATGGCAAAGTAACGACATTTATCTGTAACTCGCAATTTGCAGCCCATGTTTTTTCGCTCTGTCTGTCCGTGAGCCTCTCTTTGCCAGACTGGGAACCATGCTTTGCCCGGTCCGTTGCCACACGCCGTTCGCCCGGCCGTCTGCTGTCCCCCCCCCGGTTGTGTGATTCAGGATCGTACAAGCGATGAGGCATGCTGCTCCCGACGGAGCATCGTGTGGCGGGACGGGTTATCCTCCGCATCCGACGATGAAACACACCGCATCCGACGATGAAACACACCGCATCCGACGACGGAACACGCTCCATCGAAGGGTGATGTTGGATGCTCTGAGAATCAGGCATGCTGTCTGTACCACCGAAAATGCCCATGTTATAGGAAGGAAGGGATGTTTCCCTAATACGTTTCCTCACGAATCTGGGAAACTGGAGTTCGCCATGCACTATTAAAAATGTAAATCTCTCCCACAAAGGTATTTTGGGGAGGGAGGATAGCAAAGTAATTCCGTAGAGAAAATGCGAAAAAGGTTTGCTACGTTCACTTAGCAAAAGAATGTACTCGCGCGCGTACCTTTAATATATAAGAAGGTGGCGGCGGGTGCTACTATGGGCGGCAGACGACGGTGAGGGGCATCTCGTGCCGGCGAAGGAACTGCTTCACATGAAGTTGCCACTCCTCGAAGGTGGGAATGTCATAGTCGCTCCAGGCGGCTCCGAAGTAATAGGTGAAGGGCTTTCCCTGATACTGGCGCACGAGGCCTACGGCATGTCCGGCGTTGGTGGGCGCCGTCGGGGACAGCCGGGTGATGGTGGCGTTGCCCTCGGGGAAGGCCACGGCCACGAAGATCTGGCTCTGGTGCTTGTCGGGGTACATGGTGGGGTCGGCATAGGCGGCGTAGTTCTGGCCCATGACAAGGCTTTCCGTGTCGGTTGGTCGCAGGACGATGCCCGCAGCCAGGCTGGATGCCTGATGGAGTCCCTCGTACCACACCGTGGTGCGGAAGAAGTGGCTGCCGCGGTCGGCTGTGATGAGACGATGCTCTCGTGCGCCGTACATCTCGCCGAAGTGGAGCAGGAGCGAGAAGCGAAGGGGACCTTTGTCGAGAATTTCATAGCGTTCGTAGCACCAGGGGAAGAGTAGCTGCCCGCCGCGCATCAAGGCCGGTGTGCCGCAGCCCAGTGTGGGGCCCACAGCATAGCAGTCCATACCCAGGCCGTGGTCCAGATGGTAGCTGGTGGCTGTGCCGAGTGAGTCTGCCTCGCGCTTATGCCCTGACTTGCGCAGGCGGTCCATCTCGGCTGTCTTCGAGAAGTGCAGGGCATAGATGCTGTCGAGCATCAGCGCCGGGGAGCGTTTCGCCCAGACATCGTGGCCATAGGCTTGTTCGCCCTTCTGCTGCGTGGCGGGCCCATAGACACGGAAACCGATTTTGTCGTTTTCGAAGGAGATATCGTCGGCACGTTCGGGGTATTGTCGTCCGAAGACGTAAGGCTCCGTTTTGGCCGGTTTGCCTTTGTGTAGGGTATATACGGCCTCTCCCTTGGGGCGGACGGAAGCGTAGATGAGGAACTTGCCATCGTGAGTGAACTGGCTGGGTTGCTCGATGCCTGAGGCGTCGCGGACTACGATCTTGCGCCCCATGCGTGCCGTGATTTGACGTGCATCGATTTCCACTATTTCATGGCGCTGGATGGACGACGAGTTCTTGATGCAGACGTGCAGTGTCTGGGCGTGCAGCGGAGAGAGCATCGCTGCGAGGATGATAGCCAGGAAGACCGCCGGGCGTCGGGAAGGGAGGGAATGGTTCATTGTTCGTGAAGAATTTCGTGGAGAGGCTTCATGACAAACTCTCGTTCGTACATACGGGGGTGAGGCAGGGTGAGTGCCTCGCATTGGATGTGTACATCGTCATACAGGAGCAGGTCGATGTCGATGGGGCGGTCATGGTAGTGACCGTTATGGGTTTTTGCCGTGCGACCCAGGTCGCGCTCTATCTGCTGGGTGGCCCTCAGGCACCGCATGGGCGAGAGCGGCGTAAGCACCAGGCAGGCCGCGTTCAGAAAGCGGTGGGGACTCTCGAAGCCCCACGGCTCTGTTTCGATAAATGAGGAGATACGCTCCACCTGGCCCACACGTTCCCCGATGTAGGCAATGGCGCGGCGGAGTATCTGCTCGCGATTGCCAAGGTTAGAGCCGAGGGAGAGATAGAGGCGGTGCATGGCAATGTTAGTCCTGCAGGATGAGCATGGCGTCGCCGTAGGTACCGAAGCGGTAGCGTGTCTTGGGATCCGTCTCGTTGTACTTCAGTGCTTCCTTGTAGGCTTTCATGATGAGGTCGTATCCGCCATAGGCACATGTGAGCATGAGCAGCGTGCTGTAGGGCATGTAGAAATTGGCCACCATCGCGTCGGCCAGCGTGAAGTCGTAGGGCGGGAAGATGAACTTGTTGGTCCATCCATCAAATTCCTTCAGGCGCGAGTCGGCACTGACCGCTGTCTCCAGTACTCGCTGTACGGTGGTACCCACGGCAACGATGTGGCGTCCCTCGTCCTTTGCCCGGTTGATCAGGCGGCACGCTTCTGCTCCCACATGCATCTCCTCCGACTCCATCTTGTGTTTTGTGAGATCCTCTACGTCAATCTCGCGGAAGTTGCTCAGGCCGCAGTGCATCGTCACATAGGCAAAATCGATGCCCTTGATCTCCATCATTTTCATCAGCTGTGGAGAGAAGTGCATGCCGGCGGTAGGTGCTGTTACGGCTCCCTCGTTGCGGGCAAAGATGCATTGGAAGTTCTCCAGGTCTTCGGGCTCGGCCGGTCGCTTGATAATCTCGCGGGGGAGGGGAGCCTCGCCCAGGGCGTAGAGCTGGCGTTTGAACTCCTCGTGTGAGCCGTCGAAGAGGAAACGCAGTGTGCGGCCACGGCTTGTGGTATTGTCAATGACCTCGGCCACCATCGATTCGTTCTCTCCGAAGTACAGTTTGTTGCCTATGCGAATCTTGCGTGCCGGATCCACCAGCACGTCCCACAAGCGCATGTCTGCGTTCAGTTCGCGCAGGAGGAAAACTTCGATCTTGGCTCCGGTCTTCTCCTTGTTTCCATAAAGGCGGGCCGGGAAGACCTTGGTGTCGTTGAATACAAATACATCGCGGTCGTCAAAAAACTGCAGGATGTCGCGAAACGAGGGACGGTGTTCGATGATGCCGCTCTTGGCATGCACCACCATCAGGCGACATTCGTCGCGAAACGTAGTGGGGTACTGGGCAATTCGGTCCTCGGGCAACTTGAATTTGAATTGTGAGAGCTTCATATATGCGAATTTCTGTTTACTGATTTATAATCTGGCGATTTTGTATGCCAATTTCTATTTGCTGATTTTCGTCGTCTCGTTCTCTCCGTCCTGGGGAGTGAGAGGGGAGAGGCTTTGTGTGTCGAGCCATGCGGGGAAGTCGTCCACCTGCATGCATTGCTCCACCCGTATGTCACCGACGCGAGTGCGGCGCAGTGCGATGAGGTGGGCTCCGCTGTGCAGTGCTTGGCCGATGTCGCGAGCCAGTGCGCGTATGTAGGTTCCTTTGCTGCAGACGATGCGCAGGGTGGCTTGCATCTGTTCGGGATTGAAGTCCACGAGTTCTATCTCGTCGATGACCAGCACCTTGGGCTTCAACTCGACGTCTTTTCCCTTTCGAGCCAGTTCGTAGGCACGCTTGCCGTTGACCTTGCAGGCTGAGAACGTGGGGGGCACCTGTTCGATGCGTCCACGGAATCCTTCCAGTGCCTGGAGAAGCATCTCTCGTGAGATGTGCTCGGTGGGATAGGTGGCATCCACGGGTTTCTCCAGGTCGAAGGACGGAGTGGTGGCTCCCAGCTGCAGCGTGGCCACGTATTCCTTGGTATGGGCTTGCAGCTCATCGATACGTTTTGTAGCCCTTCCAGTGCAGATGGTCATCACGCCGGTGGCCAGCGGGTCGAGCGTGCCGGCGTGGCCCACCTTGAGTTTCTTCACCCCTATCCGCTGGCAGAGCAGGTATCGCACGCGGGCTACCAGGTTGAACGAAGTCCAGCGGTAGGGCTTGTCGAAGTATAGTATCTCTCCCTCGATAAAGTTCATGACAGTACCATGCACAGCACGCCCACGATGGCACAATAGATGCCAAAGTAGACCAGCTTGCCTTTCTTCACGAGGTTAATCATCCACTTGCAGGCCACACATCCGCTGATGAAAGCGGCCAGGAAGCCTATCACGTAGGCACTGGTGGGGATCACTGTAGCTGCTGCCTCATCTGTACCCTTGAGTGCCTTCAGCACGTCGAGCAGGGCCTCGCCCAGGATGGGAGGTATCACCATGAGGAACGAGAACTGGGCCAGGCGTTCTTTCTTATTGCCCAGAAGGAGGCCGGTGGCAATGGTGCTACCCGACCGACTCAGGCCAGGCATCACTGCGGCTGCCTGGGCCAGACCGATGACAAAGGCGTCCCATATCCCAATCTCCTCTTTCTGACGCGGACGGGCATAATAGCTGAAGGTTAGCAGGGCGGCGGTCACGAGCAGGCAAACGCCTACGATGAACAGGCCACTGCCGAAGACTTCCTCCACTTTCTCCTTGAAGAAAAGGCCCACGATGCCCACAGGAATCATGCTCACGACGATGGCCGCGGCATAACGCCGCTCGGCATTCCATAGGGGGGCCTTTGTATCAAAGATGCCTACGAGCAGCGCCCATATCTCCTTTCGGAGAATGACCAGTGTGCTCAGCACCGTGGCTACGTGTACCACGATGGTAAACATCAGGCTGCTCTCGCCGTCGAGGCCGAAGAAATGGGAGAGGATGGCCAGGTGACCGCTGCTACTTACGGGCAGATATTCCGTGAGTCCCTGTACGAGACCCAGCAGGAGAGACTGTATTTCATTCATGCGTTAATCGTTTTTCTCTTCGGGCTGTCGTTTGTCATTGCCTGCAGGCTTGTGCATGATGGCGAACATCATAAAGACAAAGCCCACGAGGCTCACTACGGGTGCCACGCGGATGCGGCGCACGCTGAAAATCTCTGGATTGAAGACTCCCTCCTTGCTTCCCTCACCGGACATGAGGATGAGGCCCACGATGATGATAACCATCCCGATAGCCAGCAGGATGTAGTTCTTCTTGTCAAATGCAAAATTGTCCATATCGTTTATTAAAGTTTTCTTTTGTTTTAGTCTTTCTGCATCGTCAGTACAGTTCGCTCTCCCGTTTTCTCAGATAAGCGGTGACGGAAAGGTAGGTGCATGCCACTGTGATGCACAGGCCAATGACGAGCACGCATAGGCACATGAGGCCGATATTCGGGAGGGTGATGTAATCTGCAATGCTGGGATCCTTCGCCGTCGCCCAGCGAATGGTGGCCAGCAGGATGGCGTCGGCCAGTGCGGCCGAGATGATGCCTGTCCATAGGCTCCGCACCATGAATGGGCGGCGGATGAAACTCCAGCGTGCGCCCACCAGCTTCATCGTCTGCAGGATGAACCGATGGCTGTGGACGCTCAGCCGCACGGTGTTGTTGATAAGCACGAGCGAAATGATTACCAGCAGGGCGGCCACCACAAGCATGATGATTGAGATTCGATGCAGGTTGCTGTTCAGGCTCTCCACGAGGTCGTGTTCGTACATGACGTCGGCCACGATGGGCTCTGCCTTCAGGTCACGTGCAATCCACTCGAGGCTGTCGTTGCAGGCATAGCGGGCCGTAATCTGCACCTCCAGCGAGATTGCAAAAGGATTGGCACCAAGATATTCCGTGGGGTCGATGCCCATGCCTTCAATCTGTTCGCTGAGTGCCTGCTCGCTGCTGATGTATTGGATACCGGCGACGTAGGGGCGTTCGAGCAACTGGCCTTGCAGGGCGGCTGCATCGGCCGACGGCGTGTCGTCTTGCATGACAATGGTTACGGTCAGGTTTTCGCGTACGGAATTACCCAATACGCGGGCCGTGAGGGCAAAGAGCACCACGAGACCCAGCAGGATGAGCACCATCGTGGTACTGATGATGCTTGTCAGCGTCTGCATCTGTGTGGCGGTGCTTCCCTGTCGTCTATGTGTCTTCTTTTGCATGATTAGGTCCGCTTGACGATGTTTTCTGTGACTGTGCCCTTCAGCGTGGCGCTACTGCTCTCGGTGATTCGGGCGGTGACGGTCTGTCCGATGTGCAGCCCCTGCCGATCGACGACGACCACCTTGTTCTGTCCCGTGCGGCCGTAGAGCTGGTCGCGGCTACGTTTGCTTACGCCTTCGAGCAATACCTCGTACTCCTGCCCGATGCAGCGGCGGTTGCTCTCGGCTGAGAGCTGGTTCTGCAGGGCGATGAGCTCGTTCAGGCGTCGTATCTTGGTTTCCTCTGGCACGTTGTCGGGGAGATGACGGCTGGCATAGGTGCCAGGCCGTTCGCTGTACTTGAACATGAACGCGCTGTCGAAAGCGCACTCGCGCATCAGGCTGAGGCTTTGCCGATGGTCCTCCTCCGTCTCGCCCGAGTAGCCCACGAAGATGTCGGTGGACAGTCCGCAGTCGGGGATGATGCGGCGGATGGCAGCCACGCGGTCCAGATACCATTCGCGTGTGTAGCGTCGGTTCATGCGTTGCAGTACGTCATTGCTCCCACTTTGGACGGGCAGGTGGATGTGGTGGCAGATGTTGGGTTCCTCGGCAATTACATGCAGGGTCTCGTCGCTCATGTCTTTGGGGTGGCTGGTGGTGAAGCGCACTCGCATGTCGGGCACGGCGCGTGCCACGATGCGCAACAATTCGGGGAACCGCAGGTCAGCCGACTCTCCACGGCTGTTGCTGTCAGCCCTGTCCACCCTGTAGCTGTTCACATTCTGTCCTAAAAGAGTGACTTCGTGGAAACCGCGTGACTCGAGGTCCTTCACTTCGCGCAAGATACTCTCTACGTCGCGGCTGCGTTCTCGTCCGCGTGTGTAGGGCACGATGCAGTAATGGCAGAAATTGTTGCAGCCACGCATGATGGTAACGAAGCCGCTAATCGTGGGTCCGCAGATGCGCTGCGGGATGATGTCGCGGTAGGTCTCGGTGTTGGAGAGGGTGACGTCGATAGCCTTTTCTCCGCATTCCACCTGAGCCACCAGGTCGGGCAGCGACATGTAGGAGTCTGGTCCGGCTACGATGTCGGCATGGTATTCCTCGATGAGGCGTTCCTTCACTCGCTCGGCCATGCAGCCCAGCACTGCGATGATGAGTCGGCGCCCCTTCTTTTGCAGGCTGTGTAGGTATTCCAGGCGGCTTAGGATCTTCTGCTCTGCGTTGTCGCGCACGGAGCATGTATTCAGGAAGACTGCGTCTGCCTGGTCCATCTCCTGGCAGACTTCATAGCCGGCCATGCCCATCACGGCGGCCACCACTTCGCTGTCGGCCACATTCATCTGGCAGCCGTATGTTTCAATGAGCAGTTTCTTCATTTAGCGTAGGGCGCATTCATTTGCGCTGCAAAGATATAAAAAAAAATGCTGCTTGTCAATAGTTGCGGGGGATAAAAGGTCATGTGTGGGCGTAAAAAAGCAAAAAAGAGGTCGTCTCGGCTTTGAGGCGACCTCCTGAGGGGTTGGGCTATCCGGTTTCGAACCAGAACTAAGACGACCAAAATGTCTTGTGCTACCATTACACCATAGCCCAATCCGAAAGCAACCGCTCAGGATTGCGGCTGCAAAGTTATGACTTTTCTGCCTTTTGTGCAAGCATTCGTGACGCTTTTTTTATTCAGCGGTGAGCAGGAAGTATTTCTTCTTGCCCTGTTGCACGAGGAGGTACTTGCCGTTTAGCAGGTCTTTCTCTGTCACCATTTGGTCGAAGGCTTGCAGCTTTTCCTTGTTCAGACTGACACCGCCGCCCTGGGTGAGCTTGCGCATCTCGCCTTTGCTGGGGAAGCACTGCGTCTCGCCGGCCATGAGATCCACGGCTTTGATGCCCTCGCCCTGTAGAAGGTTGCGGGAGATGCTGAACTGCGGTACGCCGCGGAATACGTCGAGCAGGGTTGCCTCGTCCAGACGGGAGAGGCTCTCGCGTGTGGCTTTGCCAAAGAGAATGTTGCTGGCCTCGACGGCTGCCTCGTAGTCCTCCTGGCTGTGTACCATGATGGTGACCTCCTGGGCCAGGCGTTTCTGCAGTACGCGCAGTCCGGGATCCTTGTGGTGTTCCTCGATGAGGGCATCAATCTCTTCCTTCGTCAGCGAGGTGAATATCTTGATGTAGCGCTCGGCGTCCTCGTCGGCCACGTTCAGCCAGAACTGGTAGAAGGTATAGGGTGTCGTGCGGTTGCGGTCGAGCCAGATGTTGCCCTGCTCCGTCTTGCCGAACTTTTTGCCGTCGGCTTTGGTGATGAGCGGACAGGTGAGAGCGAAGGCTTCGTTCTCTGCTCCCAGTTTGCGGCGGATGAGTTCCGTGCCAGTGGTGATATTGCCCCACTGGTCGCTGCCGCCCATCTGCAGCTTGCAGTTCTTCGTCTGGTAAAGGTGCAGAAAGTCATAGCCCTGAAGCAGCTGGTAGGTGAACTCGGTGAACGACATTCCGTCCTGGAACTCGCCGTTTAGGCGGCGTTTCACGCTGTCCTTGGCCATCATGTAGTTCACGGTGATGCACTTGCCAATCTCGCGGGCGAAGTCCAGGAACGAGTAGTCCTTCATCCAGTCATAGTTGTTCACCAGCTCGGCGCGGTTGGGTGCGTCGCTTTCGAAGTCCAGAAAACGTGCCAGCTGCTGCTTGATGCACTGCACGTTGTGGCGCAGCGTCTCCTCGTTCAGCAGGTTGCGCTCCTGGCTCTTGCCGCTGGGGTCGCCAATCATGCCCGTAGCGCCGCCCACCAATGCCAGCGGCTTGTGGCCGCACTTCTGCAGGTGGCGCAGCATCATTACGCCGCACAGATGCCCGATGTGAAGACTGTCGGCCGTGGGGTCGATGCCTACGTAGGCCGTCACCGTCTCTTTCTCTAACAGTTCTTTTGTCCCGGGCATCATCTGATGGATCATGCCCCTCCATGTAAGTTCGTCTACAAAATTCATCGAATGAGTACTTTATATGTATTTCGGGCTGCAAAGTTACGTTTTCTTCATCGAACGGCCAAATCTTCAGGAGGGAAATGCGACTCATGATCCCTAAATTCTCACTCCCCGGCGATTATCTTGCCTGTATTTTCGGACGAATGTCTGTCGTTATCTCTGGAGGATGTTGCTATAGGGAGCCGAATTTGGTGGAGTGCCACTAACCTTTTGGTGACACTCCGCGAAACTTTTGGTGGCACCCCACCAAATTGGTGATGGCTTGGCACTGTTTTTCTATGCAAATGTTAAAAAACATTAATGTTCTGTATAATTTCCTCGTACATGGTACGCGTTTACGCGGAAAAAGTCATACCTTTGTCCCGACTTTGCAAAGATAGATAGTGGGGCATAGTATGTCGTGAGGCAAACGTGCTTCGTACATTATTATTATAGATAGTCTTCGATGAGGAAATAAATTAAATGAAGAGATAACATAATCGTTTAAAAGTATGAAAAGAAAGTTTTCAAAGTTTCTTGCGCTTCTGGCTGTAACAGCCTGCGTGGGAGTAGCAGTGTCCTCATGTAAGGATACTAACGAGGATTTGCAGAACCAGATTGACCAGTTGCGTCTGGTTGTGATCGGCGATGAGTCGGATCTCTCTCAGTCTCTGCAGACACAGATTAACAACCTGAAGGCCCAGCTGGCGCTCTATCAGCAGCAGTTGGAAGCCATCAACTCGTGTGAGTGTGACATGGATGCCGTAGAGGCAAAGCTTACTGCACTGCAGACCGCACTGGCTCAGAAGGCCAACCTCACTGACCTCGAGGGACTGGCTACCGTACAGCAGCTGCAAAATGAAATCAATGCGCTGCGTACGTTTATTGCTTCGACTTACGTGGCCAAGAGCGAGTACACACAGGCCATCCAGACTCTGGAGGCTGCCATTGAGGCTGCCAAGTGCAAGTGCACTGGCGAGTGTGGTTGCGACCTCTCGTCCATCCTTTCCCGTCTGAGTGCTGTGGAGACCGCTGCTGCCGACGCAAAGGCTCTGGCCCAGGACGCTGCTGCCCGTGCTGACGCTGCCAAGGCTGCCGCCGATGCTGCCAAGGCCGCTGCTGACGCTGCCAAGGCCGCTGCCGACCAGGCTGCTGCCGATGCTGCTGCCGCTAAGACGACTGCCGAAGCTGCCAAGGCTGCTGCTGAAACTGCCCAGGCAACTGCCGACGCTGCCAAGACGACCGCTGACGCCGCCAAGGCTCTGGCCGACCTCAACAAGGAGGCTATCGACAACATTAAGCTCCAGCTGGTGTCCATGAGCGACTCGCTGAAGGTGGCTTACGAGAACGCTGCCGAGGCTAAGGCACAGGCCGCTGCCAACAAGCAGTTGATTGACGAGCTCACCTCTCGCATGAGCACCGCTGAGCAGAACATCACCAACCTGAAGAATCTGGTGAACCAGCTGACGGGCGACGTGACGCAGCTGCAGACCGACCTGACCACGCTGACCAACAGCTTCAACCAGGCCGTGCAGAACATGACTCAGGAGCTGGCTCGCATCGAGGCTCTGGCCAATGCCAACCTGGAGAAGGCTAAGGCATACACTGATGAGCAGATTGCCATCCTGAAGACCGCCGTGGCTACCAATACTCAGGACATTGCCGACCTGAAGGAGAAAGTAGATTCTCTCTGCAATGTGACTACCGACATCCAGAACGACATGAAGGAAGCCGACGATAAGCTCAATGCCCGCATCGACAGCCTCGCTGCCATTACGAAGGGTCTGGAGGAAGTTGACGCTGCCACACAGGAGAAGATTGACTCCATCTTCAAAGAGATTGTCAAGATCGAGAATCGCGTGGAAGCTATCGAGAACTCCTACGTAACAAAGGAGACCTTCACCGCTACCATCGACAGCGTTTGCACGCTCATCAAGGCCAACACCACTCGCATCAACGAGGTAGAAGAGGCTTACAAGGCTGCCGACGAGCTCATGAAGGCTGACATTGAGCAGCTGAAGAGCGACGTATCTGGTCTGCAGGATCGCATGGCCGACGCTGAAGAGGCTATCGCTGCACTGCAGGGTCTGAAGGATCGCGTAGAGAACCTGGAGAAAAATCTTGCCAACATGATCACCGGCATCACCATCCAGGGTACTCACAACCCCGCATTTGGTACGCTCAGCCTGCCGTTCAACGTGAACTCCAAGGTGTTGATGGCATACTATGGCGAGGCTAACGACGACATCTACTTCCCCACAAGCCGCACTGGTCGCTACGTACGTCCCGCCCAGGCTCTCACCGCTCAGGAAATGGAGCTCCTCGGCCTCTCTGACGAAGTGCTCTATCATGCAGGTGATGTCCTGCTGGACGACAGCGAAGGCAATGCCGGTACACTCTATGTGACCATCACCCCCAACACCGTGGACTTCACCGGTCAGGTGCTCACACTGGAGAACAGCCAGGCTGAGGCTTCCAAGATTACGCTGGGCGCCCTCAAGCAGAGTGACAAGACCCTCACCTTCGGTTGGACACGTGCTGCTGGCAACGGCTTCTATGAGGCTCCCGCTACACTCGCTGCTGCCGACATCAACTCGGTACAGAAGGTTAGCTACGACGCTGCCAATATCAAGAAGATTGTGAAGGAGATTAAGAACAAGCGTCTGGATGCAGACTTCAAGGGTATGGCTACCGACATCTATGAGGTGCTGACCAGCTTCAGCCTCGACGCAGATGCTGTGAAGGCTACCTGGACCGACACCGAGGGCACCGAGCACGGAGTTTATTCCGACTACGGACTGGCTGCAACCGCTGTGAAGCCCTTCTCCTTCAATACGCTCTATGACGTGGATGGTCTCATCGACAACATGCCCGGCTACGACCGCGTGAACGCTGTGCTCAATCGCCTTGCCAAGAAGCTGCACAACACTGTGAAGGCTGTGGTGAATGAGATTGAGGGAAGCATCCTCTATAAGGACGTTCAGGCTCTGAAGATTGAGCACATCACGTTCAACGGCCTCACCGACGAGCAGAAGGCTAAGTTCACCTTCACACTGGACGATGACATCACCATCGATGGCCTCACCTATCAGCTCGACATCGACGAGAACGTGGATGTGCCCATCCATATCACACAGAGTATCCCCGTGGACGTGAGCAGCGTAACGGCTACCGTTCCCTCGTTCAACGTCGTTCTTGATGTTACTGCCAGTGTTACTGATCAATCCACGGGTACTGCTTACTTGACAGTTCCTGTAAGGGATGATTATGGCACTAAAGTCGGTTCTGCATCGATTAATCTGGGTGATATTGTGGTGAAGGTTGATGATACTGTCGCTACGGGCGACCAGACTGCTTACCTGAATGGTACTGCCATTGCAAACCTCAACTACAACGATACTGTGACCGTGAATGTCAAGATGAGCAAGCTGATTGACCTCTCGGGCAAGAAGATCCATATCAACAAGACGATTGCCCTCGACGACATTGCCGACGAATTCGGTGACATTCTCGGTGACCAGGTGGGCGACATCAACAAGATGCTTGACGACATTGACAATGTGATTGGCGACGTGAACACTCAGCTTGACCTCATCAGAACCGACTATGCTGTACGTGCCGATAATGCTATCGACCGCTACATTGCCACCGCCAAGGATTATCTGGAGAGCATCAACGACCGCTTCATGAAGGTGTTCGGCAACATCAACAACGTGTTCCAGCCTGCTATGCTCGCAGGTAACGACGCCGTGTCGCTGCTGAGCCAGGCTAAGAGCTATCCCACCACGATCAAGGGTACCACCACTCACCTCGTTCCCACCACTTGGAACCTCGAGCTCCTCGTGCCTGTATGCAAGAAGCATGTGGCTGTGACCGATGTTATCAAGGGTAGCGACAGCGCTAAGGGCGGCAACGCCGACTGCAAGGCTAAGCTCCAGGCTGCCAATGGCTCGAACGAAATGAATGAGGTGATCAACGGCACCGAGCGCAACATCGTGCTCGAGAATCTGGCCGCTGGTTACACCTATGAGATTGCATACTCTGCTCTCGACTTCCACGGTAACATCGCTACCGAGAAGTACTACATCACCGTGACGGAGTAATAATATTAAGGTATAAATCTCAAGAAACACGATAGAGTATGAAACTGAAAAGAATAGTATATGCTTGCTTGCTTGCTGCCGGATGCCTCAATGCATCCGCGCAGGCAACGACAGCAACTGAGGACGCCTTCAATGCACACTGGTATGTGCAGGCACAGGGCGGCGCCCAGTATAACGTGGGCGAGGTGAAGTTTGGTAAGTTGCTCACTCCGAATGTACAGCTTGCTGGCGGATATCAGTTTACTCCCATCTGGGGTCTCCGTCTGGCCGTGAACGGCTGGCAGAGCAAGGCTGGCTCTAACCTGACCACCGGCAAGTACTACTGGAAGTGGAACTACGTATCTCCCACTCTCGATGCTACCCTGAACCTGACCAACTGGATTGGCGGTTACAAGAAGCGTTTGGTGGACGTAGGTCTGCTGGCCGGACTGGGTGCCAACATCGCATGGGACAATGACGAGGCAAATCAGGTGAACGCTGACATGCGTGCCGCTCACGGATTCCCCTCGGGCAGCGACGTGGCTTTCCTGCACTATCTGTGGGATGACACGAAGGTGCGCTTCACTGGCCGTGTAGGCGCTTTCGTTGACTTCCATGTAACTCCGCGTCTGGATATTGGCCTCGAGGCCACTGCCAACACGCTGAGCGACCACTACAACTCGAAGCGTGCCGAGAACACCGACTGGTACATCAACGGACTGGTGGGCGTGAAGGTTCATCTGGGTAAGGTTACCCGCAAGGTGGCCAAGACGAATCCCTGCGGCGAAATCGTTGTCGAGAAGGTGGTTGAGAAGCCCGTTGAGAAGATTGTTGAGAAGGTTGTTTACCGTGACCGTGAGGTGGAGAAAGCACGTGAGCCGCTGCGCCGTGACATCTTCTTCGTAATCCGTGGCTCTGAGGTGAGCAAGGAGGAAATGACGAAGGTGGACGACATCATCGCTTACATGAAGAAGTATCCCGAATCGAAGGTTACTGTAACCGCTCATGCCGACAAGGGTACGGGTAACGCTCGTCTGAACAAGATGTACTCCGAGCGCCGTGCGAAGATTATCTTCGACCTGCTGACTAAGAACGGTATCTCGGCCGACCGCATCACTACTGTGGCTAAGGGCGACACCGAGCAGCCTTACGAGAAGAACGAACTTAACCGCGTGAGCATCTGTGTGGCCGAGTAACGTCTGGGCCGACACCAAGGTGAACATACATTAAACAAATCCTAATAAAGCCGTCCCTTTGCATTTCCCTCTGGAATGTAGGGGATGGCTTTTCTCTTTTAAACACACATGAAACGTTTCCTTGCCTCGCTTTTTGCTGTGCTGGCATCCGTTATGCCGCTGCTGGCACAGTTCACGTCCGATGGTTATTATCGCGTGCAGAACTTTGGCACCAAGCGCTATCTCTATGTGAAGGACAACACTGGGTCCTATGACATGCACCGCGACGTGGGCGACTTTGCTGCTATCCAGCTATGGAAGACAGAGTCAATGACTGTCTCAGACCCCTCTTGTCTGATGTACATCAAGAAGATGGGAACGGACCTCTACGACCTCACGGCACAGGGCACAGGCATCTATGCCATGGTGCAGCGCTATGTGGATGTGCATCAAGTGACAGCCGGTGCCATGCGAGGCACTTATACCGTGAGCGCCACTGCTGCAGGCATCACGAAGTATCTTTCCGACAATGAGCTTTCATCGGTCGATCGAGGCACTTTGGGTACAGGCGGCAACTCGCCCTACCGCAACTGGAACGTCTATGCTGTCTCTGCGTCTGGCGACACCTACTTTGGCATCACTCCGAACGTACAGACGGGCGGCAAGTACTACTACCCCTTCTATGCCACTTTCCCTTTCCGCCTCTACTCCTCCGGGATGAAAGCCTATATTATCTCGAAGGTTGATCGTGACCTTGCTGTTCTCTCTGAGGTGAAGGATGTTGTGCCGGCGCTGACTCCTGTGCTGATTGAATGTTCCTCTGCTATCCCCTCCGGCAATCGACTTGACCTGACCACCTCGTCTGCCTCTCCCCTGAGTGGCAATGAGATGAAGGGTGTGCTTTTCTGTAACAACAGTCGTCCTAAGTCCAAGGACGCCATCACCGCCTACAACGCGTCCACTATGCGTGTGCTCGGAGTGACGGCTGCCGGTAAACTCGGTTTCGTGAGCGAAAGCGATAATCTTGTGACCTACAACGGCACACGTTATCTCCCGGCCAACCAAGCCTATCTTGCAGTCCCTGCTGATGCTCCCTCCGAACTGACCATTGTCACCGAAGAGGAATACCAGAAGGCTTTGGCCGAACGCTCCTATACCCTCACCTATCTTGTGGATGGTAAGGTATTCCATACCGAGAGCCATAAGGCAGGCGAGGCCATCACGCCGCAGACCGCTCCCGAAAAGGAGGGCCACACTTTCAGTGGATGGAGTACAATACCCACTACAATGCCGGCCTCTGACTATACGGTGACCGGTACTTTCTCGCCGAACACTTATACGCTGACTTACATGCTTGACGGTGCTGAGTACAAGAAGGAGCGTGTTCTCTATGGCACGACCATCACGCCGCAGGTAGCCCCCGTAAAGGAAGGCTACACTTTCAGCGGATGGACCGGTCTGCCCGCCACGATGCCTGCACATGATGTGACGGCCACGGGTACCCTTTCCCTAAACAGTTATACGCTGACCTATATGGTGGATGGTACCGTCTATGCCACCGAGACCCATCCCTTCGGCGAGAGACTCACCCCGCTGGCCGCTCCGGAGAAGGACGGTCACACCTTTGGCGGTTGGAGCGAGATACCTGCCACGATGCCGTCCCATGACGTGACGGTGACGGGTACATTCTCCGTAAACAGCTATACGCTGACCTACATGGTGGACGGCGAGGTCTATGCCACCGAGACTCATGCCTATGGCGAGGCGCTCACGCCATTGCCCGCCCCAGAGAAGGAGGGTTATACCTTCGGTGGCTGGCAGAATATGATGCGCAGCATGCCTGCCTACGACGTGACGGTCAAGGGTTCCTTTACCATCAACAGCTACACGCTGACCTATATGGTGGACGGCGCAGTCTATGCCACTGAGTCACATACCTATGCCGAGGCTCTCACGCCGTTGGCAGCTCCCGAGAAGGAAGGCTATACGTTCAGCGGCTGGAGCGAGATACCTGCCACGATGCCTTCTCACGACGTGACGGTCAAGGGTACCTTCTCCATCAACGAGTACTCGATAACGTTCGTACTCAATGGGGCTGGCTACAATCACGAATCCTATCGCACCTATACCCTCAAATATGGCGCAGCCGTGACAGCACCGGCTCCTCCCACAAAGAGCGGCTACACCTTCCAGGGCTGGGCCGACCTGCCGCAGACCATGCCTGCAGCTGACGTGACGGTGATTGGTACTTTCCTGGCCAACACCTATACGCTCACCTACATGGTGGACGGCACGGTATATGACACACAGAAGGTGAGCTACGGCGAGAGCCTTACCCCCATAGCTGAGCCAGAGAAGGAAGGCTATACCTTCAGCGGCTGGATCGACTTCCCGGCCACAATGCCGGCACGCGACCTGACCATCTCGGGCTTCTTCTCCATCAACAGCTACACGGTGACGTATGTGCTTGTGGGTGGCAGCTATGACAACTACGTCTATCGCACCTCGACGTATCAGTATGGCGCAGCCATCACGGCTCCCGCCCTCGTGCCCATCCAGAGTGGCTACAACTTTGAGGGATGGGAGAATGTGCCTGCTACGATGCCGGCCCATGACATCACTGTTATCGGTCGCTACAAGCTGGCTCAGGGCATCGATGGCGTGTCTTCCGTCACCGAGCAGAAGGTATTCGACCTCTCGGGACGTCGCATTACGTCCTCCGTCCTGCCGCGTGGCATATACATTATCAATGGGAAAAAGACAATGATTAGATAAGAGACACCCCTATGAAGCACACATCTTCCTTCCTCCTTGCGTTGTTTCTCGTTGCCCTCCCCACACAGACGCTTGTGGCGCAGGAGCGCAATATCCTCAATCACATGGATCTCGGAGTTACGTTCAGTGCGGCCGGCATCGGGGCCGACATTACCATGCCGGTGGGCGACTACGTCCGTCTTCGCACGGGCTTTACCTGTATGCCCCACTTTACGCTGACCAGTAACTTCGGCGTGGAGATGAACGGCACGTCGCTCAACGACAGCCAACGCCGCAGGATGA
>Ga0310695_10004135_pt1 | contig 27245 bp, 20 predicted proteins | sample RumenRJG_04DNA_FD_203882 | JGI IMG/M metagenome (GOLD analysis project Ga0310695, IMG submission 203882) | Bovine rumen microbial communities from Lethbridge, Alberta, Canada - RJG_04 (v2) (version 2) | ecosystem: Host-associated > Mammals > Digestive system > Stomach > Rumen | place: Canada... | reverse complement strand
CAGGGTTGCTCAGATGCTCTTTTTTGATGGGGCTATCTTCTGGGGTCAGCGTGCGCTTGGCGGGGTCGAAATCATAGAAGCAAATGAAGTTCTTCTTTGTACAATCAAAAGTCACCGCAAAGAGTTTGTGACCGTTGTTGCGCTTCCACACGCAGGCCGAAACCATGCCAATATCCTCGTCGTCCTCGTCACCATCCTGGTTCTCATACCATGCCGACTCCACATAGCCATTCTTGCGGTCGATGACGGAGCCGTCCTCATAGAATTCATCTTCAATATACTGTTCAGGATTGGCCTGATGCATGATGCGATTGCCTTCATGGGTGGGCCATGCATTGTGAAACGCTTCAAACAAGGCAACGATGTCACTATTCTGGCCCGGCACGGTGATGGTGCGCTGCTTCCAGCCCTCCCTCACTGCGCTCGACTTTAACATGCTATCCCCTATATTGAAGTACACTTCAAACTGCCATGAACCGTGGGTGAAAGTGGTGGGATTATCCGAAATACTGATTGCAGTCGGGAAATCCACATGATCACCGGCTAACATATCGACCTGGGAGAATGCCAACTTGCCATTGAGGTCATAGGGCACATTGCCGCCATCAGGATAACGATAACGGTGCACCTCTCCCTGCTTGAGATTTTCAACTTCGATAATGCGGCCCTTGTCATCGCGAGTGATAATCGCTTGCACGCCTTCATTGAATTCGTCGATGACGATTTTCAACTTCGACCCGTTCTTCTCCCTTTTGACGACATATTGAGTGGTCGTGACCGGCGGATTGCCGTTTGCATCAGGATCACTCCAATAGTCAATAAACACGGTTTCCACATAGGTGGGTAAACCTTCGGAGTCGAAGAATGCGGTCCAGGTGTATGCGCCCTCAGCCGTCTCGGCCTCGCTGTAAGAGACGAGATGTCCCGCGAGGTCTAACTCGTAGGTACAATAATTGTATGAGATATTGTAATCGTCGGTATACGCGCCAATCGTGTACCTGAGGCCATCCTTTAGCCCTAAGACCTTCACATAGTTTGGCAGTCCCACTTGTTGGGCACTGGCTACTGCCGGCATCGCGATCAACTGCAATGCCGCTATAGCAATCATGATAAGCGTCTTTTTCATAATCAGTAAGATGGTTATTGTTTTGTTATTTTTTCATGCACCAGGTATTTGCAAGAATGACGGCTACAATGGTCACGAAAATGGCATAAACCGGTGTGAGAATATTAGCCATCACATTATCTTCCACTCCTATTAGACACGGGATGGATATAATCAGCGTGACCATGAAAAGAAGGCCGGCAACAACCCACCGAAGACGCTGGACATTGACTTTTTCCTTTTCTTCCTTTTTTGCAGTGTTATAGCCTGCAATGAGAAAGTCGCCCTTCCCCGTCAAGATAACGATACCCAATATCACCAAGATGATATCGACAATACTCAGTACTGTCATTCTTTAGGGTTTCCGATAATATTGTCAAACGCAATCTTCAGTTCATTGGCCTGCATGAGGTAAACAACCTCCATGAAGTCGTCAATCGGCGGGCCCTGGACGAAGTAGACGCTCCCCTCGTGGAAATAGATCTGACGATCAATGCGGTTGCCGTTCTCATCATAGTCCTGTGTCATCAAATACATCAACCGTTGGGAATAAGAGTCAAAAAGGTACTCCTCGTTGTACTTCTTTTTACCGATATTGTAACTGACGGTCACATAGTACAGGGGGTGGTAGAAGAAGTGAGGGTCGGAATCTTCGGGCATAAAGTAGGTTCCCTGGGCGGTGTTGAAGTAGAAGCGAACCGTCTTGGTGGTCTTGCCCTGGCCGCGCACGGTGTAGTTGACCGTGGTCACCATCTCGTTGCCCAGACTCTTGTTCTTCTTCATGGACTCCTTAGCCTGCTGGCGGGCCTCATCAATCGATGCGATGACAGGGTCGTACTCTTGGGCTGCAGCGGCAAATGCCATAACAGCGCAACCCATAAGCAATAATAACCGAAAGAATTTCATCATAGTTTTAATTAATAATCATTTAACTCTTACCATCGATATACCGGACAAGCCCGTTGTGAGGAGGGCCGACGGTCCTTTTTCTCTGTCACATAGGGGGCTGCGGTCAACTGCAGGTGGTTAAGGGATTGTCACAAAGCCACTCCTTCTCAATCCAGCCGACGATTTCGGTGTTGTCCAATTTGACCTTCACCCAGTCTCCCTCTACATCCAATGGCTTGAAGATCACCTCTTCGTTAAAGACGGCAACGATGTTGGCATCTTCATCGGGTGCGTCGCGCAAATAGATATCCTCGCCGCCATAATTTCTTGAACTCACTGCAACAACAGAATAGTGAATCCAATATTCACCAGTGCTGGAGCCTTCAAGCGATGTGTCCTCGTCATAGTTCGCTGCATTATAGAATGTCTCGATTCTCCACCAGCCGTTGCGCGGTGTGGAGAGTTCAAAAACATAGGGTTCATCAGCCGACACTGACATGACCACCTTACCCTTGGGACTGTTCCGGATGTTGGTCGTGAGATCGTTATCCCAGATAAAAGCGGTAACAGTGTTTTGGGCACCGGCAGCCAGCGCTGTTACGAACAACAGGGTAAAAAATAGAATCTTTTTCATCATATCATAGTTTTAAAATGTTATTTCATCCACAAATATAGAAACAATTTTCCATTACCAACAATAATCCACGAAAAAAATGCAGAAAAACCGCCGATTCATCTCCCATCAAGACCATTTTTCATGAAGAATTCATCGTCCACCGACCTGAGATCATTCATCATCAATGTATGTATATTTATATAACCCATTGGCGAAATTACTTGAGCAAGTAGAGAATCTGTGTAAACATTCAATACCGGCAAGTCGCTGTCGCAAACGCCCGAAGGGCGGTCATTTGAATAACCGTGGGTAATGCAATCCGCTGAGCGGTAGCAAAGTGGATTGCATCACCCACGGATGGGCAATACAATCTCCGTCGCTGGAAGCGACCCCAGTTGTGCTGGTCCGAGATGAAGGGGTCGCCTTCAGCGACGGGTCACGTTTCATGACACCCCCGATGAATCAGCCACCTTCGCTCTGCTCTGTTGCCTGATTTATCGGGGGTTATTCATAGGCCACCCTACGGGTGTCATTTGGCTTGCAAAAAATGAGATTCTTTAATTCCGCCAACGTGTAAAACTCAATTTTAATTAAGAATTTGTTTAATTTCCCGAAACATGGCGGCACCTCAGCAAATCGAACAAGTTCGTTTGCCTTCGGCCTTGCACATGTTTTCCCGCCCGCAGGGCGGTTAAAATAACCAATGGGTCAACTGCCATATCGTTCCATTATCCTATGATATGCAGGCACAGAGCATCGTATCACGCCTTTGGGGGCGCGACGCGCAGGTGGGCAGGAAATGATGACGGAGGGGCTTACTTGAGGAGTTCGCCGATGCTGGTGTTGAAGTTGAACATGAAGGTGGTGGCGCCGGTGTGGGGACGCGCGAAGGCTGCCCCGAAGGCGAAGGCCCGCACCTTCAAGCCGCCACCCACCGAGAGGCCCGACATGAAGTCGCGCTTGTAGGTGGCCATGTCGCTGCGCGTGCGGTAGTTGTAGCCAACGCCCAGGTAGAGGTTGTCGGTGGGCAGGATGTCGACACCGAACACGAGGTGGCGCAGCAGGTTGCTGCCGAAGGAGTCCTTCTTGATCAGCCCGCTGTTGGGGTTGTTGACGTCCTCAATCTTGTAGTAGGGCGATTTCCAGCGCGTGAGTTCATAGGCCGTGAGGTGCAGCCTGACGGGGGCTTTGCCCAGCATCTTGCTCACACCGAACTGAATGTCCCACGGCAGATTGTCCTTATAGTCGTTGAACTTCTTGACCTGGCCACCCAGGTTCTTGGCCACCAACGATGCCGAAAACTCATGGTCGGGGTCGTAGTAGTTCACACCCAGGTCGGCGGCAACGGCGCCGGCAGTGTAGTCTTCATACTTGGAGTAGAGGTACTTCAGCGTGATACCGCCGCGAAAGCGGTCGCTGATGTCGTGGCTGTAGGTCACGTTGAAGGCAATATCGCTGGCGCTGAAGGTGCCTGTCATGGTGCCGTCGATGTCGGCGCCCTGCAGGTTGCCGTAGCCGAAGTACTGGATGCCCACGGCCACAGCACCATGCTCGCTCACACCCTGGCCGTAGCGCAAGCCGGCAAAGTTGGTCTCGCCGATGTAGCGCATGTAGTTGACGCCCACCTGGTGGTCAAACTCGGGACCCAGCAGGGCGGGGTTCTGCTCGACGAGGTTGATGTCGTCGTCGATGATGGTGAGGTTGTGGCCGCCCAGGCCATAGACATGGCTCGATGCGGGCACATTCAGGAAGTCATAGGCCGTAGTGGTGCCGTCGTCGGCCACAGCCAACAGAGCCACGGCACTCATAGCCAGCAATATCATGTGACGCAAACAGGTTGTCATAATGTCGTTGTTCTTGGATATCTATCAAACATATAACGAATTGATGGTGCTTTTTATTATACAAGGCCACCAATCACTTGTCCCGCTCGTCTTTCCCGACGGTGCCAGAGTTGCCGAACTCATCAAACATCGGGGAGAAACTCAACAGGCCGACGAGGGCAAAAACGGTCCTCCACCACCTGTCGAACCCGGCATGAATGCAGTACAAGACGCCAATGGCCAAGTACAAGAAGGTCACGAGATACTTCTCCCTGCCGCTGACCTTGCGGGTCGCTGGGGGTATCAGGGCCTTCACCTGAGACGACATGTTGAAGAAAACGCGCCATACAATCAAGTAGACCAGAAACAGCACGGCGGCCAAGATGATGAAAATATCACTCTCGGTGTGCAGCAGCCAGTCCAGGACACAAACACCCGGCAGCGCATTGATGATCACATGGTGCTTGCCCAGGAAGGCGGCATCGGGCTTGCGCTTCATGAAGGCGGCAACGAGATAGCCCGTCATCACACAAGCCGCCAGTATCATGAACACGAGCATACTGAGTTCATTCGCATCCGGGGTCAACCGCGAGGCCGAAGTGAGCAAGAGCACGATGGCCGCCACGTCAACGATGACAGACATGATTAAGTAGACCAGCAACCAGCCTCGGATGCGGTCTGCTCCACGCGACCCGGCAGACTGCCCGAGATTGTTCTCTTGTTCAGTCATTTTGTGTTTATCTTCTCGATTGGTTTCACCAGTGCATCACAAGCGGGCCAGAATGGCATTCAGCGCATCGAGCCGACCGGATGCCAGGGCATCCTTGGCCTCGGCAAAGGTGTGGCGATGCTCCTTGCCACACAGTTCGGGATGGCACTTGAGGGCAATGGCGGCAAAGATTCGGTTGCACTGCTGCAGGTTCTCGAACTCCTTGGGGCTCATATCGTCCTTGAAGTCCTCATAGTTCATCTCGCCGTCATAGATGGCACGGATGGCCTGCTCCAGGTCGCGCTCAAAGACAACGACCCTGACGGGAGCCATCAGGATGGCGTTGGCCGTGCTGTCACAGATCACACCGGCAGGTATGCCGCTGGACTCCAAAGCGCCCTTGACGATATTGGCGTCAAGCGCATTTTCATATTTGTCAAAGACAACCAGTTTCTCTTGGTCCATAATTCAATCAGATTGGTCAACAACAATCATTAGTTTCTCTCACCCGCATCACTTGATGCCGCGCGAGTTGAGGGCGGCCTGGTAACGGTGGGCGTTCTCCAGATGGGAGGCATAGTCACGCGTGAAGTCGTGGTAGCCGCTGAAGTCGGGACGCGCGCACATGTAGATGAAGTCGTGCTGCGGCGCATCGAGGACGGCATCGATGGTCGACTTCTCGGGCATGCGGATGGGGCCGGGAGGCAGGCCGTTCACACGATAGGTGTTATAAGGCGAACTGACCTGGGTCATCGGCACGGTGATGCGCTTGATGGTGAAATCGTTAAGGGCAAACTTCACCGTCGGGTCGGCCTGCAGGCGCATACCCTGCTGGTAACGGTTCAGGTAGAGGCGGGCCACCTTGCCGCGCTCGTCGGCCTTGACGGTCTCTTCCTCGACAATCGATGCGACGGTGGCCACCTCGTCGGGCGTGAGGCCCAATTTCTCGGCCTTGGCTTTGCGCTCGGCGGTCCAGAAGTCGTTGTAGTAGTCGTTCATGCGAGCAAGCATCTTCTCGGGCGTGATGTTCCAGTAGAACTCATAGGTGTCGGGCATAAGCAGGCAAGCGATAGTCTGCGGCGTTTTGCCAAACTGGGCACACATCGCGCTGTCGGTCAGCACCTTGAGCATCTCATCCGAGTCACCCATGAAGGTCTCGCCCCAACGGGCGGCCCACTCGTCAAGGGTGCGCACATTGTTGAAGGTGAAGCGGATACCCGACTGGACACCGTTCTTGATGCGGCGTGCGGCGGTAAACGGCGACATGCCCTCGGTGATGCGGAAAGCGCCCTCGCGGTTCTCGACATTGGCATTCATCAGTCGCAACATGGTGGCTACACGGTCGGCGAACTTGGCGTCGACGTTGGCCTTGATACTGTCGGTAATCTGTTCGACCGAACTTCCCTTACGCACCTTGACCAGACCCTCGGCCGGAGCACCCATCATCATGTAGGGAGCGGCACAGGCCACGAGGATGGCCACTGCAGCGGCAACGATGCCGATAACAATCCATTTTTTCTTTTTCATTATTCGTTCATCTTTATTTGTTGTTCATTCTACTACGGGAACGCCAGCGGTAAGCAGCCGTGCCCGGCCTCGCATCGCGATGCGGCTGACGACGGCAGGCACGAGGGCCGTTTCGCCCTGGGCCAACGCGACAGGTTCCATGCCGTCGACATGCAGCGTCACAGCACCCTCGATACACACCAACGCCACAAACGAGTGCGGCTGTGACAGGTCGAACGTATAGGTGTCCTCACAGTCCAGGTGGCACAATTCAAACATGGGGCACCGGAGCAGCGGCGTGATGCCCGGTGACTGGATGGGCTCATGGTCAACCAGGTCGTTACGCGGAGCAAAGTCAAGGGCCTCACGCGCCTCGTCGATGTGCAGTTGGCGCAGGTTGCCTGCAGCATCGCGGCGGTTATAGTCCCACACACGATAGGTCACGTCGCTCGACTCCTGGATTTCCACCAGCAGATTGCCTGCACCGATAGAGTGGATCTGGCCGGCAGGGATGAAGAACACTTCGCCGGGCTGCGACTTGGTCGCGTTGACCACATCGAGGAGGGACCCGTCGGCCAAGCGGCGGTCAAACTCCTCAACCGTTACCTGGCGGTTGAATCCGGTGTGTATCACGGCGCCCTCATCGGCATCCAGGATATACCACATCTCGCTCTTGCCAGCACAACCATGGCGGCGGCGTGCCATCTCATCGCCGGGATGCACCTGCACCGACAGGTCGCGGCGGGCATCAATCAACTTGATGAGCAGCGGGAACTGCGTGCCGTAACGGCGATAGACGTCCTCGCCCACAAGGTCGGCGCCATAGCGCGCCACCAGTTGCGACAACGTCAAGCCACTGTCGTCACCATTGGCAACCACCGACTCACGGTTAGATATCGCCGACAGTTCCCAACTTTCGCCAATGGCCTCGTCACAGGGTGGTAACCCCTTGAATGTTACCAACCTGTCACCGCCCCACAAGACGGGTTTCAATATGTTGTTGAACTTAAATATCTGCATCTACAATCACTTTGGAATGGGCAAAGATAGTGGTTTTTTGGTAAACAACGTGCAGGTTGTCGCCTCAAGATGATGAATTGCTCACCCTCCTTACTGGGCGACCTTGTTGTTCTCGTCTATCACCCACTTGATGTACTGGCTGTAGTCGTGGTGGACGAGGACGCCGTTCTCGCTGTCGTCGCGCCAGGTGTCGGTCCAGTCCATGTCGTAGCCGTGGCCCGTGGCATCGTGGAAGATGTGGCCTTCGCCCTCGTTCATCTTCCAGTAGGCCACCAGGCCGTCGCTGTGGGCATTCACGCCGGCAAAGCCCGTGGCAATCTCGCTGGCGGTGAGGGCACAGTTCCACACACGCACCTCACACAAGCGTCCCGAGAAGAACTGGCTGCTGCGGTAGCCGCCCCACGACATGCCCAACTCAAAGCGCTGGAAGGGCGTTGCCTTGCCGCTGCCGCTGGTCTGCGCGTCCTCCACCCCGTCGACATACATCTTGAACGTCGAGCCGTCGTAGGTGCAGGAGACAAGATACCAGCGGTTGGTCTTGAAGTGGGTCGAGGAGAAGCACCTGCCGCCAGGCAGCACCCATTGCAGGATGTCGCCACCCGCCGAGCCGTTCTCGCCGAAGCGGAACATGTTGGCCTCTTCCTCGTTCTTGCCCTCGATGGCAAGCACGCGCTTGATGTTGCCCACGTTGCCGAACTTGTAGGAATAGACCTTGAACTCGATGGTGTAGTTGGTAAGGTTCACCATCTTCTCATCGGGGAAGATGTAGTTTGACGAGGCCTGGTAATTGTTATCGAGCGAGTAGAACGAGATAATGCGGGAAATCTGCAGCAACAGCGTGCGGCTGCTCTCGATGACTTCCCCACCCTCGCCCTCGACCTGCTCGATGGTCACGGGGATGACATAGGTGGCGCCCTCGATGAAGCCGTCGGTGCTGATGACCTTCACCTGGGCTGCCGTCGACAGGGCCTCACCCTGCTTGATGGTCACCTCGCTGTTCTCGAGCATGACGGCCGAGGCGGGCACGGGATAATAGGCCGTGCCATGGCTCTTGTTGTACTCGCGCACCAGCGACGTGTCGATAGCCAAGCGCACGCTGACATCCTTGGCACAGCGGCGCGTGGCCTTGACGGTCACAGCATAGGCCGCAGGCAGTTCGTCGACGGTGAACCGCTGCACAGGCACCTGCTCGGTGCCGGTGATGAGCAGTCCCACCTTCTGGTAGTCAAACTTGTCTCCCTCGCTGTCACAGCCGACCAATAGCCAGCCGGCCGCCAACAGCAGTAGCATATTGATAATTGTTCTTTTCATTATAATCTTCAGTATATAGTTTGAGACAGATGCCATAATAAACTTAGTGTCTTAGCGACTTAGCGTGAGGGATGGCCAGGCGATGCCGGGTTCATGATCTGGATGGCACGGCGGATGGCGCCATAGGGCACGCCGTCGCTCGTGTTATAGTAGTTGCGCTCCACGTAGTAGGCGCCGCAGCCGCCCTTGTGACCCGTTTCGGGCTCCCAAGCGGCATAGTTGAAGATTTCGCCTCCCGTCGGTTTCTGGCCGAAGGACTCGCAATAGACGGTCTTCTCGTCGGGATGTCCCATCGCACCCACGCCAGCGCCCTGCTGGCTGTAGGCCTGCTTGACATAGTAGTCCACATAGGGGTCACAGGCCACGGGAGGTGAGGCCGAGAAGTAGTCCACGATGACCAGTTTGTCGGGATGGGTGCCGTTGGGGCCGAAGATTTTGTCACACTCCTCGATGGCCCAAGTCAAGTGCTGGCCGTTCCAGCCCTCGTAGTCGAAGTCGGCGCCGTCGAGGCCCGTCTCGATGACCGTGTCACACACCCAGCGGGCATAGGCACGGATGGCCTCCTCGCTGCGGTCGCTGGAGAGGTCATAATTACGGCCGTCGACGGTGAATCGGTGGTTGTAGTTCGACGCATCGGCATGGAAGACAAAACGGGTGCCTTTCTTCTCACGTGTCTCTATCATATCCTGATAGGCCACGGGGTGCGTCTCGGGCGTCGGGATGCCCATCCACAGGTTCACGATGTCGATGCTGTCGGGCAGGCCGATGATGCGCTCGCCCCACGAGGCGGGGTCCTTGTAGCCGCTGGCGCCCTCGATGGGGGCCCAATCGGCATAGTAGACGTAGCAGATCTCGTGGTTGCTCGCCTTATAATCGCGCAGGGCCTGGTAATACTCCTCGCTATACTCCTTGGGTGGCTGCAGGTCGAGCGCCTCGGGCTCGGTGTCACAGGCGGTCACCAGTACAGCAAGCAATGCTGTTGCAATGATATATCTTGACATTTTCATGATAAGCCAACTATTAACTATTCACTCTTCACTATTAACTCATTCCTGTCCCACCACAGGCGGGTGCCACCGTTGTCCTGGCCTCCGCCCAGGGCCTCGCTGCCCAGCAGTTGGATGGCGGCCTGCACAGCGGCCTCGTTGGTATTGTACTCCTGCACCGGGAAGGGGCAGCGGCGCACCTGCATTCCGGTGTCGATGAGTCCCTGGCTGTCGTTGTTCACGACGGGCAGCAGGCGGGGATACCCCGTGCGGCGGAACTCCGCCCAGCCCTCACAGCCGTCGGGATACATCGCAATCCACTTTTGGGTGATGATGCGCTCCAGATTGGTCTCGAAGTCGGCCTCGTCGTCCCAGGCGATGGTGATTTCGCTGGGAGCCGCAGCGCTGTTGCCGCCGTTGGTGCGGTCCACATAGCGGGTGGGCTTCAGCGTCGAGTTGGCGAGATAGGCTTCCTCTCCGCTCACGCCGTTCTCGCTGAACGAGGCGCGGATGCCGGCCTCATAGAAGGCCCGTGCCGTGCCGCCCATGTTCCAGCCGCGCAGTGCGGCCTCGGCACGCAGGAAGTAGGACTCGGCGGCCGTCATCCACACGATGGGCGTGGTGGCGCGGTCGATGTTCAGGTTGGACACGTAGACGCCGGCATAGCGCGTGGGATTCATGTTGTGGACTCCCAGGCGCACGCCGTGGTACTTGTTGTCGTTGCTGGCGGGAACGAAGTAGGCCGCCAGGCGCGGGTCGCTGTAACCGTTCATGTAGCAGTCCATCGTCGCGCCCATACGCACCTCGCCGGCATTGAAGTTGTAGGCGATGTCATAGTTCGGGTGGAAGTAGGTCAGGCGCCCGTGCTGCAACTGGGCACGCTGGGCTGCCGTCTCGATGAAGCCCAGGGGGCAGGCGGCCGACTTCTCGGCCTCCTGTTGCGCCAGTGCGGGGTCGGCATAGACCACACGCAGCGCCAGGCGCAGGCGCAGGGTGTTGGCAAACTTCACCCAGCGGGCCACGTCGCCCTCATACACGTTGTCATAGTCGGGCAACAAGGTGCCGCCCGACTCGGCCAACGGCGTGAGCACGTCGATGGCACTGTCCAACTCGGCAAAGAAGCGGCTGTAGACCTCCTGCTGGCGGTCATAGGCCGCGCCCAGCGTTCCGCTGCCGTAATGGAGGTAGGGAATCGGGCCGTACATATCGGTCACGCGGTGCAAGGCCTCGACCTTGACAATGGTGGCGAGGGCAGCGACAGCGGGCTGGCCCATCTCGCCGGCAACCTTGGTGACACGCTGCCAGGCGGGCATCACCTCGCTGAAGGCGCGCGTGAACATCTGGTCATACCATCCGCTCACAAAACTATAGGAACCGTTATGTACACCATTGCGCCATGTACCCGTCGGAGCCAGATAGCCCGAGAAGGCATCGGCGCTCAGGCCTTGAGCCACCTGATAGTCTGACGACAGGCAGTTGCCCGAACCGTCGTCAAAGAGCACAACGCGCGACACCATCTGCGAGAAGAAAGCACCCACGTTCTGGTAATCGTTGGCCAGTTCCTCGTCGGTGAGTTCGTGCTGGTTGGTGTTGATGTCGTCAAACGACTTGGTGCAGGCCGCCAACAGCACCGCTGCGGCCAATGCCGTGAACATATATTTCATGATTCTTGTATTCATAGCCGTCATCAGAATTTGAGTTTCACATTAAATCCCATCGACCGCAGGCTGGGCTGCATGAAGTAGTCGATGCCCTGATAGTAGGTGCCTGTGTTGGAGGTCGCCTCGGGGTCATAGGGGGCCTTGTTGTAGAGCATGCACAAGTTGTGGGCGACAAAGGACACATTCAGACCCTTGATCCACTTCACCCAACGGTAAACGGGGACATCGTAGCCGATGCTCAACTCGGCAAGCCTGAGGTTGGTCGCACTGTAGACATAGCGCGAATCGACCGTGCCGTTGGGATTGCCCACGGTCTGATAGTAGCCCTGGGCATTGATTCGCTTGCCGTTGATGATAACGCCGCCGTCGTTGCGGGCGTCCTGGGTGGCCTGTGAGGCACCATAGTAGTCCAGGATAGCCTGGGTCTCGCTCACGACGATGCCGCCGTTGCGGTAGGCCAACAGGGCCGACAGGGTGATACCCTTGAACGACAACGAGTTGCCCCACGACAGGTTGTACTTGGGTGCGGCCTGACCGGCATAGATGTAGTAGGCGTTGTTGTTGGGATTGGCCTCGACGGTTTGGCGTTCGGGATTGACATAGATGGCGCCGTGCTCGTCGGTCTTGAGCGTCGAGACATACACATCGCTCAACGTGCCGCCCTCGGTCAAGCGAATCTGGTAGCCCGAGGTGCCGCCCATGTAGAGTTCATCCAGGTTGTAAATCTCGCCGTCGATGGGATTGCGCCAATTCTTGAGCAACTGCTTCACTTTGTTGCGGTTGAGCGTCCAGGTCACGAAAGTCTCCCACGTGAGGGCTCCAAGGGGCTGCGTATAGTGTGCTGTCAATTCCACACCCTTGTTGTCCACACGGCCTCCGTTGACCACGGCACTGGTGTAGCCCGACGAGGCGGGCAGCGTGGGATAGAAGAACTGGTTGCGCGTGCTCGACTGATACAAGGTCGTGTTCAGCCTCAAGCGAGCGTTGAACATATACAGGTCGATACCGGCCTCCCACGAGTCGGTGCGCTCGGGCTTGAGGTCGGTGAGCATGCGCGTCGAGGTCTCGGCCAGGCCCGTCGAGGGGTTGATGGCGTAGGTCTCGCGCGTCAGGAACGGCTCGTTGGGCTCGTTACCCACTTGGGAGTAGCCCACACGCGTCTTGAGGTAGTTGAGCCAGTCGCCACGCCCCAGGGCGGGGAAAATATCGGTCCAGATGAGGCTCACGCCTGCCGACCAATAGAAATAACTCTTCTCGAGTTTGCTCGACCAGTCGTTGCGCGCCGTGAGGTCCACGTAGGCAAAACGCTTATAGCCCAACTGGGCGGTGGCATACACGCTCTGCAACTGGGTGCGGTAACCGCTCTGCACGGGCTTGAAAGTCGAGTTGGAAGTCTCTACATTGGCCAGGGTAAACTTGTTGGCGGTACCCTTCAAGTGGCCACTGAAGCCCTCGATGCTGTTGTCGCGCTGGTCAAAACTCGTACCCAGCACGCCGCTGATGTTCCAGCGGTCGCCGGCAAAGTATTTGTTGAATTTGGCAAAGGCCTCGGCATACAGTTGGCGGTTGCTCACGTTGCGCAGGCCGTAGTGGCCGTATTGTGAAGCGTAGAGCGTGTTGGTCGAGGCGAAGAATTTCTCCTCATACTTGTCGCTGCTCTTGTCATACTTCACGCGACCCGTGATATCCAACCACGGGGTGATGCGCCAGTTGAGCGAGACGGTCGCCTGGTGGCGCTCCTTGTGGTTGATGAAACGCTCACGCTCGGTCTCCCAATAGGGGTTCTCCATCGAGATGTCGTAGTTGTAGGGCCAGTACTGCACGGGGAAGTTGCGGCCCGTATCGTAGCGCTCGAAGTAGCCCAACTTGCTGAAATCATCGCCCGCAGGAAACAGATATACGGGAACCAGCGGGTTGTGGTACTGGCCCTGGCTGATCATGTTCTGCTCCTTGACGGCGCTGAGCATGTAGCCCAGGTCGAGCGTCATGCGGTCATCGAGGAAATTGGTGGTGTTGCGCACGCTCACGTTGTAGCGGTCGTAATTGTTGCTGTGGATGATGCCTTGGGCATTGGTGGCACCGAGCGACAGATAGGTCTGGTTCTTGTCGGAGCCTGTGCTCAGGCTCACCGAGTTGGCGATGTTGGTACCCGTCCGGAAGAAGTCGGCGGGACGGTAACTGCTGGGCTCTGCCAGTTTCTCGCCCCAACTGAAGTAACTGCCCGTCTCGCTGGGACCGTACTGGTTCTGGAAACGCGGAAGGACAAAGGGCTTGGAGAACTGGAAACTGCCGTTGTAGGTCACATCCACCCTACCCGAGCGACCGCGCTTGGTCGTGATGAGGATGACACCGTTGGCGGCATTGGCGCCGTATAATGCGGCTGCCGAAGGGCCTGTCAGAGCGCTGATGCTCTCGATGTCCTCGGGGTTGATGTTGCTGGTCGCGTCACCCGTCTGGCCCGCTCCGGCAAAGATGCCCTCGGGCTGCTCGCTCGAGAGGTTCTGCATGGGGATACCGTCCACGACATACAGCACGTTATTGTTGCCGTTGATACTCTTGGCACCGCGCATCACCACGCGACTGCTACCGCCCGCGCCAGTCGCGCTGGAGTTGATGGTCACACCGGCCACCTTGCCCGAGAGCGAGTTGACGAAGTTGGCGTCCGGCACCCTCATCAAAGCGTCGCCTTCCACCTGCTGAACGTTGTAGGAGAGCGACTTGGCCTCTTTCTTGATGCCGAGGGCGGTCACGACAACCTCACCGAGGTCATAATTCACTGACGGCGCCATTGAGAGCGTCAAGTTAGAACTATCCACCCTCACATCGCGGGTATCGTAGCGCACATAGCCTACCTCGACAATCTCACCGAGGTCACAATTCACTGAAGGCACCATTGTTACCGTCAAGTTAGAGCCACCCACCCGCACATCACGGGGACTGAAGCCCACATAACTCACGGTCAAGGTGGCACCCTGAGCAGCGTTGATGCTGAAGCGCCCGTCAAAATCGGTGGCAGTAGCCACATTGGTGCCCTTGACTTTGACAGTAGCCCCAATCATGGGCTCACCGTACTCGTCAAGCACTCGCCCCGTCACCGTCGAGGTTTGCACCGCTCCGCTCTGCACCTGCGGCGACGGTCCTGCCAGCATCGTGCCGCCGCCCGTAGCGAGCGCCACCACAGCCAACAGCCTGAACAGATGACGAGACTTGAATCTCAGTTTTTTCATCATAGTCTTTATCATAATTGGTTTATGTTCATGTGACAAAGGTAATAAAATATGGTGATGCTGTAACGCTTGCCCCACGAAATATTTTCAATGCAAATCTCGCAAATTTAACTCATGGATGCCAAGTTTCGCGTAATTCGCGTAATTCGCATTTAAAATGAGGCGAAGGTAGGCGGCATCTCGGCATAAAAAACAACAAGTTGTTTTGTTCTGCGCTCGATTTGCACTACTGTTGCCTTCGGCGAAGGTAGGCGGCATCTCGGCATAAAAAACAACGAGTTGTTTTGTTCTGCGCTCGATTTGCACTACTGTTGCCTTCGGCGAAGGTAGGCGGCATCTCGGCATAAAAAACAACAAGTTGTTTTGTTCTGCGCTCGATTTGCACTACCTTTGCCCCCGTAAAACCAAGTAAAGAATTATGCGTAACACTTTTATCCTCCTTTTCGCGCTGTTGCTGATGCCGTTCACCAGCATCGCCAACCACAGCAATTCCGCCAGAACGACTGGCGACAACATCACCGTAGCCGACAGCATCGCTGACATCGACACCATATCCGACTGCGTGGCCGAGCAGGCCACCAAAATGCCGCCCCTGCCCGCCAAACCCAGCGGCAAGGCTTTCATCGTCATCTCGAAACGCGACCTGACGCTCACCGTCTATGACCGCAACGCCAAGGGCGACACCGTGATGATGGCACAGTATCCCTGCTGCATGGGCAAGAACAAGGGTAATAAGCAGAAACGCGGCGATATGCGCACGCCTGAGTCACCCAAGGGCAAACCCTTTAAAATCACGATGATTCAGGACGCCTCGACCTGGATGCACGACTTCAAGGACGGACGCGGCAACATCAAGGCCTACGGACACTGGTTCCTGCGTCTGGAGACGCCCGGCCACAGCGGCATCGGCATTCACGGCAGCACCAACAACGAGAACTCGGTGCCGGGACGTGCCAGCGAGGGCTGCATCCGCCTGCTCGACCAGGACATCATCACGCTGAAGAAGCACTTCGCCTACGTCGGCATGCCCGTCATCATCCAGGGCGAGACCGACGGTCCCCTGCCTTGGGAAACCCGTGCACGCAAGGCGTCCGGCAAGTAAGGTCCCCCTATCCGCTAATCAATTTGTAACCGAGACCACGCACGTTGACAATGCGTAGATGCTGGTCTTGGGCAAGGCGGTGTCGCAGTTTTGTGATGAACACATGCAGGCTCTTGTTGTTGAAAAAACTGTCATCGCCCCACAGTTCCAGAAGGAGTGACCGGGATGTCACCACCTCGCTGGGATGCTGGCACAGATGCCTCAGAATCTCGCTCTCGCGGTAGGACAGTTCGGCCCGCGTGCCCGTCGGCACATGGGTCAGCCGCTGGACAACGGCATCAAACAGGTATTGTCCGATGGTGAAACGCGTGGCCTCGGCCTCTACAGGCTGGGGCATGACCGTACAGGCCCGACCCAGCAGCGCCTTGATGCGCACGATGAGTTCCTGCATCCCGAAAGGTTTTTTCAAGTAATCGTTGGCACCCATTTCAAAGCCATGCACCACATCGTTGACCGCCGAGCGCGCCGTCAGGAAGATGACGGGCGTTTGTGCGTCATGCTTGCGGATGCGGCGCACGAGTTCGTAGCCGTCCAGCCGCGGCATCATCACATCGGCCACTATCACATCGGGCTTACTGGCGGCATATAGCCGCAAGGCCTCCTCGCCGTCGCCTGCCACGTTCACGACAAAGCCTTGGCCGTCCAGGGTGTCCTTGATGATCATGGCCAGGGTATGCTCGTCTTCGGCCAGCAATATGTTGATGATCTCGCTCATGTCAGTTCAATCGTGAATGTTGTTCCCTCGCCCTTGACGCTCGTGACGTGAATGGTCCAGCCATGCTTCTCGACCATCGTCTTGACATAGAAGAGCCCCAGTCCGTAGCCTTTCACGTCATGCAAGTCTCCCGTGGGCACGCGGTAGAACTTATCATAGATGTGCGCCAACTTGTCGGCTGCAATGCCCATGCCGTGGTCGGTAACGCTGATGGAAGCGGGGGTGGCCGTAATCTCGACACGCGCCTCGCCGGGGGAATACTTGACGGCGTTGTCGATGAGGTTGTTCAGGATGTTGCTCAGGTGGGCGCGGTCGGCCTGTACGGTCAAACCTTCAGGCTCGATATGGGTCGTGAAGGTGACGGGTTTGCCGGCCTTCAACTGTTGCTGCTCCATGACGGGCTGCAGCAGTTCGGCAACGGCAATCGGCTCGATGTTGAGTTTGAACTGCCTACGCCGTTCCATGCTCGTCGACAGAATCTGCTCGACCATGCCGCTCAGCCGCTCCAACTGCTGGCGGCACAGCAGCAGGTAGTGGTGGCGTTTCTTCTCATCGGCCTGTTCACCGAAGTTGAGCAAGGCATCGTTGGCGGCATAGGCCACGGCAATGGGTGTTTTCAACTCATGGGTGATGTTGTTGGTGAAGTCGGTCTTCATCTCATCGAGGGTGCGCTGCCTGATGATGGTCTTGATCAGGAAATAGAAGGCCAGTGCCAGCAGCAGCACGATAAGGCCCGACGCCGTCAGGATGCCTGTCATTTCGCGCAGGAGCAGCCCCGTCGTGGGCTCGATGGTGAGTTCGTAACGGCCGTAGTTCGCCCAGTTGTACACAAAATGCCGCGCCCCTTTGCCGGGAACATATCCCGCAGTCGTGTGTTGATAGACCGTGTCGGCCTTGATGCAGACCAGGCGGTGGTCACCGCTCAGGCCCAACTGCTGCAGTCCCGCGGTGAGCAGGGTGTCATATTTCTCATACCGTGTACCCTCAAAGCGGTCCACGCCCAGGTGCAGGCCCTGCTGAATCATCTCGGCAAGTTCGGTAACCGACATCTGGTCCTCCAGCATCTTCATGAAGGCATCATCGTCATGGCCCACACTGTCGCTGTCGGACTGCGGATTAGTGCGAAGGACAACACCCGTCGACTGCTGATACTTGTCGCCGTCCAGTGTGACCTGGGTCGTGGTGGTGGCTTTAGCCATGAGGCTGCCGTCCTCGCCCACCCCGGCACTCACGTCCAACACGCCGTGCGGACCTTTTTCTTCAAGGCCCTTGAGCCGCAGATACACCTCCTTGAGGTCGGCCACGCGCATTGCCTCCTGGATGTCGTTGTCCATCTGCTCACCGATGTTGAAGTACAGTTGCTCCAGCCAGTAGGCCTGGTAGGCAAACACGCCCACCAGCGCCACAACGACCAGTATCCCGATGTATTTCAACCTTGACTTCATCGCTTGCAAAAATACACAAATAAACCGTTCGCCATCAACTCCGTTAAGACTAAATAAGTTTTTGCATCACTTCATGGCAAGTGACACAAAAACAGATGACAGCAGAACCTGCCAGCGAAAATATTACGTCAAAAGTATTATCCGGGACTCTTATTCCCTGGTCCAGACGGTTTTTAACTTGTAGATATACTCCGAAACCAGACGCAAGGTGTTGAGTTGGCCCACGAGATAGAATCGATGGTAGGACACTTCCACGCCGTAGTAGTCCTCGATGATTGCCTTGAGTTCCTTCAACTGGTAGTCATTCATCCCGATTTCACGGGTCAGGTCACTGTCTATGGTGAAGCCGACACCTTGGGTATAAGGATCGGCATCCACAATCTGGATACAGAACTCCATGAGGCCCTCTTGAATCGTGTCCAAGGCCGCTGACACTTCAATGACATCAATCGGCGGCTGCGGATGTATATGAGGTCGGGGCACACCATAATAGGTTTCATGCTGGCCCGGCGGACGGGGCGCAGCATACTTTGCTGTAGGCGGGGTCGGTTTGACCGGTCTGGTGGGTCTGGGTTGCACTCCATATCTCAAGGCGACTTGAGGGGCCTCTTCCTGCACGCCTGCGGCAACCGGCTGTTGCATGGCATATAACTCGTCAAAACTGTAGGTATTGCCGGCGATGGCGACCACCTCGGCTGCGGTGAGCCCGATATTGGGGTCCTGAACGGGCATGGCATTGGGCGTGGCGGCAATGATGCCCGGTGTGAGACCGGCAGCGACCACGGCTCCTACGGCAGCGAGCGTCTTTTTCCCTTTATTCTTCTTTTTCATCATGCTATGGTGTTAGGGTATTATATGCTTTAGACTTGAATCTCCTTTCAAAGTTTAATGTTCTTCAATTGGTTATAGTGGCAGGTCATCATCAGGTCGCCGTTCCCGTCACGCAGGTGGAAGCCGTCGCCCTGGCAATAGCGGAAGGCCTCACAATCCCGGCACGCGCCGCGCCTCATCCATTCGTGGTCGCGGAACTGCTCAAAGCGGTTCTCCCACACGTCCCAGAAACTGTCGCGGTAGATGTTGCCCTGGCTGTAATCGCTGCGGATGCTCAGACAGCCCGAGATGGCACCGTCGGCACGGATGCTGGCCACCGTGAGTCCCGCCTGGCAGTAGAAGAAATAGTCACGTACAAGCCCCTCGTAGGCCCCCAGGTAGCCGTCACAGGCATAACTCATGTTGATTTTGCCCTCGCAGCGGGTGGTGACGATGAAGTTGAGCAACTCGCGGAATTGCTCATCGGTGAGCAGCAGGCCCGGGTCGCGGGCTGCACGCCCCATCGGGTCGATGGTGAAGCAGCGCCAACGGGTGACGCCCGCCTCGATGAGCAGATTTTTGATTTCTTCAAGCCGCGGCAGGTTGCGGCCGTTCACACAGGTGATGACGTCCCACGTGAGGTCGGGGATGGTCTGCACGGCCTCGATAGCCCGCAGGGCGGCATCAAAACTGGCCGAGGAATTCCTGAGCCAGTTGTGCTCTTCGCGCATGCCGTCCACGTCGATGGACAACGAAGTGATGCCCGCTTGAGCCATCTCGCGGGCGACGGAACGGTCCAGGATAAGGCCGTTGGTCACCAGCCCCCACATGAAGCCCCGTTCAGTGATGGCCCTGCCGCAGTCCATCAGGTCGGGACGCACCAGCGGCTCTCCGCCCACGGTCTGCACCATCACCTGGGCTGGGTCACAGTGTGCCGCCACTTCGTCCAGCACAGGCAGGAAGTCGGCAAAGGGCATGTCGGGTATCTGTGATTCCTTGAGACAGTCACTGCCGCAATGCCGGCACGACATGTTACACCGCAGGGTGCATTCCCAGAACAGGTCCCGCAAGGGGTGCTCACGCCTGAGTCGTTCCACTTGTTCGCGTGTCTTCTCTAATCGCTGCTGTTGATGCGCATTCATGAGGGATGAGTATTTGCTTGAAAAGATAGTCCCGCTGGCGGGAGTAAACCGTTTTAAAATGGCCAAAGGCATTGATGCGTGCATCGATGGCTAAGGCGACGCCAAATATATAAAAAATTTGCCAAACTGCTTGATATATGCACATTTTTTTCGACCCGAGCGGCCATATCGGGGCGTGTTAAGACTAAATAAGCATCAGGTTAAGACTTGGTAAGCCGTCCGAGTGCAACGGGGCGGATTGATGACGGTAATTTTGCCGCCGAAATCAATCAAAAACCAAGAAATGAACATGTCAAGATTTATCGTGATGATGGTAGCGGTCATGGCAACGGCCGCCAACGCGTTGGCCCAAAACACAACCGGGCAAGTGGAAGAAAAACAGGACAGCGCCACGCTGAACGTCAACGACACCATTGCGCTCAAGGATGTCGAGGTGGTGACCATGCGCCAACTGGTCAAGACACAGGACGACCGTGTGAGTTACAACGTGCAGGCCGACCCCGAGGCGAGCACAAGCACTGTGCTCGACATGCTGCGCAAGGTGCCCCTGGTGAGCGTTGACGGCGAAGACAACGTGCGCGTCAACGGTGGCGGCAGTTTCAAGATTTACAAGAACGGCCATCCCGACCCGGCCTTGTCATCCAACCCAAAGGAAGTGCTGCGTGCCATGCCGGCGAGTGTCATCAAGCGCATCGAAGTCATTACCGAACCCGGTGCCCGCTATGACGCCGAGGGAGCGACGGCAATATTAAATATCGTCACCGTCGAGAGCGTGCGCATCGAGGGCGTGAACGGCACGGTGTCGGCATCGATCAACACCTTCGGCACACCCAATGCGAGTGCCTATGTCGCTGCCCGGGCGGGCAAATTCACCCTTGGCACCACAGGTTTTTACCAGAGACAGGCCCGACGCCAGTTTGCCGGCGTGGATGAGACCTGGACAACCTACAAGGACACGGGCCACACGATGTATAATCGCTATCGCAACGAGCAGCCCGCTTGGGTATATAGCCTTAACCTGAACGCCAGTCTGGAAATCGATTCGCTGAATCTGATCACCGCGTCCTTTGGCGGTTATCGCTACGGCCTGAACATCTACGGCGACAGCCACATCGAGTATCATGACGCGGCAGGGCAGTTGCTCACGTCCTATGACAACCCGTTCAATGTACCGCAGTATGGTGGCATGACATGGAACGGCCGTGCCGACTGGGAGCATCGCACCAGCCGCAAAGACGAAGTCTTCACCGCCTCCTATATGTTCTCGATCACGGGCCAACAGGAGGAGCAGTACGACTCGCTCATCAACATGGTGAATCCGCCGTTCGACTACACGAGTTATAGCAAGTGGGGCAAGGAGCGTTTTATCGAGCACACCTGGCAACTCGACTACCAACTGCCGCTATGGACGCACCACCTGCTGGAGGTGGGCGGCAAGTACATCATGCGCCTGAACAAGAGCCACAACTGGATGCGATATGACGGCGCTGCGGAACTGGACACCGACACCCGCTTCAAGCACAACATGCACGTGGGTGCCGCCTATGCCTCATGGCACTACCAAGTGGGCAATGTGACCCTGCGCGGCGGAGTGCGCTACGAGTACAGCCACTTCCGTGCCAGTTATCCCAATGGCGACGGGGAGCCCTTCGGGCGCGACCTGCACGACGTGGTGCCCTCGGCGAGCGTGCACTGGCAACTGTCGCCGTTCAACAGCCTGCGTCTGTCGTGGGCAACGAGCCTTAACCGCCCAGGAATCCAGTATCTCAACCCAGCCGTTAAGCGCTACACCTCGACCATCGAGTATGGCAACCCGCACCTGTCAAGTGCCCGCAACCATATGGTGAGCGTCAACTTCCAGCACACGGGCAACCGCTTGACCTTCAATGTCAAGCCCACCGTAACCATCACCAACAACCTCATCGGCTCCTCACGCACCTCCCATGACGGCATCGTCTTCATGACCTACAGCAACGACTGCCGCTACCTGATGGCGGGCGTGGGCGGTTTCCTGCAGTGGATGATGACAGGCAAGACCACCCTCGTCATGAACGGCGAGGTTTGCTATAAGCGTTACCGCAATCCCTCACAGGACTTGACCAACAGCGGCTGGGGCGGCAACCTGTATGCCCAATTGTCACAGCGGCTCCCGTGGCGGCTGCGTGCCACAGCAACCTGCATGTGGTATGGCATCGGGCATGATTTGAATCATGTGTATGGCTACAGCACCATGCCTGATCCCACCATCATGTTGGGTCTCTCACGCTCCTTCCTGAAAGACGACCGCCTGACGGTGCGCCTGAGCGCTAATTCTATCCTGCACAAGCACCAGGTGTCTAAGGGCTACATCACCCAGGGCGACTATGTGAACCACGGCGTGGGCCACTTCAACCAGCGCAATGTGCAGTTGTCGCTGAGTTATGCCTTCGGCTCCAGCAACACCCGCGTCAAGCAGACCGAGACAACTGTCGAGAACGACGACCTGGTGGGCGGCCTGAGAAACGGCAACTGACAGCAACCGCCCCCCAGTTATCAGAATAAATTCATAATATAAGAGGATGTGTCATAAAACAAAGGCTGGAACTCTAACCGCCCTGCGGGCGTGCGATAGCACGGTCAATCTACCCTGTCGGATTTATGACACACCACCATGGGCAAAACAATCTCCGTCGCTGGAAGCGCCCCCGTATGTGCTGGTCCCAGATGAAGGGGTCGCCTTCAGCGACGGGTCACGGTTCATGACACCCCCCCGATGAATCAGCCGCCTTCGCTCTGCTCAGTTGCCTGATTTATCGGGGGTTATTCATAGGCCACCCTACGGGTGTCATTTGGCTGGCAAAAAATCAGATTCTTTATTTCCGCCAACGGGTTATTAAAAGTTTTCCTGGCCGCAGGGCGGTCAAAAAGGAATGCGGATGCTGACTCCTAACTCATTAATTCCAAGCGCCTTTCAACACGAAGTTAATCAGGGCGGTCACATCGTTGATGTCGACATTGCCCTGCAGGTCGCAGTTGGCATTGGTCATGTTGACACCTGTGGCATTACCGGTGAGCACATAGTTGATCAAGGCGGTCACATCGTTGATGTCGACTTTCTGGTCATTGTTCACGTCACCACGCAGGCCAGCGTTCTTGTCGGTGAAGTAGCCCGGGTTGCTCGGGCCGCCGTCAATGTGGGCGTAGGTCTTGTCCTTCGGGTTGGATGAGTTCCAGGTCGTTCCCTGGCCGCCCACCAGGCTGGTGCAATTATAGAACATATTAGTGGAGGTGCTCACGGCAGCTGTGCTCCAGCCATTGCCCACACAGATGGTCCGCAGACTGCTGCAGCCACCGAACATGTTAAACATGTTTGTCACATTGGATGTGTTGAAACTACTCAAGTCAAGGCTGGTCAAACCAGTGCAGTTATAGAACATGAGTCGCATGTCTGTCACCTTGGAGGTATTGAAACCGCTTAAATCAATGCTCGTCAATTTAGAGCAACTATTGAACATGTGAGCCATATTGGTGACCTCGCTGGTGTTCAGGTAACTCATGCCCGTGATGGATTCAAGATTCTGCATGCCATAAAACCAATCGTAGGTGGTCGTCGGGCGGGCGCCAGCGAACGAGGGGTCAAAGACCACCTTGGTCACATTAGCATTGGTGCCGTCGGTGTCCCAATCGGTATCGTTGTCGTCCGTGTTCAGGTCGTAGGTCGTGCCCGTGCGGCTGCTGCGCTGGCTGTCGTAGTAGAACGTCAGCGTCGTGTTCGAGGACGTGTAGCAGGCATAAGCCTCAGTCGCTGCGGTGAAGTAGCCCGGGTTGCTCGGGCCGCCGTCGATGTGGGCGTAGGTCTTGTCCTTCGGGTTGTCTATGTCCCAGGTCGTGCCCTGGCCACCCACCAGACGGGGGCAGAAATTGAACATCTCTGAAGAGGACGTCACAGCAGCGGTGCTCCAGCCACTGCCCACATAGATAGTTTGCAGCTTGACGCAGCCATCGAACATATGATGCATGCTGGTCACCTTGGACGTGTTGAAACTGCTAAAGTCAAGGCTTGTAAGCTTCCCGCAACCCAAAAACATCCAATCCATATTGGTCACCTCACTGGTGTTTAGGTAATTCAGGCCCGTGATGGATTCAAGGTTCTGCATATAATAAAACCAATCGTAGGTGGTCGTCGGACGGGCATTGGCAAACGACGGGTCAAAGACCACCTTGGTCACATAGGATTTGGTGCCGTCGGTGTCCCAGCCGGTATCGTTGTCGCCCGTGTTCAGGTCGTAGGTCGTGCCCGTGCGGCTGCTGCGCTGGCTGTCGTAGTAGAACGTCAGCGTCGTGTTCGACGGCGTGTAGCAGGCATAGGCCTCTTTCCACTCGGTGAAGTAGCCCGGATTACTCGGGCCGCCGTCGATGTGGGCGTAGGTCTTGTCCGTCGGGTTCGAGGCATTGTAGGTCGTGCCCTGGCCACCCACTAGGCTGGTGCACATACTGAACATAGCACCGGAATTCGTCACGGCCGCGGTGCTCCAGCCATTGCCTACATAGATGGTCCGCAGATTGCTGCAACTAAAGAACATGCTATTCATATTGGTCACCTTGGACGTGCTGAAACTGCTTAAGTCAAGACTCGTCAGACCAGAGCAACCATTGAACATTTCATACATGTAGGTCACCTTGGACGTGTTGAAACTGCTCAAATCAAGGCTCGTTAAACCAGTGCAGCCAGAGAACATTTGATTCATATATATCACCTTGGATGTATTGAAGTGGCTCACATCAAGGCTTGTCAATTTTGAACAGCCCAATAACATGTATCTCATATCGGTCACCTCACTGGTGTTCAGGTAACTCAGGCCCGTGATGGATTGAAGATTCTGCATATTATAGAACCAATCGCAGGTGGTTGTCGGGCGAGCGCCAGCAAACGAGGAGTCAAAGACAACCTTGGTCACGCTGGCATTGGTGCCGTCAGTGTCCCAAGCGACATCGGTGGTGCCCGTGTTCAAGTCGTAGGTCGTGCCTGTGCGGCTGCTGCGGTAGTTGTCGTAGTAGAACGTCAACGTCGTGTTCGACGGCGTGTAGTTGGCATAGGCCTCGACAGCAGCGGCGCCGAAGGCACACATCATGGCAGCCACCAGGACGACCAGGCGTAGGAGTAAATTCTTCTTTTTCATAGTAATTTGGCTTTAAAAGTTAATATTTGCCACAAATATAGTGATTTTTTTACACTTTGCCGCATCATGCGTCAAAAAAAACAACGGGACCGGCAATATCAGCAATCGGGTCGTACGCGGGGCGGTGTGTCATAATTGCTACTCGGTAGCATAACCGTGCTATCGCACGGGAAATTAAAAGAAAATTAAATTTTAAAATTAATTTGGTTAATTTCCCGCCCGCAGGGCGGTTAGCGTTCCAGCCTTTGAATTATGACACACCCTCGTTCTTTTCCTTAACCAAACGCTGATTTCGCTGATTATCGCGAAACAAATCAGCGCAATCCGCGTAATCAGCGTTTAATCAACCACGACCCATTGCGGCCACGCCAAGGCGAGGCCCTACACTTTTCGCTATACAATCATGAAAAAATCCCTCACGCCCCGGGAGAGGGCATGAGGGAAATTTCTTGGCTTTGTCTTAGATCAATTCCAAGCGCCTTTCAACACGAAGTTGATCAGGGCGGTCACATCGTTGATGTCGACATTGCCCTGCAGGTCGCAGTTGGCATTGGTCATGTTGACCCCTGCGGCATTACCGGAAAGCACATAATTAATCAAGGCGGTCACATCGTTGATGTCGACATTCTGGTCATTGTTCACGTCACCACGCAGGCCAGCGTTCTTCGCGGTGAAGTAGCCCGGGTTGCTCGTGCCGCCGTCGATGTGGGCATAGGTCTTGTCCGTCGGGTTGGATGAGTTCCAGGTCGTTCCCTGGCCGCCCACCAGGCTGGTGCAATAATTGAACATCTCTGTGGAACCCGTCACAGCCGCAGTACTCCAACCATTGCCCACATAGATGGTTCGCAGATTAGTGCAACCATCGAACATGTAAGTCATAAATATCACCTGGGACGTGTTGAAACTGCTCAAATCAAGGCTAGTTAAGCCAGTGCACTTTTTGAACATTTGATTCATATATATCACCTTGGACGTGTTGAAGTGGCTCACATCAAGGCTTGTCAGTTTATTGCAGTTGTAGAACATCCAGTTCATATAGATCACTTCGCTGGTGTTCAGGTACTCCATGCCCGTGATGGATTGAAGGTTTGTCATACCATAGAACCAATCGCAGGTGGTCGTCGGGCGGGCGCCTGCGAACGAGGGGTCAAAGACCACCTTGGTCACACTGGCATTGGTGCCATCGGTGTCCCAACCGGTATCGTATCTGCCCTCGTTCAGGTCGTAGGTCGTGCCCGTGCGGCTGCTGCGCTGGTTGTCGTAGTAGAACGTCAACGTCGTGTTCGACGACGTGTAGCAGGCATAGGCCTCTTTCCATTCGGTGAAGTAGCCCGGGTTGCTCGGGCCGCCGTCGATGTGGGCATAAGCCTTGTCCACATGGTTGGCATCGTAGGTCGTACCCTGGCCGCCCACCAGGCTCGAGCAGTTAAGGAACATATCACTCGAGGACGTCACGGCCGCCATGTTCCAGCCATTGCCCACATAGATGGTCCGCAGATTGCTGCATCTATAGAACATGCTGTACATATTGGTGACCTTGGACGTGTTGAAACTGCCCAAGTCAAGGCTCGTTAGGTTTTCGCAGAAGCCGAACATGTAATACATTAAGGTGACCTTGGACGTGTTGAAGTGGCTCACATCAAGGCTTGTCAAAACTGTGCAACCTCCGAACATCCAAGCCATATTGGTCACCTCGCTGGTGTTTAGGTAACTCAGGCCCGTGATGGATTGAAGGTTTGTCATATCATAGAACCAATCGTAGGTGGTCGTCGGGCGGGCACCAGCGAACGAGGGGTCAAAGACCACCTTGGTCACACTGGCATTGGTGCCGTCCGATTCCCAGCCGGTTTTGTTGCCGCCCGTGTTCAGGTCGTAGGTCGTGCCCGTGCGGGTGCTGCGCTGGCTGTCGTAGTAGAACGTCAGCGTCGTGTTCGACGGCGTGTAGCAGGCATAGGCCTCAGGCCCCTTCTCGGTGAAGTAGCCCGGGTTGCTCGGGCCGCCGTCGATGTGGGCGTAGGTG
>Ga0310695_10004134_pt1 | contig 27265 bp, 26 predicted proteins | sample RumenRJG_04DNA_FD_203882 | JGI IMG/M metagenome (GOLD analysis project Ga0310695, IMG submission 203882) | Bovine rumen microbial communities from Lethbridge, Alberta, Canada - RJG_04 (v2) (version 2) | ecosystem: Host-associated > Mammals > Digestive system > Stomach > Rumen | place: Canada... | reverse complement strand
TCTTCGTGTTCTTTCCGCAGTCCGTGTGGAACGGCGGGAACAGTCCGAACGATTCGTCAATCTCGCTCGCCGTCAGTTGCGACATGAGCGCACGCACTTCCTCGGGCGTATGGTACGCGCCGTTCAATTCCGCCGTGATCTTCAGAGCCTCCTGGGAAAATGCGTGAAATGCCTGATGAAGCGCACTCCCAGCGGGGATGTACTCCACCTCGGCCATCGTCTTTCTGAATTCTTCGACTGTCATATCTCATTCCTCAAATTTGAATATTTCACGCAGAGGCGCGGAGAGGCAGAGTATGCAGAGGTTTTTGCCACACACATCTTAATCATTACTCTGCGCTCTCGGCCTCTCTGCACCTCTGCGTGAGAAACATTCACTTCAGGTACTTTCTGTAGAACGCCTCAATGCGGTCGAAGGGAATTGCGCCCTTCCCGCCACCATCGTAGAGGTCGCAGTGCGACGCGCCAGGAACGATGAGAAGTTCTTTGTTGTCACCCTTGAGCATCTTGAAAGCGGTTTCGCCGAAATAGCGGCTGTGTGCCTTTTCGCCATGCAGCACCATCACCGCGCTCTCGATCTCGCCCGCGTAGGCGAGCAGCTTCGCGTTGATGAACGAAAGAGCGGACGTCTTGTTCCAACCGCCGTTCGAATTGAGCGAGCGCACGTGGTAGCCGCGCGGCGTCTTGTAGTAGGCGTAGTAGTCTTTCACGAACTGCGGGGCGTCGTCCGGCAGCTTGTCAGGAACGCCGCCGCCAAGCTCGTATGTTCCGGACTTGAAGTCCTTGATCCGCTGGGCATTCATCGCCTCCTTCTTCGCCTTTCGCGCCGCCGCGTTGTCCTCCTTGTCGAAGTAGCCGTTTGCCGTCACCCGAGTCATGTCGTACATCGTCGATGCAACCGTCGCTTTGACGCGAGTATCGACCGCTGCCGCGTTGATGGCGAGACCGCCCCATCCGCAGATGCCGAGGATGCCGATCCTCTCCGCGTCAACGTCATCGCGCGAGATGAGATAGTCGACCGCCGCCTGAAAATCTTCTGTGTTGATGTCAGGCGAAGCCACGTAGCGAGGTGTACCCCCCGACTCTCCCGTGAAAGACGGATCGAAGGCGATGGTCAAGAAGCCGCGCTCCGCAAGCGTCTGTGCGTACAGCCCGCTCGACTGCTCCTTCACCGCACCGAACGGACCGGATACCGCGATGGCGGGATGGCGGTCACGCGGGACGCGTGACCCTACCGGCTTGTACACGTCCGCTGCGAGCGTGATGCCGAAGCGGTTCTTGAACGTCACCTTAGCGTGTTCCACCTTGTCTGACTTCGGGAACGTCTTGTCCCATCCCTTCGTGAGCGGGAGGAACGCGCCTGTCGCGTCCGCTGCGCAGACTCCACCGGCGACCAGCGCCGCCGTTGCCAGTTCTTTCATCATCTTCATTCTCCTTGTTTATCGCGCCGTAGCCCGAAGGGCGTAGGCGGATTGTTTGTTGTTGACCTATTGAGGCGAAAAAAGAAAACGTTGCTAGTATAACCTGTTCCGCCGGAAATAACAAATACCAATTTCTTATCAAATACCATAATATGCGGTTATGTCTCGTGCCCAGATTGACCATTACCACGATTTTTGCTACAATAAACTTGTTTTTCTTTGGGGTACTGTACCCTTGAAAGGAAAGCGAGGCACAAAATAGCAGTTGACACGACAGAACTGAGGCGAAATGCGGATTGGTACTACGCCAATCTTGACTCTCTTTTGCCGAAGTATAACGGCAAGTACATAGGCATTTCAGATTGTAGCATTGTTGGCGTGTTTAACACCTTTTCAGGTGGAGTGGATGAAATGATTGGTTCGGGGCATCGTCCGGGCTCGTTTATCGTCCACCAATGTGTCGATCTCGAAGAGAAAAAAATCTTTTCTCGCATGCCAAGGATGGTGTTCAGGGAAGTGTCTAAATGAATGCCATACAGGCAGAATTCCCAGGAATTGTTCGTGCCGTCGTCCTGACGAATGATGGTAGCACGGTTTTCAAGTTTGTTATTCCACCTGAAGAATGTCCGACTCCGGCCTCCAATCTTAACTCAGGCACAAGCTCTTTGAACGCATCGTGGATGATTTCGACGCATTGCCGGACGGTTTTGAGGAGGCGTTTGGATGAGATACCTTCTCGACACCCATGTCGTTTTGTCGAGATGATTCCGCTGATTTCATACGACAAGAACGTAAAAGCCTATTTGAGTGAATGGATTTCATGCGATGAGAAGCAAGAAGAAAGCGAACAATTCGGCTGTAGATGCCGCACAGGATCCGCTGGCGGAAAAGATACTCTCGCTCACCTGGGATGGTCTCAGAAAATGTAGCGATTCGGGGTCCGTCGAACGCGGACGCGAATATCTGTCGAACGTTGAAACGCCTGTACGCCTTTCGGACGGGAGCATCATAGCCACGGTTTACGGAAGCGACGAGTATTTCACGCGTCTGCGGCTTGACGAAAACGGTGCACTCCAAGGCGACTGTACCTGTCCGGTCGGCTACCGCTGCAAGCACACGGTCGCGCTCGCCCTCGTCTGCGCAAAAAAGATGAAGAACGGCGAGGCGATCGAGAGGGCTGACATCTCATCTCGCAAGTGGAAACGGGCGCTTGACGAGCTGGACTATGCTCGAGAGAATGAATCATACGAAGAAGATGATTGGGACGATGATGACGCCTTTGAAGATGACGACCTCCTTGACGACGATGAACAGAGCGGTTGTGACGAGCTCACTGAGAAAAATCGCGGAAAGCAGTCGCACGTGCAGCAATCAAAATCGCGCGGCGACAAGATAGGCGACCATGTTGCCAACCTTTCTCCCGATTCCTTGCGCGAATTGCTAGGCGAACTGCTGGAGAATGTTCCAGAAGTCTGTCAATACCTGAACCACAAGCTCGAAGTGCGCAAGGCGACAAGCGCCGACATCGTGCGGATGGCAAGGAGCGCCGTGAGGGAGGCGACGTCCGGCTGGTACGACTATTGGGAGGCCAAGAAGGGACGATGCGAGCTTCCCGACTACTCGCTCGTGAAGGAGTATTTTTCGCTGATCGCGGAATCGGCAAACGGCTTGCAGCCCCTGATGGAATTGGCCGAGGAACTCAAGCGCAAGTCGTTCAGCCAGGCGGAGCGTTCCCGCGACGAGTACGGCAATATCTCCTCGCAGGTCTCGGCATGCATGGATGTCGCGGCCAAGGCCGTCCTGACGAGCGCCCTTGATCCGATAGAGAAAGTCAAGTGGATGGAGTCCATACGGTCAAAGGACGATTATTGCGTCCTTGACTACATGGAGGTAGAAACCGTCGAGGCGATGCGCACGGACAAGAACGGATGGTCAAAAATCGCCGACTACTATCTTGGCAAGGACAAAAAGGTGACGGTCGTAGGAGAAACAGGATATCGCGGAAGTATCCATGAGATTGCCGTCGCTCTTGAACGTGCCGGACGCGAAGAAGAGGCGATTTCCCTGATGAAGACAGAGCCGGAAGACGAACGCTACCAGAAGGAGCTGGTCGATATGCTTCTACGGTTGGGTAGGCGCAAGGATGCTGAAAACGCATGTCGGAAATATCTCGCGGCAATGTGCGCCGACGACCCACACCGTCATGATCGCCTTGAACGTCTAAAGGCGATGTCCAACGAGGACGATGACGGCAAGACACTTGCCGTCTGCGATCTTGTCAGCTTCGTCGCCTATCCCAACGTGGAGTCGTACAAGGCGTTGAAGCAATCGTGCGAGAAGATCAAGGCCTGGAAGCAAGTTCGCTGCGGGGTGCTACAGTATCTTGAAACCGGCAGCCTGCCAGAAAAGGACAGAGTCTGGCCGTTGCCTCCCATGCCGACAAGATTGCCGGACTGCAGTAGTTCCACGTTCCCGAAGAGTGCGATTCTTTGCGAACTGGCAATGGCAGAGAAGCGCACCAAAGACGCGCTGTCGTGGTACAAAAAGACTGTTGCCTCCAACAACCGATCTGGATGGCATTCGTATGACGGCGGTCTCGAATGGAAAGTTGCGGACGCGATATGCGGAGAGTTTCCAGAAGAAGCCATAGCCATTTGGCAAGAACAGGTAAAGGTCAACCTCGGCTACGCCGGCGATGGCTACTACACGGCGATATGCAATGCCCTCAAGAATATGCGTCCTGTAATGAAGAAGCTTGGGCGGCTCGCAGAATGGCAAGGCATTATCGCAGACATTCAGGCGGGATACAAGCGGCGAATCAACCTCATGCGGATGCTTCGCAATCTTGAATCAGAGCGTGACGGACGCATTGCGGAGTGGAACGGATGAGACGGCCTATTTTCAAAAATCCTATCCGCCGACCCTCCACGGCGGACGGATATGGCAAGTTCAAGATCGAATTGCTCGGCACGGGGATAAGGTATGTAATTGTGATTCCTAACCATATCACGCTTGCCAAGGTCCACGAAATCATACAGACGCTCTTCAAGTGGGACGAAGACCATCTTTGGGATTTCCGAGACGAGTGCGGGCGACGATACATGGACGAATGCGTTTGGGGCGTTCACGACGATGTTATTGAAGACTGCATTCCGCCATCAAAGGCGATCCTTGCCGATGTGCTTCCCATGCGAGGGGACAAACTCATCTACACGTTTGATTTCGGCGACGACAACAGACACATCTTGACGCGGATGGCCGCACCAAAGGCACCTGGATGCTATTGCGTGAAGTCGGAGTACGCGCCATCTCCCGAATGGGAATACTTTGAATACGAAATGCCTGATGATGATTGCGAAACATGGCGACAGCCAAGCATTGAAGAGGTTGATGCCATGTTGAAGTCGATCCTGTAGAAACAGGATGTGTGGCGCACGGATGGTTTGCCGACCGCGTCGGACACAACTGGCGGATGCTGAACATACGCGGCAAACGGGCCGTCCGGCATGTCGTGTTCGACACGAACTACTGGAAGTCGTTTGTGGCGAGCCGCCTCCTCACTCCGATGGGCGACAGAGGAAACCTCTCGCTCTGGGGGCGCGAGACGGAGCGGCACATGCTCTTCGCCGAGCATCTCACCGCCGAGTACCGCGTCAAAACCGAGGGGCGCGGCCGCAAGGTTGACGAGTGGAAGATGCGGCCAGAGGCGCACGACAACCATTGGTTCGACGGCGTGGTCGGCGCGGCCCCTTGCGGCCCCTACGGGGTTCGCTTCGCTCAGGCGACCCGACCGCTTCGCGTCGGGCGCATCTCGCGGTCACCGCGTCGATGTGCGGCTACGTCCTCGCAGGGACGGACACACCGTGCAGGCGCGCAAGCCCGCGAAGCCCAAGGTGAAGCTGTCAGAGCTGCGGCGCGTGAAACGCGAGTGAATCTTATTCCCCGATAATCTCCCAATGTCCGCCGCGATCCGGCCCGACGCGGCGGACAATTCCTGTTGCCTTCAATTTGTCCAGATTCCACTTGACGCCCTCTAGTGACAATCCTATTGCGTCAGAAATCTGCATGCGTGTTATACTTGGATTTTGTCGTATTAAGCTCAATATTTTCTGGGTAGTTTTCTGGGTAGTTTTCAGGGTAGTTTTCAGGGTAGTCTTCTGGGTGGTTTTCAGGGTGGATTTTGTTTTGGCGTTTTGTGCTGGTCGCATGAAAACGGTCTTCGTATATCCGCTTTCGGCGACAATTTGCGGTTCGGGCAAGTTGGCTTTTGCACACTCATCCAATATCAACTTGATGCCGCGTCCCCATGTTTCAACCGTCTTACGCGAATACATCACCCTTGCGATTGTGGGATTTCGTGGTTCGCTCTTATTCCCGGCACGGAGTTCCGCCATTGTTATGTTGGACGGGAACATGCCGGGATTGATGATTTCAACTCTGTCGTCATAGATTGCGAGGGAGACGGAACTGCCGCGCTTGACGTACAGCCGATGCACCAAGGCATTGACGAGTGCCTCGCGTAGGGCCTTGGCAGGCACTTCAAGATGTTCCTCTCGATATGTCCCGTTTATCACTCCCGACAACGACAAGTGATTGAAGCAGAACGCCATGCCCGCATCAATGAGTCTGAATATGTTGCCTGTAATCTGTTTGTTGTCGATGAATATCTGATTGTCCTTGCCCTTAAACCGTGCAAGGCGCAACAGGCATTGCATGTAATCCGTGTCTTCTTTGCAGAACAGCACGGCGGCGGCGTTTCGCAACGCACCATTCTTACGCACCTTAAAACCATCAAAAAGGCCAATGATATCATTAACGTCCGTGGATTCTGGCAACCGCCCCTCAGCTACACCCATACGAGCCGTCTTGCGAATCTCGTTCTCGTCAAGGTCGGACAGTTTCAAATCGGGATTGATTTCAAGTTCCCAATCGCTTTGGAATCCCCTGCGCTTGGACAGCAACCGCTCATATTCCTCCTGCGACATTACTGTCGTGGACGATTGTACACGCTTATACGGTCTACCGTCATAGACATACGGACGCACATTGCCACGTTCGACTTTGCAGACAACGGCCTTATGCGTCTCATCCACATCAACCCATTCAACAACTATATCAGCCGCCGGTTCGAACTTGGCAAAGACCTCAAAGAGTTCTCGTTTCGTCTTGTCGGAAACGAGTTGACCTATGATCTTGTCTTTCTTGCCGACGCCAAAGACAACCGTGCCGCCGTCCTTATTCAGGAACCCACACAGCGTCTCGCAAGCATCAACTCGCTGTCCCGTTGTTTCCTTCACCTCCAGCGTCTCGCCCTCGCCAGACGTGACTAAGTCTTTCAGTTCTTCAAGTGTCATTTCTTCTCCTCCCGCTCCACGCGAACATTATACTATCAATCGCAAGTTCATCTTATTCCTTTGTAATTAGTTTTAAACAAGCGACTATCTGGCACCACTTCTTTTACCTCAACTCTTGGATAGAGCTTTGAAATTACATCCAGTATCTCTTTTTTATCGGAAGCAGAGACACGTGGTCCTATATCGACTGACTTTAAAATCCTGCGATCAAAACGCCAAAATCGCAACGTTCCAATCTCCTCGGATTTCCCTTCAATAGCCATAAGCCGCCACTCATTCTCATATTTCCAAGCCTTAGCCTTATTGATGACTATAGAGCGATACCATTCCCAATATTCTGAGAGATCGTCTATGTCCTTTACCTGTGATAAATCAAATGATCCCCGTTCATCATTATATTGAACTCTGTCTAGATAGTATGGCGTAGTGTTCCCATAGGCCAATTCCTCATGGTTTTCAAAAAACATATCAAAACCCAATCTAACCCCCTGCCACTTATTTGCATAATGAGACCACATAAGGATATCAGAATCTTCTGACGGCGGAGCAGAAAAGCAAACAATTTCTTGAAGAGGAAATGATGCCTGTTGAAGGAAGCTTCTCCGAAATTCATCACTAAACTCTTTCGTTAAACGCTCAAGTTGAGTATCCGTAAGATTGCTTACTAACGGGTTGAAAATTTTCGACAAATGCTTACGCATTGCCTCATTTGAGAATCGGCCGACACAAACACCCGAACAATCAAATATGTCATTAAAATCTGCTGCACGAGACAATTTTAAATGCCCATTCACAAGAGCATCAATCCAATGCCCACCCATATAGTGATAAAGTCGTAGTACTTTCCCCTCCAATGGATTCCGGGGAACAGACGCAATAAAATCTTTCAATTCCATTTAGCAACGCTCCTTTAATGATTTCAGATATTCCGCAATGTCAACGTGTGACAACAGTTTAACACCTAGTTTTTTTCCACCTTCTATCGCCTGTCGTGTAAATGATGCATTAGAAACCACACAACACCATGTGCCATTATATATGGATTTTGCCGTATATACTTGTTGAATGGCATCATATCCAACTGAAGTAGAATAAAACTTGCACTGAATAACCAAGGTGCCTTTCCCCAAATTGACAAGAATGTCCGCTCCATAATCGCCAGACTGCCCCACTCGTTTACAAGAACATCCTTGCCGCCTAAGTATTCCGCAAATAAATCTCTCGTATTCGGTTCCTGTCTTCACCAGATTAAAATCCCCGTCTTTCTCAATATGCATTCGGCGAGCAAGGGCTTTCATTTGCGATAGTTCTTTTTCGGCAATTTTTAAATTGTAGCCGAGGAACCTTAGTTCAGGAGAGTCTTCAGATTGGTCAATTACTATTGCATTCTGAATCTCAATTATGGCTTCATCATACCTTTTCAACTGTTTTAACGCCATCCCTTTGTAATAGAATGACCTAGCGTTTGGAATTAGGTCAATTATGGCATCACATTCGTTTATAACTTCAAGCGGCGATAGGTCTTTGAGTATTCTTTCAGAAGTTCCAAGGAGAGGGCCGATTGCATATCGCTTTCCTGCCTTCAACAAATCAACACAAAGTTTTTTGATCTCTATGTTAGGTAAACGACTTCCCCAGTATACGAAATTTAAATCATCTTCGGTCACTAAGTCATGCTTCATGACTTTAATTTCTGCAATGCGCTTTGATTCCATTTCAATAAGTTCTGCCTGTCTTTTACGTTCTGCTTCTTCAGCATTTTTCTTTTCTTTGGCTTCACTTGAAAACCAAAGATATATTCCTATTCCAATAACGGTAGTTACAGTTGTTCCTACAATAGGAGAGACGCCGAATGAGGCCAAAACAACAAACAATACTGTGATCACTCCCAAACAACCAAACATAAACCTATCAAAATCTTTTTGACTGCTTCGCATAGTTCTAATACTCCCTTAATGAAGTTCTCCCATCAAGGCTTTTCGCGCCTTGTCTATCGCATCAATTAACTCGCCCATTCTAGGACGACTATTAAAATAACGCCATTTACACATATTCAATTCAGAGACATGAGCTAAGTCCCAGATTGAATATATGCCTGCATTGCTGAGTAAATTTACCATCCTAACGGAGATTTCTAACTCCCTCACATTTATATTCTTCCGTGATTCTGGAATGTCTTCCGCCACCAGTGTTTCCACTTTTCGCAGAAACGATGATAGCTGATCGTACAATGGACTATCTTGAATTGGCATGTGAAGTCTCCGATGAAAGTTTACCTCCAACAGACCGCAAATTGATTGAGAAATCAAACCCACACGCGAAAAGATATGCGGCAAAAGTGTTGAATGTCACTATCTTGCTATGCTCAATGCGGGACACATTCGATTGCGGCATACCGAGACGCGCGGCAATTTCCGTCTGGTTGAGTCCAGACCGTTTCTTTGCCTCCATCATTGCAAGATGCAATGCGTTCTCCTTGCGGATGGAGGCCTCGTTCTCGGTAAACCCTGGGATGGTGCGTAGTTCTTCGATTCCGCCCTTGCGCTCGCCCGAAAGGTCTTTAGCGAGAGAGCGGGCTTGCCGCTCGTCCAATGCTTTGCGGCGGCGGCGGTATGTGGGCGTAGTCGAATAGTCCGCGAACTTCGCCATGAAAGCGTCAGCGCGTGCCTTGCCGTCGGCGGCAATCTGTGACTTGGTCTTGGCCATTATTCCACCTCCTTGCGAATTGTTTGTGCTTTCCGTATTTCATTTGGCGGGGTTCTCTGCGTTTTCTTCACGAATCCAGATAGCACCCAGATTCCATTCGGATCGACATAGCAGTAGAACAACCGATATTGCATCCGTGTGACCTTGACGCGAATCTCGAAAAGATTAGGGGCAATCTTCTTTGCGTCCGGTTCGCGCAACAATCCGTCATCGGAAAGTTTCTTCAACTTTTCGAAAAAGGCTTTCTGCACAGCGGCGGACTGTTCCGTAAGAAATTCCGACGCTTGCTGTGTGAAATGTAGTTGCTTGTTCATGGCGCGAATTATATCACAACTGATATGGGGAGGTCAATGGTGTGTGGCGATGAAATTTCCAGAACAAATTCATGTGCGCAAATATCGATTGCTAAGCCATAATTTACACTTATGCCTGAATGTGGTATATTATGCGGCATGGACTTACGGATACTCAGGTACTTTCTCGCCGTGGCGGACGAGGGGAACATCACCCGCGCCGCCGAACGGCTGCACGTTTCACAACCCGCGCTCTCCACGCAGCTCGCCGCGCTGGAGGACGAGCTCGGGCACAAGCTCCTCGAACGCAGCGCACGCGGAATCACGCTGACCGAGAAAGGCCTCGCTCTCAGGCAGCGCGCCGACGACCTCGTGGACCTTGCCGAGCGGGTGGAGGCCGAGATCAAGGCGTCTGACGCGGACGAAATCGTCGGCACGGTCTCCATCGGCGCGGGCGAGACGCCTGCGTTCCGATTCGTGGCCCACGCCGCAGATGAACTTCACCGCAGGAACCCGAAACTTTGCTTCTCCGTCTCATCGGGCAACGGCGAGGACATCGTCGCCCATCTGCGCGAGGGGACCTTCGACCTTGGCGTGCTTGTGGGCCCCGGGCGCTACGACGGATTCGACTACCTGACTCTCCCCTACACGCACCATTGGGGACTTGCCGTCAGGAAGGATTCGCCGCTCACCGCGAAAAAGCGCATCTCATCTAAGGACGTGAGAGGCATTCCGCTCATCTGCTCGCGTCAGGCGATGGTGAAGGAGTTTCTCGCCGGATGGTTCGGCTGTCCCTTCGGGAAGCTGGATGTGGTCGCCAACTACAACCTCATCTACAACGCGGCCGTCTTCGTCGAGGCGGGTCTCGGCGCGGCGGTCTGCATCGACGGAATGATCCCGCAGGAGTTCGCCGACCGCGTCGTGTTCCGTCCGTTTGCGCCCGTGCTCGTCAGCGACGTCTATCTCGCCTGGCGCAGAAACGCAGCTCTCCCGCCCGCCACCAACGCCCTTCTCGCCGCCATCCGCGCAAAAACGACTTAAGGCCAGGGCTCACCTCCCCCGCCCGCCCTCCCATCACGGACCGCGGGGACGCCCACCCCTGTATGACCATGGTCCGTATGGCCTGTCGCCCCGTGCGCCGGCGTGTGTTGGCCTCCTGCGCGGCCTGGGTGCCGGGACATCTGGCTTCATGTCGCTTTTGAGCGTGAAATCGGCAAGCGGTTTATAGCCGCGTTCAGCCATCAGAGAATCCCATGCCTTCGGAAGTTCGATCTTGATTGTCGCGAACCCGCCGCCCGGCACGCAGAGTTCCTTGTTCCTGGAAGGATCGCCGGTGACGAGAAACGCGCTCTTGCCGCGCTCAATCGCCGGAACGGTCATTATCGACTCTATTCCAGTCCATGCCAGCCAAGGCGGGGTCTGCGTCTCTTCCGCGTTCTCGGAATATTCGATTCGCCGCTCGTGGCGCGAGACCGGATGGGTATCCGGGTCGAACGCGCTGCCGGGATTTCCCCAGTAGTTCGCGAAGGCCCTCTCGCCTAGCGGAATGCGGGAAGTCTTGACTATTGCATCCTCCAATGCGCCCTTCGTGTGGTAGACCTTTGCGAGATCGCGCGCCACGCCTTCCGTGACGAAGAACGCGCGATAGGTGCAAGGCATTCCGCTTCTCACCGCCATCTGCGACTTCTCCGCCGCGTCCCACGCCATCATGTCCTTGATGCGTTCGCCGTCCGATGTCGCCGGAACGAGGTTGTTGCCCCAGTTTATCGACGAGGCGGCGGTCACGGTGGAATCGTTCAGGGCGAACCCCTGCTGCATGTGATAAGGTTTCCAGCCGACCTTCAGCGCGAAGGCATCGTCCTCAACAAGACACCAAGGCATCAGATAGCCGAAAGTGCCCATGCGGTTCTCCTTCACGCGGTAGCCGCCAAGGTTGATCATGGCGAGATTGATGAAGCGTCCAAGGACGGCGTTCTTAGGCTCTGAGATTTCACCCTGGCCGCAGTCGAAGCCAAGCTGCCGCGCAACGGGGCCGTTAAGCCAACAGTAGGGCGTCCACGCATGGGTTGAGGCGAGCGGTCGCCGGAAATCGCCGTCCTTCATCGCCTCCACAAACGCAAGAAGAATCGGCATGAACTCTGGCGGGCACCCCGCCATCACGCCGTTCACGGCAACATGGCGCACGGTCACGTTTCTCTGCGCTGGCGGAATCGCGCCGAGCGAATGGTCGGGCTTGAGATCGGTGAAGCGAAGGAACTCCGCGACTGCTTTTTCCGTTGGCGGCACGATGGGCAAGCCGTCAGTCCAGCCGGAATCAAGGTAAATTTGCTGTATTTCGGCGAGAGTGCCGGAGATTTGACTCTCCATATTCGACACATGAGCGTCGGCTGCCGTCTGTCGAACGTCCTTGGCCGCCGTCAGTCCCCTTTTCACCTGTGGCCACAGAATCTTTCGCGTATTCTCCAACAATTCATCCCGCGTGTGGCTGGCGAACGCTCCGGGGTATTCCGCAACGCGCAATTCCGCAAGGCCCGCCGACGCCGCAGCGCTTTTCGCCTGCTTCACGAAACCGGGTGCGGCGATCATCACGGACGGAATGCCCAGCACTTCTGCGGCGATGCAGGAGCCAGTCTCCTTCGGCGTGCAGAGTCCGCACCCACCATTTCCCGAAATCACGGCATCGACCTTGAACTCCTTGAGCTTGCGCTGGAACTCGTCCTTCTCGCGCCGCACCACGCCTGGACGCGGATACGGACCCGCCGATCCGATTTCACTCAAAAGATAGATCTTCGCAGTCGGGTGTTCGGCAAGTATGAGCCGTTTCAATTCAGGATGCGTCACGTTCGCCATGAAGCTTCCGCCGACAAGAGCAATCGTCTTGCCGTCCAACGACTTTAGGCGCGGCGCGTGCTTTATCGGCTCAACGGCAGACTCCGGCACGGGCGACATCACCATGTATGTCGCCTCGCCATTCGAGGGAATCGGGCAGCTGCCATCCTTGCACTCCGCCGCCAATACGTGTGCAGCCATTGTCACCGCCACTATTCCAACTATCGTTCTCATGGTATGCTTCCTTTTTTGTTGATTCACACCCATAAGAACGCAAGCGTCGCACAGAATCCACATCATAAATGCGAGCATCGACACCTGGCATGGACTATGCCATGCGCCCGAGTGCGGCGAGCATGGCCGAGAGGTCCGCCACGCGCCCCGTCCAGATGCGGAACGATTCTGCCGCCTGCGCGGCGAGCATGCCGAGGCCGTCGAGCGTGCGCGCACCTACCGCGCGCGCCGCCGCAAGGGTGGCGGTCTCGCGCGCAACGGGAATAAGATCGTACACTAGCTGGCCGGCGCGGAAAACGTCCGGGGCGATGACGCACGGGTCTCCTTCGCGCAGGCCCACCGTCGTCGCGTTCACCACGAGGTCAGCCGAGCGCGCCGCAGCAAGGCACTCGTCGGAGCCGAGCTGAAGCATTCCCGGGCGGGCGGTGCGGTTCGCCTGCGTCACCACGGCGCATCCAGCCGCGCGGCATGCAGCCATTACGGCGCGCGACGCGCCGCCAGCGCCAATCACAAGCACCTTCGCGCTGGCGAAGGGGAAGTCCATCGCCTTGAGGGGATGGAGAAATCCGGCCATGTCGGTGTTGAAGCCGGTTGTGGAGCCATCCGGCGCGAAGAGAACCGTGTTCACCGCGCCCGCCTCGTGGGCCGTGGAGTCAACGCGGTCAACTAGCTCCTTCACCGCCACCTTGTGCGGCACCGTGACGTTGATTCCGCGAAAGCCATCGGCGGCGAAGCGGCGAAACGCCGCCGCGAGGTCCGCCGGCGCCACATCGACGGCGTCGTACGCCGCCTCAATGCCGAGCGCGCGGAAGTTGGCGGCGTGGATACGCGGCGAAAGCGAATGGGCCACGGGGTGGCCGATCACTGCGAAGCGGAGCATGGTTAGCCCTTGTGGCGGGACGTCACCTCGATCACGTTCACCTGGTTGCGCAGCTGAAGCATGATCTGGTTGATCACGCGGTCGTCGCCCAGCACGTCGATCTTCATGCGCGACACGGTGCCGTCCTCCGTGGGTCCCACGCTAAGCGTCTGGATGTTGTAGCCGCGCCCCGAGATCAGCCCCACGATGCGCGCAAGCACGCCGGGCTTGTTCTCCACGAAGCAGTTAAGTCTGTGTAGGTCTTCTTTCATTTCGTCCTCCTTGGTCAGCCCACCACGAGCTCCTCCCTCGGGTAGCGTATCGTGCCGCGCTCCTCCTGTCCGCCGATGAGCAGCACCACGGCAAGCGCCCCCAGGCGGCCGCAGAACATGCACACCATGATGACTATGCGCCCCACCGTCGAAAGCGACGCTGTGGTGTTGCCGCAGCTGAGGCCGGTTGTGGACACCGCCGACACGGTCTCGAAGAGCAGATGCTCGAACGGAATCCCCCCTTCTCCGCCGCCGTCGCTCACAAGCAGAATCGTCATCCCGAGCGCGATTATGGCCGCGAACACCATCACTATCACGATCGCCTCCCGCACCACCGCCTCCGACACGGTGCGCTTGAACATCACGGTGTCGCGCCTGCCGCGGCAAATGGCGAAAAGCGTGGTCACGAACACAGCGAGAGTCGTGACCTTGATTCCGCCACCCGCGCCGCCCGGCGCCGCGCCTATGAACATCAAAACGCCCGTGACGAACCTCGTGGCCGGATGCATCTCGTGCACGGGCAGCACGGTGAAGCCGCAGGAGCGCGGCGAGACCGACTGGAAGAACGCTATCGCCCCCTTCTCCGCCAGAGAGAACGGCTCAAGCCCGCTCTTCCACTCCATCGCCAGCACAAATGTGAACATGCCAAGCATGAAAAGGAGCGACCAGAACAGAACCACGCGCGAATGGAGCGTGAGACGCCCGCGCTTCACGAGGTTGCGCCTCCAGAACCGGATGGTGCAGATGTTGTACCCCACGATGAAGCCAAGCCCGCCCACTATCACGAGCGTGCCCATGACCACCAGAACGAAAGGCCTTCCCTGAAACACCGCCAGAGAGCCCGGGTCCGGCGAGAACCCGGCGTTGCAGAAGGCCATCACCGCATAGAAGTACGCGCGGAACCACGTGCACGACGGAATCAGCTCGTGAAGCGCCCACATTCCGAGCAACTCGACCGCCAGCAGCGATATCACCACCCACAGCACAAGCGCGCGCCATCCGCGCACGCCCGAGACGCCGTAGGCGTTCATCAGCGAGAACTCGCTCGAGAGAGACAGTCGCCGCCCCACAAGCACAAGGAAGAACGTGCCCAGCGTCATGATTCCCAAGCATCCCAGCTGCACAAGCGCGAGGAGCACACATTGCCCAACATGGGAAAGGTCTCTTGACACCTCTATCACGCTGAGGCCGGTGATGCACACCGCCGAGCAGGCGGTGAAGAGCGCGTCCATCGGCTTCATCCAGGTGTGCGACGGGGAAGAAACAGGCAGCATCAAAAGAAAAGCGCCCGCAAGAATCGCCCCCAGAAAGCCGAGCACGATCATGATGCGGGTTTTTCTCATCTACTCTCTCCGCCGTCCTTTGACGCCTTCTCGGCGGAATCCTTCTTACCTTTGGACGCCTCGCCGGAGCATATCTCCTTGAAGCGCACTCCCCATATGCTAAGCTCGTACAGAAGGCACAGCGGCAGAGCCATCAGCAGCTGGCTCATGGGATCCGGCGGCGTGAGCACCATTCCGAGGAAGAACGCCAGGACTATCGCGAACCTGCGCCACGCGCGCAGCGACTCGCTCGATATAACCCCAAGCCAGCCCAGCACGAACAGCAGAAGCGGCACCTGGAACACGAGGCCGAACGCCAGCACCAGCTTCAGGATGAGCGGCACATAGTTCTCGATCTGCACCTGCGTCACGCTCAGCCCCAGCCAGTGGTTGACCACGTCGAAGAACCTCACCACATTCGGCGCGAGCTGCCCGTACGCGAACACCACGCCAATGCCGAAGAGCCCCGCGCCCGCGAGCAGGAAGAAGAGAATCGCCGCCTTCTCGCGCTTGGTGAGCGCGGGGAACACGAAGCGGAGCACGAAGTACATCACGAACGGGAAGCTCAGGGCGGTGCCGCCCCACATCGCAATGGACATTATCTGGGCGAAGCCGCCGGTGATGTTCAGGCTCACGATCTCAAGCTTGCCCGCCTTCATCAAAGCCTCGGCGGGAGACTTCAGCCACGTGAGCACGGTGGGGGAGAACACGCCGACCACGATGCAGCACGCCGTCCACGCGAGCACCGCGTTTATCAGGCAGGCGCGCAAGGCGACGATGTGCTCGAAAAACGGGCGCGGCGGATCGTTGTACTCGTCCGGATTCTTCAGTAGAGGACGCATCTTCATCTACTTCTTGCCCTTCTCCCTGTCGGCGGCCGTCGTCACCGTGATTTTGATGGCGTAGGGATCCTTCTTGGGCTTCGGCGGCTCCGGAGGAGGGGCAGGAGTCTCCTCGGCGGGAGGCTCGGAAGCGGTCTCCTCGGCCGCCGCCTCTTCCGATCCGTCCTGATACTGGGTCTCGTCGTAGTAGTCGTGCCCTGGATAGGGGCTTTCAGGATCGTAATCGTAGGCACTGCCGTCCTCTTCCGGGACATCGTCTGAATCGGGCACGGTGGAGGGATCATCCTCGGAAGGCGGCGTTGAAGCTGTCGCCTCGTTCGCCGAATCGTCAACGGCCTTGCGGAACTCTTCGTCCATGGAAAGCAGCTGCCTCTTGAACTCGTCGGCCGCGCGGCGCAGTGTGGACATGATGTTGCCCAGCTTGCGCGCTGCGCTCGGCAGGTTCCGTGGCCCAACGACAATAAGAACGACACCGAGCAGAACAAGCCACTCGGTGCCACCCACGGATTCGAAGATGAAAGCAAATGTCATCTTTGAACGTCAGCCGCCGCAATTACTGCTTCTTCTGGAACACGACGAACTCGCCGCGGCGGTTCTTCGACCAGACAGCCTCGCCGGAACCGATCACGGCGGGCTTCTCCTCGCCGTAGCTTTTGGTCTGCACACGGTCAGGGGAGATTTCAAGCTGGAGCAGATAATCGCGGATTGCATCGGCGCGCTGCTGCCCAAGAGGAAGGTTGTACTCGTTGGAGCCACGCTCGTCGCAATTGCCCTCAATGATCACCACGCGGTTCTGATTCTGGCCTAGATGCTGGGCGACTGCCTCGATCTTGGCCATCTCGCCCTGCACGATCTGAGAGGCGTCGAAGCCAAAGTAAACGGGCGCGAAGTTGACGTCGGTGCAACGCTCGAAGTTGGGATCCTGATCGAAAGGACGTCCAGTGGCCTGATCAAGCGAAGAGACTTCGGCGTCCTTATCAACGCCATTCGGGTTAACAGCCGCGGCAGGCATGGTGTTCTGGGCCTGGTCGGACGGGACATCAATTCCGTTGCCGTTAAGGCTGGTATCTTCGCCCGTAGTAGGAATTTCAGCCACACCGATCTGACCATTGTCAGTCTCGGGATTGTCGTACTTGCAGCCAACGAGGGCGAATGCGAGCGCCCCGCAGAGCGTCAGCGCGAACACTGAGGAATACTTCATTTTCTTTTCTCCTTTAGATGAAATTCTTTGTTGTCGAAATGACGCCCATTATCATACAGAATCGGCGGCGAAAAGGCAAGCGAAAAGGATTAAAATTTTAATTCGCCTGCGTCAAGTGATGTCATCGGCCAAGGGCGGGCACAACGGCGAAGCCATCTGCCACCACGTAGCCGGACGACTTGGCGGGCATTATCTTGAGCGTTGCGCCTGGCGCGAGGTCAAACTCGCCCAGCTTCTGCCACATGCCCGTGCCCTGCGCCTGGTCGATCGTGAACGCCTTCACCTGTCCGCCGCTCGCGATCTCGCACGCCGTCTTCGATCCCGGTTTCGCGCCCCAGCTGTACGGAACGCGCCCCATCAGCACGTAGCGCCCTTCCTTCTGCACGGGCAGCGGATAGACCGCGTCCTCTGCGCTCTTCCCGGCGAAGTGGGCAAAGTCGCCCACCTGCTCGCCGTTAGAGTTGTGGTTCCTGCGCCACCCCTTGCCGAACTTGACGCCCTTCGACTCGTCGTCCACAAAGCGCCAGTTGGCCTTGGTTGGATCGGGCGAACCGGGGAATGCGCCGCCGAGCCGCCTCTGAAGCTTGCGCACGTGGCCGTTGGCATAGATGCCGCGCGGCGTCTCGCCGAGCTCGCGGCACATCGCCGCGGCCTCGCCAGCAGCCACGCCTAGCTGCGAGAGCGTGTTGATGACGCGCGGGCCGCCAAGCCCCACATGCGTGCAGCTGAAGCAGCGGCCGGCCATGAAGAGGTTCGCGACGTTGCGCGAGTAGATGCTGCGGTAGGGAATCCAGTAGCGTCCATACTGAGGACCGTAGCACGTGGTGAGGAAGTCCACGCCCTTCTTGTAGTTGTCGTAGTGGAGGTCGATGCCCCACGAACCGGATGCGATCGCGTCCTCGAAGCGGCGGCGCGCGGTGACATCCTTCTCGGAGTAAACCCAGTCGCCCATGATGCGGCGCGACTCGCGCTTGCCCAGCAGGAACGGACACAGGTCCAGCACGCGGTTAGCGTTCTCCGGACGCTTCTTCGCGAGCGAAAACGCGCCGTATATTGCGAGCAGCAGCCGATCGCGTATCGCCTCGCCGTCGGCGATCATGTCGCGGTGGATGCCGTACTCCCAGTTCCATTCTCCGTTCACCGCCTCGATTCCCTGCGCGTGCGGTTCTGCCCACGGGGCGGAGAAGCTGACGGGCGCGTTCGCAGCAACGCTCGTCCACATGAGCGACGCTCCCAGAGTGTCGCCGTCCGCCTTATCCGGGGCGCGCGCCTCGTCGTACTCGCTCTTCGCCTCGCGGCCCATCTTCCAGTCCGCACCGGCCCAGTAGCCCACCCATCCGTCACCAGTCGCGTCGCAGAAGAGCGGCGCCTCGAAGCGCACCACGCAGTTGCGCTTCAGGTCAAGTGCCTTCACTGCGGCGATCGTGCCGTCCGCGTTCTTCTCCACTCCGAAGGCGCGCGTGTTCACGCGCAGCGCGATGTTCGTCTCGTCCGCCACTATGCGCATGCGCCGCGCATCGCACAACGCGAGGTTGCCGTCGCGGTTCATGAAGCGCCCGCGAAGTTCGCGCACGAGATCGTAGCGCGCCTCGCCGCCGCTCCACACGCGTATCTCGGAGGAGGCGTTGCCGCCGAGCATGGGACGGTCCTGCACGAGCGCCACTTTGATTCCTCTTCGCGCCGCCGCCACGGCCGCGCACGTTCCCGGCAGACCACCGCCCACCACCACGAACTCGGCCTTCACCGTCTCCGCCACGGGCTGCGTCTCAGGGGATAACGGCCCGCTCGGCGGCGTTGCTTCCTGCGTCAGCACCACGCCGGCGCAGCGCCCGTCGAAGCCGTCGAGGTCCGAGAGGCGCACCTCTACCTCGCCCTTCTCCAGCCGCACCGCGCCGCCGCACTCCCAGGTCCAATCCGACTTCCCCCTGCCGAAGACAACAGGCAGAGTGCTAGCGCCAACCGACACCTTGAATGAACCCGCACCGTCAACCCATCTGCGCGTGCGCACCCATACGCGCCACTCGCCTGACTCCGGCACGTCAATGCGCGCGGTCGCGTCCAACACGCGCACGCCAAGGCCATGCGCAATCAGATACGGCGAGCCCATCACGTCCATGAACTGCGAGTCGAGCGACCATCCGCCCGGCTCGAAGCACTGCGGATATACGTCCACGCGCGACGCCTCGCACGCAAACGCGCACGCAGCCGCAATCAGGGTAGCGATGCTTCTCTTCATATGGTGCTTCCTTTCTCACTTCTTCTCATCGTCGAACGGTGCACAGTCGATGATCGATATCGAGGTCTCCACTGCCTGGCCGAGGATGTCCACGTTGAGCACAATCGTGGCCTTGGAGCCTTCGCGGCGCACGTATCCTTCAACGCCTCTAAACGGACCGCTCACCACCTTCACATGGTCCCCGGCCTTGAACGTGGCCGTGGGCATCAGCGCGGGCGTAAGGCGCGATGCCCTGTTTATCTGGCGCAGCTGGTGCACCACCTCGCGCGGACGCGGCACCGGTATCGTGCGCACGATCATGTTGGTACGCAGCATCTTGACGCGCTCCGCCGGATCCAGGCGCGTGAACACATATCCAGGGAAGAGCGGCATCTCCGTGCGCACCTTGCGCCGCTGCACCTTGCGCACCTTCGTGTACGTTGGCAGATAGCGGGGGTACTTGTAGATCTCAAGCCACATCATCACCTTCTTCTCGGTGCGCGGCTTAACGTGCAGTACCAGCCAGTCCCGTGCCATATCGTTTGCTCTCCCTACAAAAGACGCCGCCCCGGCCGGGGCGGCGTCTCTCTAGCGGACGCGCCGCCTGACGCGTCACTTGGTGACCTTGCGTCCCTTCACGCCAGCGGCGGTCGCGGCGTTGGCCTTGGCCTTCTCGTGCGGACGAAGCGAGCGCACTGCGGCGCCTGCCTGCCACATCTCGCTGTCGTGCATGTCCTGCAGCTTCGCGGCCATGAACTCCTTGTAGTCGGGACGGCCCGTGTCGCGGATGACCTCCTTGGCCTCCTTCATCGCCTTCACGCTCGCATAGAGCTTCTTGAAGACGGGCTCGGTGGCCTTGCGGAAGAGCGGACGCCACTTGAGCGCGCCGTGCTGCGCCGTCTGCGAGCAGTTGGAGTACATCCAGTCCATGCCGTTCTCGTCCACGAGACGGATGAGAGACTGCGTGAGCTCCTCGCACGTCTCGTTGAACGCCTCGCTCGGGCTGTGGCCGTTCGCGCGCAGGGTGTAGAACTGCGCCTCCATCACGCCGCAGAGCGCGCCCATGAGGATGCCACGCTCGCCCACGAGGTCGCTCGTGACCTCGCGCTCGAATGTGGTGGGGAAGAGGTAGCCCGAGCCGACGGCGATGCCGAGCGCGATCGTGAGCTCGCGCGTCTTCGCCTCGTCGGCGCCGTTGGGCTCGTAGGCGAAGGAGCTGTTGATGCCCGCGCCCGAGAGGAAGTTGCGGCGCACGGACGTGCCGGAGCCCTTCGGGGCGACCATGACGAGCATCACGCCCTTCTGCGGCTTGATGCCCGTGAGCTTGTTGTACACGTAGCCGAAGCCGTGGGAGAAGTAGAGAGCCTTGCCGGGCGTGACATATTTCTCGATGGCCTTCCAGATCGTGGGCTGCGAAGCGTCGGACGTGAGCATCATGATCACGTCGCCCTTCTCTGCGGCCTCCTCGAGCGAGAACAGCGTCTTGCCCGGCACCCAGCCGTCCTTGATCGCGCGCTTCCAGCTGGAATTGGGCTTTGTGGACTTGCGCTGACCAACGATCACGTTGATGCCGTTGTCGCGCATGTTGAGGGCCTGTCCCGGTCCCTGGATGCCGTATCCCAGCACCGCAATCGTCTTGCCCTTGAGGACCTTCTGGGCCTTCTTGAGCGGGAATTCCTTGCGCGTCACGATCTTTTCCACGACGCCGCCGAAGTTGATGTCCATACTCTTAATTACTCCTTTTTGATTTCGCCTAACGGCTGAAAACGCGCATATTATACCACAAATCATCTCGAAGGCGGTAATGCTTTCTTCATCTGCCGCATTTTCAACGCTTGCGCGCCTAGTGTGCTGCCTGCCGAAACGACTCAGCGGGCATCATGTTCGTGCTGGAGACGCGATGAAATGGCAGTTTATGGAACTCCACCGGCCAATGGGCAGAAGCCCAGAAGGACCAAGGACAATAGTAGCTATATGTGATTCGCTCATTGCCTTCGACATGAAATGACACGCTGCAATAGTCAGAAGCCAATAAGGCCAATTGCCCACATGCCGATTATTCATTTTCACAGGCTCCTAGTTTCCGTAAGCACAATGATTATACTTCCCCATTAGCGAAGCGTCAGATGCCTAGAGGCAGCTGAAGCTGGCTCACTGGGCCGAAGCTGCGGCGATGCTCGGGACACGGCCCCAGCTTCGCTAGCGCGCGAAGATGCTCGGGCGTGGGATAGCCCTTGTGGCGCGCGAACCCGTAGCCGGGATACAGCGCCTCAAGGCGCAGGCAGTCGGCGTCGCGCGCCGTCTTCGCGAGTATGGACGCGGCGGCGATCAAGAGCGACTTCGCGTCGCCCTTCACAATGTTCCTCGACGGAAACGGCAGCCCTGGCACCGGCAGGCCGTCCACGAGAATCGTTACCTTCCCGCCAAACCCCAGCCCCTCCACGGCGCGGCGCATCGCAAGATGCGTGGAGCGAAGGATGTTGAGCCGGTCGATCTCGGCGGGCGAGGCCGATGCCACGCACCATTTGCAGCCGTCGGTAACCTTGATCGTCTCGGCAAGCACCTCGCGCCGTTTCTCCGAGAGCTTCTTCGAGTCGTTCACCGCGCTCCATTCGCCGGCGAGAAGCGCCTCGGCGCGCGCGATGGAAAGCGAGACTGCGGCGGCGTACACGCCGCCGGCAAGCGGACCCCGCCCGGCTTCGTCCACGCCAACAACAACGTCGCCCGCCTCGTGCTCGAAGTCGAGCGACACCATCAGCCTGCGCCCTCCACAACGGCGCGGACGCGTCCCGCGTCCACTCCTCGCAGCAGAAGCCGTTTCGTCTTAGACGTCTCTCCGCCCTTGAACGACACCGCGCTCTTCGCGAGGCCGAACGCGTCCGCCAGCGTCTCCACCAGCTCCTTGTTCGCCTTGCCGTCCACCGGCGCCGCGCGTATGCGCACCTTCACTGCGTCGCCCAGCAAGCCGTCAAGCCCGGCCTTGGAGGACCTCGGCTGGGCCTTGACGTTCAAGACAGTTCCCTCTGGCGTCTCGGTGTAGTACATACAGCAGGCGCTACACGCGCACGTTGAAGCCACGCCCCTTCAGGAACTGCTTCAGCTCGGGAATGGCGATGATGTTGAAGTGGAACACGCTCGCGCCCAGAAGCACCGTGGCGCCAGCCTCCGCCGCCTCGGCGAAGTGCTCCATCGTGCCCGCGCCGCCTGATGCGACCACACTCGCCTTCGTGACCGCGCAGATCTGGCGGATGAGAGGCAGATCGAATCCGGTGCGCGCGCCGTCCGTGGACTTCGACGTGGGCAGGATGCACTTCACGCCGTAGCCGTCAACCTGGCGCGTCCACTCAAGGGCGTCCTTGCCCGTCGCCGTGCGCCCGCCGTCGATGTACACCTCGTATCCACTCGGCATCGCGGCGTTCTGCGCCACGTCGATCGCCACCGTCACCTTGTCGGCGCCAAGCTCCTTCACCATCTCGCCGATCAGCTCGGGACGGCGGAACACAGCCGAAGAAGTTGACACCTTGTCGGCGCCGGCCTTCAGCACCTCCTCCGCGGCCGCCACGGAATTGATTCCTCCGCCCATGGTGAACGGAACAGTCTTAACCGCCGCCACCTTCTTCACCACCTCGAGCATCGTCGCGCGCCCCTGCACGGTGGCCGTGATGTCAAGCATCGCGATCTCGTCGGCACCGGCCGCGCAGTACGCCCGGCAGCACTCCACGGGGTCGCCCGCGTCCTTGATGTCCACGAAGTTGACGCCCTTCACCACGCGCCCGTTCATCATGTCGAGGCATGGCATTATCACCAGCTGCTTTTCCATTGGATTTCCTTCTTTCACTTGTTTGACTGATCAGATTTCTTCTGGCCGGTGGCATCCCCGCTTGCCGCCTCCGCGAGACGCAGCACTGCGGCGGCGCACGGCTTAGGCCTGAGGGAACGGTCGAAGAGAAGCGGGTAGTCGGTGCGTCCGCGCACCGGGAAGTTGTTAAGCCACGACATGCCGTCCGCCACGCCCCAGAAGGTCACGCGGTCTATCGAGTCCGCATGCTTCAGGTAGATGCGGAAGAGCTCCTCGTACCTGCGCGCAAGCCGCTGCTGCATCTCGTCTGGGAGAACGCCGTTCTTCCACGGGTTGAACTTCTCGTCGTAGTCGTGGCTGCGCGACACCTCCGCCGAAAGCCCCCACGCCGCGGGCAGCACGCTCACGTCGAGCTCGGTGATCATCACCTTCACGCCTTCCGCGGCGAACGCGACGATCGACGCCTCGTAGTCGGCGAGGTTCGGGCGATTGAGCGCCACGTGGCTCTGCATTCCCACGCCGTCGATCCTCACGCCGGCGGCCTTGAGCCTGCGCACGAGGCGCACCACCGCAGCGCGCTTGCCAGGCGCGAACATGTTGAAGTCGTTGTAGTACAGCTCCGCCTCTGGATCGGCGGCATGCGCATAGCGGAAGGCATGCTCGATGTAGTCTGGACCTATGGCGCGCATCCAGGGCGTGCGACGCAGGCGGCCGCCGTCGTCGAACGCCTCGTTCACCACGTCCCACCCCTTCACGCGTCCCTTGTAGCGGCCGACCACAGTCGAGATGTGCGCGCGCATGCGCTTGAGCGCCTTCTCGCGCGTAACGGGTCCGCCGTCATCCGAACGGAAGAACCAGTCGGGCGTCTGCTGATGCCACACGAGGCAATGGCCAATCACCTTCATTCCGTTCGTCTCGCCGAAGGACACAAAACGGTCGGCGGCGTCCCAGCGGAACCTGCCCTCGACCGGCTGCAGAGACTGCGGCTTCATGTCGTTCTCGGCGGTGATGGTGTTGAACTCGCGGGCGGCGAGGCGCGCTTCGGGAGAGGATGCGTTGCGGTACACGCGCGGATTCACCGCGGCCCCCACGAAGAAGCGTCCCTTGAAGGCGTCCTTCAGGCTCTTGCTCTCGCCATCGGCAAAGGCTGCTACCGCAAGCGCGCATACAGCCACGCACACCGCAGCACATTTCACGTTTCTCATTTCTTCTTCTCCTTGCCCGCACCTGGCGTTGTGAGTTCCAGAAGTTCGTCGAGGCTCTTGGCGTCGGACTTCTCGCGCTTCTCCGGATCGAGCGGTTTTAGCTGCTCCACGCGCAGCGGAGCGCGCTTCTCTTGTTCGACGCGGTCGCGTTCGGCCTGCGAGACGGCGCGCTTTTCGGCATCGGCCCGCGCCTTGCGCTCCACCTCAAGGTCGCGCTTGGCCGCCGCGAGTTCTTCTGCGGTCTTGTCGCGTTCCGCTGCGGCGCGGGAGGCGTCGGCCCTAAGCGTGTCGCATACTTTCATCGCGGCCACGAGGTTGCGTCCAAGCGCAGCCTTCTCCTCAAGCGCGGCGTTCATCTTCGCCTCCAGCTCTGCGCACGAGATCTCAAGGCGCGAACGTTCAACAAGAAACGCGGCCTTGTCGTCCGCGAGACATTCGTTTTCGTAGCCCAGCGCCCGCGCGCGGAATGCGAAATACCCTGCCGCGCAGGCGAGAGCCAGCAGCAGAAGAAGGTTTAGGATGGCAATAGCCTTCTTCATATGGCGTTTCTTAACCTTACTGTTATCCAATCTTGTATTATCAAGCATAACCCCTACCTTAAAAACATCGTGAAACCATCGGCACGTTGCAAAACTCGGCCTTGACTTCCTCCTTTGCGCACGGGCGCAGACTGTCGTACAGGTGTTTCATGGCGAATATTATAGCACAATACGGGCTGCTTTAATCGGAGAACTTTAACACCTTGCACCTGCGCTTCAGAATCAACGCCGCACAGCCGGCCAGAAGCAGCAGCACATTCGAGGGTTCGGGAATTCCTCCAACGACAATGCTCCCAAACGGTTCACTGTTATAGGCATTGTTCTTCATTTCAAGAATTCCCTCTTCGTTTAGCTGTAGTTCCATCCAGCCATAGTACGTATTTCCACTTCCCGACATGGTAGAAGTGTAAGAAGTCGCGAAAAAAGCGCTTTCGCCGACATCTAGAAACACCGAGTAGTCAGCGCGGGCAATTTCTTCCGATAGGGTACTGTATTCGCCATTGTAGAAAAACTCCGTCTGGGAATCCATATATTCTCGAGACACCACAGTGCCGAGAGTCGTAAGTACAAAAGAGTTCATGTATTCCGGGTATGTATAGGCTTCCGCCCAGAATCGCAGACCTCCATCAACCTTCTCACCAATGATGCTAAGATATGGAGCGTGTGAAGCATAATACTCGTATCCCGAATACTCACCGCTGTATTCCCATATTCCATTCAAGTCCCTCCAGACAATCGGCGCAGCATTGGCTCCTAAGAACGGCATCAATAACATGGGCAAGAGCAAAAACTTCTTGGTCGTGCATTTCATTCTGGCACCTCCTGAACCATCTGATAAGGAGAAAAGTCAAAGAACCTCAGGCCATACGCCGACGAGGGAAGTAGTTGCAACATTGCACGTTCGATTTTGGCAATGTATCTAGTGACAAATGCTCCACCAGCCGTACCGCCGAAATGGGTGACTCCCAGCAGAATGAGATCGTCGCCCACCACAAAGAACTTGGGACTACTGGAATCGCCCCCGATTGCCCCCTGGGTCTTTCTGAACTCCCTTCTGTTGAACATCGGATATGTCCAGTCTATGTATAGCTGGGACTGCGCCGGGGGGAACGCGACAGATGTCCCAACGTATGCGCGTTCCTGCTGATCGACAAAAACAACGGGGAAATAGTCGCCTCTCCCTAGGTAGTTTGAATATTCCGCCGTCAGCACATATGCAACCGCAACGTCATTCGTCGGCAGCTCCGAATCCAGCAATCCGATTGCAATGTCATCTATTACGCTTGTCTTTGCGATCATCCGACGAGAGTATATGGTTCCGCTTTTACCCCGAAAAAAATATGTCTTGCCCAGAGGCATCGTCTCTGGTCCTGACTCGTCAAGGCGGTAATCAAAGTGCGCCGCATATATCACATGACGAGGCGAGATGACCGTGACGGGCGTAGTTGTCGGTCCGAAGGCACTGGCGGTGCAGTCGTTCCACATGCTGCAGCAGCTGAAATCAATTGTCTGTGCCCAGCAATCGGCACTGAGCGTGAAGTTGGTGTTCCAGCCATTTGCCGCGTAGTCTTCATATATGTCCAGTCTGTTGGTGGATAGGAGGCCGTCTATTCTCTCGTCCACAGAGCGGGATATCACAGACATCAGAGTGTTTGTGGCGTCCGAGACCGAGGGATCGAAACCATACTTGTATTCAAGGCGACTTACAAGACCATCTCCATCACTGTCAACAAGCGCATCTGCCGAGTTGGTGGGCGATAATCCGTGGGCGATCTCCCACCAGTCAAGCATGCCGTCATTGTCTCTGTCGAACACGCCGCGCGAAAGGCGGTTGGTCACGCAGATCTCGTGGCCTGTGACGGCAATCTGCGTGGACACCATTGCCTCGCTCGCCTCGCGCACACCGTTGGAGTTCGCGTCGTCCCAGAAGTACACGACTAGCGGACCGCCGTTCGTGGTGACGACATGCCCCTCAAGCGTGAACGCTGTGTTCGTGGCCAATAGCGGGCCGATGCACACCTCATTGGCCATCTTCGCCGCAGCCGTGAGGCTGTTAGTCGTGTGGAACACTCCGGTGAACGTGGCCGAGAGGCTGAAGCAGTAGTTGCTGGCGTTGCAGGGGTCTGTCCCCTCCGCGCGTTCGAATGCGTCCGAGAAGCCGTCGCCGTCCATGT
>Ga0310695_10004132_pt1 | contig 27269 bp, 28 predicted proteins | sample RumenRJG_04DNA_FD_203882 | JGI IMG/M metagenome (GOLD analysis project Ga0310695, IMG submission 203882) | Bovine rumen microbial communities from Lethbridge, Alberta, Canada - RJG_04 (v2) (version 2) | ecosystem: Host-associated > Mammals > Digestive system > Stomach > Rumen | place: Canada... | reverse complement strand
GTATTGGTCTTGTCTTCATGCTCTACACGGTGCTGATGCTGGTGAGCAATGTGGAAGATGCGTTCAATGAGATATGGCAGGTAAAGAAGCCACGCTCCATATTCCGTACCTTTACGGACTATCTGGCTATGTTCTTCCTTTTCCCCATCATCATTGTCATCACGTCAGGTATCTCCATCTTCATGGCAACGATTGCCGACTCCATGCCCGATTTCCTGCTGCTGGGTCCTACCATCCGTTTCTTCATTGACTTGATACCCTATCTGCTGATGTCGGGTATGTTTATTGCGCTCTATATCTTCATGCCCAATACGCATGTCAAATTTCTCAGTGCAGTAGTGCCAGGCATCTTGGCAGGTTTCGCCATGCAGGGACTACAAATCTTTTATATCCATTCTCAGATGTTTCTCTCCAGCTACAACGCTATCTACGGTTCGTTTGCCGCCCTGCCGTTGTTTATGCTGTGGCTGCAGATTTCATGGACTATCTGTCTCTTCGGTGCCGAACTGAGCTACACCAACCAGAATCTCGACTACTACGACTACGATGCCAATGCAGGCGAAATCAGTCACCGCTATAAGATACTGCTCAACGCGCTGATTCTGAGTCGTATATGTCGCCGTTTTGCCAATGGGCAACGTCCACTGACAGCCCTTGAACTCAGTACGGAGACTACCATTCCTATCCGTATTGTCAACGACCTCTTATACGAACAGATTGCCGCAGGACTGGTCATTGAGATTACTGTTGACGAGAAGGGCGAGACGTCGCGCTTCATGCCTGCCGAGGATATCAAGAACCTGACAGTAGGCACGATGATTGACCGCCTGGAGTCGTATGGCACGTGGAAGATAGATCTCGACGTCAGCAATCTCTTCTCTGAGAAGTGGAGTAGGGCGATGGAACTCAGGAGCAACTATCTGCGTGATTCACGCAATATCCTCTTACAAGACCTCTAAAATCCCATGAGAATAGCGAGCAGAGTTAACTCTAGCTCGTTATTTTTTTGAATTTTGATGATTAGCCCGTGGCAGGGCATGGGATCGACAAAGTCAATTCGTTTGTGATCATGATGTTGTTCATTCCTCTATACCTTTTTTATATATGCTAATAAGATGTCAGAGACCAGCAAATGGATTCCTCGCTTTTCTCCAAGACGAGGCAGCGTATCAGCGTGTGAGTGGTCATTTCGGAGTGTCTAACAATTATCTCAGTTCAGGACGTAGTTTCCGTCGTTTTCTCCAAAGCATGGGAAGGCAGGATGTCTCTTTCAAAACACTGACGGCAGTCTTCATCAGTGGCTATGAGACCTGGTTACAGACCAGTGGTCTGTGTAAGAACACCTGTTCTTTCTATATCCGTTCCCTTCAGTCTGTCTATAACAAGGCCGTGCGACAGGCGATGACCGTCGACCGCCATCCTTTCAAGGATGTCTATCGTGGTGTTGCCAAGACGGTGAAGCGGGCTATCGGCCCTGAGGACATCCGTCGTCTCTTCACTTTCGATATCCATGAAGCACTGATAGCGCAGGGCTATAAGGATGGTACCCGCCGTCTTGCCCGTCGCCAACAGTCACTGGCGTTCGCGCGCGACCTATTTGTGTTTTGCTTCTGTGCACGTGGTCTTACGTTCGTTGACCTTGCCTTTCTGCGCAAGTCCGACCTTGCTGGTGGCATGATAACCTATGTGCGCAGAAAGACCAAACAGCGCATTGAGGTACGTGTGGAACCGATGATGCAGGTTATCATCGATCGTTACTCCTCCCATACCGTCTATCTGTTCCCCATCCTCACCAAGACCGGTGGTGGTGAGCAGTTCTATCAGCAGTACCGTTACGCCATCACCCGTTACAATGCCTGTCTCAACCAGTTAGGCGAGATGTTAGGATATCCCAAACTCACCTCGTATGTCTGCCGTCACTCCTGGGCAACTGCTGCCCACAGACAGCATGTGCCCTTGTCCGTTATCAGCCAGTCTATGGGTCATGACTCAGAGAAGACGACAGAGATATACTTAAAATCGTTAGAGGGAAATGTTATCCATCAGACTAACAGCGAGTTACTCAATCGAGTATTCCAAACCCCTTAAACCTCTTAAATTCTTTAACGCTAAAACTACTGTATCTCTGACATAGAGAGATTGTAAATTGGGCTACAAAGTTATATAATATTATATAAATATGCAAATTTAACCAAGTAAAAAAGCAATTTTGTCCTGTTTTTATAGGATATCTCAACTTGATGATAGATATTTTATCACAAATAACACAAAAACATCTATCCTCTCTATGTCAGAGATGCAGAACTTCCAGGATACCCCGCAGAGACCAGGAGATATGCTCACGGCCTCTGGCTTTGCCGTAGGAAACGGTGAGGTACGGTGGTATATCGCTGAGTGTAAACCGACTAAGGAGAAGCTGGTCCGCACCATGCTGCAGAAGGCCAACTACGAGGTGTATGTAGCCAGTCGCGTGGAGGAGAAAGTCTATGCCAACCGCACCCGTCACACCAAGGAGGCTGTATTCATTTCTGGAAAGGTGTTTGTCCGTACCACTGAGGACCAGCTGATGCCTATCATGCTCGGCTATTCCTCTGTCTGGCGCTTTATGATGAACCGTGCAGCTCAGGGCCGGTCTTATGCCTTTGTCTCCGATCAGGAGATGCAGCAGTTGCAGTATATCCTGGGCAAGGCTACCAATCCTGTCCACATTACTGCCGACAGTCTCCAGGTTAATCAGCGAATCAAGGTGATGCGTGGTGCATTAGCCGGTCTTGAAGGCTGGTACTATAAGGAAGGTCACGCTTCCTATGTCGTCATTAAGTTCTCCATGGGCATCAGTCATTACGTCTTCACGGAAATTCCCATCGACGATATCCAGTTGCTTTAACTTCCCTCTTACATCTTGCCTCTTACCTCTTACCTCTTACATCTTACATCTTACATCTTTCACCTCTCACCGCTCACCGCTAAACTAAAAAAATTATATAATATGTCTGACGAAAAGAAAATCACCCTCGAAGAGCTCGAGGACTTATTGGAAGAGGATGGGGGAGGCACAGGCCGCAAGCGTCTGAGCTTCCAGACCATCTTTGCTGCACTGGTGCTCAACTGGCACTGGTTCCTGTTGTCACTCATCATCTTCATGTGCGGAGCGCTCATCTACCTGCGCTATGCCGAACCCGTCTATAAGGTTTCTGCCCGCATGCTCATCAAGGATGAGAACAAGAGCAAGAATGCCAACCAGATGCTGGCTGGCGTAGAGGATTTAGGTTTCCTCACCAATTCTACCGGTATTGACAACGAAGTGGAGGTCCTGCAGTCTCGCATGCTGTTGCGTGATGTTGTCAAGGACCTGAAGCTCTATACCGAGTATCGCCGTGAAGGCCGCGTCCACCACATCATCACCTATAACCAGCAGCCCATCAACATCGACCTCGATCCAGAGCATCTCGACTCCCTCGACTATAACCTGCTGGAGAAGTCGCAGTCTCTGAAGATGAAGGTCTGGCGCGATGACAACAAGTATGTCCTCTCCTACGTCGTGGTTGTCAATGGTAAGGAGTCTGACGAGACCGTCTGCTCCCGCAATTCCTTGCCTGCCAATGTCAAGACCCCGCTGGGCATCCTCACCATGACGGCCGCCGCAGGTCGTGAGTTGGAGGAGGGTAATGTCTTTCGTGTCACCCTGCGTCCGCCCATGCAGGTCGCTACGGAATATTTGAAAAACCTGACAGTCGAGCCAACGGCAGTTAGTACCTCTATTGCCATGTTGACCCTCCAGGACAAGGACTACCGTCGTGCGATGGATGTGTTGCGTCAGCTCACCGTCTGCTACAACCGTCAGGCCAATGCCGACAAGAACGAGGTCGCCCTGCGTACGGAGGAGTTCATCAACGACCGCATGACGAAGATCAACGAGGAGTTAGGCCAGTCAGAATCGACCATCCAGCAGTTCAAGCAGCAGAACGCTGTCACCTCCCTGGCCGATGCCTCTCAGTCGGTACAGATGTCCAATGAGTTCTCTGCCCGTCTCTCGGAGGCCAATTCCCAGGTGCAGATGCTCGACTACATGCGTGAGTATGTCAATAATCCCAATAACCGTTACCAGATTATCCCTTCCAATGTCGGTGTCACCGACGCAGCCTCCACGCAGCTCATCAACAATTACAACCAGGCGGTGCAAGACCGCAACCGCCTGTTGAAAGCCGCCAGTGAGGAGGCTCCGCAGGTGCGTACGCTGACCGCCACCATCGACGAGTTACAGCAGAGCATCCAGACCGCCCTGCTACAGGCACGCCGTTCTGCAGATATCAACCGTCAGGGCATCATGTCCCAGTTCACCAAGTTCCAGGGCCGTGTCTCTGCCGCCCCTGTTCAGGAGCGTGTCCTCAATCAGGTCGGTCGCCAGCAGGATGTCAAGTCAACGTTGTATATGCTGCTCCTCCAGAAGCGTGAGGAGAACAGCATCGCCCTGGCAGCCACTGCTGACAATGGTAAGCTCATCGATGAGCCGCTTTTTGAGGGAGTGGTAAAACCAAAGAAGATACTCGTCCTTGCTGGTGCCTTTATGATGGCTTTCCTCGTTCCGGGTCTCATCATCTGGATCCTCTCCTTGTTCCGCTATAAGGTCGAGGGCCATGAGGATGTTGCCACGCTCACCGACCTGCCCATCATTGCCGATGTCGCTGTGGCTTCTGACAATGTCAAGCAGAAGGCAGGCATCGTCGTACAGGCCAACAAGAACAACCAGATTGACGAGATCTTCCGCTCCATGCGTACCAATATCCAGTTCATGCTCACGGGCGACCAGAAGGTCATCTGCTTCACCTCCTCCACCTCTGGAGAAGGTAAGACCTTCAATGCCGCCAATCTGGCCGTCTCCTTTGCCCTGCTCGGCAAGAAGGTCATCCTCTGCGGTCTCGACATCCGCAAGCCAGCCTTGGGCCGCCTCTTCGGCATCTCCGACCGCTTCGAGGGCATGACCAATCTGCTCACGTTGGAGCAGGTCACTAAGGACGCTTTGATGAGCCAGATCCAGCGCTCGGGTGTCAACGACAACCTCGACCTGCTCCTGGCTGGTCCCGTTCCTCCCAACCCCACCGAGCTCCTGGCCCGTGATAACTTCGGCCAGGTCGTCACCTTCCTCCGTGAGCAGTACGACTATGTCATCTTCGACACCGCCCCTGTCGGTCTCGTCACCGACACCCTCCAGATTGGCCAGCATGCCGACCTCACCGTCTTCGTCTGCCGTGCCGACTACACGCCGAAGTCCTCCTTCGGCCTCCTCAACACCCTCGCCAAGGAGGGTAAGATGCCCAACCCCTGCGTCGTCCTCAACGGTATCGACATGTCGCGCCGCAAGTACGGCTACTACTACGGCTATGGCCGCTACGGCAAATACGGCCGCTACGGTTACGGCCGCTATGGCTACGGTCGATATGGCTATGGCAACTACGGCAATTACGGCAACTACGGCCAGTATGCCGAGTCCCATTATGGCAACAAGAACGACGACTCTATCAAGAAGTAACATCTTACATCTTCCCTCTTACATCTTACATCTTACATCTTACATCTTCCCTCTTACATCTTACATCTTACATCTTACATCTTCCCTCTTACATCTTCCATCTTACATGATTATCGCAGTAGATTTCGACGGAACCATCGTTGAGAACAAATACCCCGAGATTGGCCAGGAACGTCCCTTCGCCATCGACACCCTGAAGATGCTCATCAATGACCGCCATCGCCTGGTACTCTGGTCCTGCCGCGAAGGTGAGCTATTAGATGCCGCCCTCGAATGGTGCCGTGAGCGTGGCGTGGAGTTCTATGCCGCCAATCGTGACTACCCTGAAGAGACCACCGACAACAATCCCCACTTCACGCGCAAGCTGAAAGCCGACCTCTTCATCGACGACCGCAACGTCGGTGGACTCCCCGACTGGGGCACCATCTATCGCATGGTCAGCCGTGGCAAGAAGTGGCGCCACCTCATCGACGAGGCCTATGCCGGCCAGAAAGACTATGAGGAAGCCTCCAACTACCACCACTCCTACACCCGCAAGCGCCACTGGTGGCACTTCTGGTAATGTTTTCGTTTTGGTTTTCGTTATGGTTAAGGTAAAGGAAAATAATGTTTTTTAGGCTTGCAAAGCCGGTGTTTTTCCGACTGCGGGATGAGTCCACCTTGGTGGATATGGTTGGGCAGTGGGTCTGTGGTGTAAAAGCTCGCTTTTAAAGACAGAGACACAGAGCCCAAACATAAAAGCTCAGAATGAGCGTCATACAGCAGGAGGGGTTTTTCCTGTTTTTGTTTATATAAATATCCGTGTCATTCGTGAAATTCTCTGACCTAAAGGTACAGAGTGTGGCGTTGCAATCGTGTTCAAAAATAAAATATGTATTCAATATGAAAAAGATTAACATCATTCATCTTACATCTTACATCTTCCTTCTCTTCCTTCTAACATCTTGCGGCAGTGTCAAGAACGTCGCCTACCTCCAGAACAGCGACGACATAGACTTGTCCCGTTCAGAGTATCTGTACGATGCCCATATCATGCCCAAGGATGTGCTGACCATCACTGTCAGCACCGTAAATCCCGAGGCTTCCGCTCCCTTCAATCTTATCGTCCATCCCACGCTGACCAATACGTCTAGTACTATTGCCACCTCTGGTGGCTCCCTCCAGACCTATCTGGTAGATAATAAAGGCCTTATCGACTTCCCCGTGCTGGGCAGTCTGCAGGTCGGTGGCCTCTCCAAGTCAGAGTGTGAGAAGATGATTCACGACAAGCTCCTCCCTTACCTCAATGCCACCGAGAATCCTGTGGTCACCGTCCGCATGTCCAACTACAAGATCTCCGTACTCGGTGAGGTCAACAAACCCGGTATGTTCACCGTCAGCAATGAGAAGATCAATATCCTTGAAGCCCTGGCACAAGCTGGCGACCTGACTATCTATGGTGTGCGTGACAAGGTCAAGCTCATCCGTGAGAACGCCTCTGGTAAGAAGGAAATCATCCGCATCAACCTCAACGATGCCGAGATCATCAATTCCCCCTATTACTATCTCCAGCAGAACGACATTGTCTATGTAGAGCCCAACAAGGTCAAGGCCCGTAACTCCACCATCGGCCAGTCCACTACCCTGTGGCTCTCTGGTACCAGCATCCTGGTATCCCTCGCATCCCTCATCGTCAATATCCTCCGCTAATTCTCTTCTCTCTTCCCTCATCCATCTTCCCTCATCCTTCTTCCCTCTTCCCTCTTCCCTCTTCCTTCTTACATCTTACATCTTACATCTTACATCTTACATCTTCCTTCTTACATCTTCCATCTTATGTCTGAACAACAACATCATCACCACCACCATCATCACAAGGACAGCGCCACGCTCTTTAAGGAGCGCAGTCTCAATGCCATCGTCTTCCAGCGCAAGGCTGAGAAGTGGGGCAAGATCTTCCTCCTCGTCATCGCCATCCTCATGATCCTTGCCGTTGGCTTTGTTTACACCATGGGGTAAACAAAACCGCCATTGATGGCATAGTAATTGAATTGTAAACTGTCAATTTTGAGTCTTGTACATGAGATGGAAAAAGACCAGTTGATTTCAATGACACAATATGACTCAAGACAAGAGATAGAAATACAATATTACCAGATGAAGACAATCCCTGATAAGTACCACAGGGTGAATCAGTATGCATGAATACCAATGTATGAAGAAGATTAAGAGGCATATACCAACTATATTGATAGCTTTATTCAGTTTAGTATTGCTAATACTTCGTGCAATGAAGTTTGTTAATTGGGATTGGGTCGCTGTCTCTATAGTTTTTGTCGGTGTTGTTGGCATTATACTATCTTTGTCTTCTGCTATTAGCAGCAAGAACACTCTAGAAGATTTAAAAAACTATTTGAAGCCATTGATTGATAGTCAGACTTTTGAACTAGTTGATAATCCAGAATGGCTTGATGTAAAAATAGATGCTGAAAAGAAGATTTTAATTGGCATAAAAAAGATGGTTCGATAGAATGGGGGGCAGGGGTTCCAACTCCAATTAAGAAAGAGCTAGACGAATTAAGGAAAGAGATAGCAGAGTTGAAGAAAAAAAGATAATGTCTTCCATCTTCCATCATACATCAGACTTCGGACATCCGACATCTTCCATCATCTATCTTCCATCATGAGCGAAGTAAGCGAAGCGATCCAAGCGAAGTGTCTCGCCTTCAGCGACCGCATTATCAAGCTTAATGACTACCTGCTGGCGCAGGCAGCGGTGGAGCATGAAAAATATAAGAAGGAACTGAGACAACGTAAATTTGGACAAAAAACATCTTCCATCTGCCCTCAGACATCTTCCATCCCACTTCATTTGCAATCTGTTGCAGCTCTCTGTAATCAGTTGCTAAGAAGTGGCACGAGTATCGGTGCAAACAATGCAGAAGCATGTAATGCGATAAGTAAAGCAGATTTTAAATCTAAGTCCTATATAGCATTAAAGGAAGCAAGAGAGTCGCTTTATTGGATTGACTTGCTGCACCGTAATGGTTACTTGGACGATAAACAATATACATCAATATATGGTGATTGTGAGGAACTAGTTAAGATACTGGTAGCCCGTTGTAAGAAGCTAGATGCCGAGTTTTGTGTTGGTAAATAACTCAGCCCTCAGCCTTCTTCCATCAGCCCTCTTATGTTACTCAGCCTTCAGACCTCAGCCCTCAGCCTTCAGATAAAGGTTTTTTTCAAGCCTGAACGTCATAGTTGACAGTTTACCATATTATGAGTGATAAAAGAAGTCTTTATGAGCGTAATGTACAGGATCGTTCAACCCTGCATTATTATATTGGTTTGATTGCTCGTTGGAAACAGCATTTTAAATACGTTCGTGCAGTTCGTATTGCGCGCAAACGTGGTGCAACCATTGGTGAGGGTGTTATAATGCCCTTGTCATTAGCTCGCAAGGCAAATGCTAATCTTACGATTGGTAACCATGTGTCAATTCAAACAGATATGATAGACATGCGTTCGCCAGTTAAAATAGGTAGTCATGTGATTATTGGGGGGGGCACAAATATTATCACCACCTCTCATAATATAGACTCCCTAGATTGGGAACATAAATACTATGGAATAGAAATAGAAGACTATGTATGGCTTCCTACTGATGTGATGGTTCTGCCCAGTTGTCGTAAGATTGGTTATGGGGCGGTTGTTGGCAGTGGAAGCGTGGTAGTAAAAAATGTTGAGCCAATGTCTGTGGTTAGCGGTAATCCTGCCAAAGAATTCAAAAAACGAAAGTGTGTGCATTGTGATTTGATAGTAGAAAGTCTGCTTGGAGGAGATTTTGAAATTTATAAAAATACTAGAAAAAAGAGGAAAAAGTGAATGTATAAGAGTGGTCTACATAAGTGTGATGTTTCTTTAGGATAATACAATTTAGAACAACAATATAATTACTCGCATTGGAATTGTTGCTGCTTAGGTAGTATTTTCTGTCCTTAAGGAGTTTCCTTTCATTTTTGTAATTAGTAATTACAGTATATTCAAATAGATATGACATATATTCTTTTTATATCAGTTGCAATTATTATTTCGGTTAATTTTAGATTGTTGGTACTTCTGTTCTCCTTCCCTCTTATAAGGTGTAATTCCAAGCTAGTACAAAAATATGGAATAGATGGTTATTTTAAAATTGGGGGGGCGAAAATGTATGTTTTTAAGAAAATATATAATTTTCAAGAGCGTTTGGCGATACGGTGGATAGCGCAAATATACTCACATCATATAAGAATGTTTTTTTATAGATACGCCTACTTGATTGATATGGATAAAAAAGTCGTAATACATGGAGGAGCGGAGATTAGGTGTTGTACCAATCTAAAAATAGGCTGTGGTTCTATTATTGGGGATGACGTTATTCTTGATGCTAGAAGAGGCATTGAGATAGGAGAAGATGTAGCCATTAACTCAAAGGTCAGCTTTTGGACAGAACAGCATGATTACAGAGATCCTTATTTCAACTGTAACAATGAGCATAATGGTCCTATTAAGGTTGGCAATAGGGTTTGGATAGGTCCATCCGCAATTATCCTTCGCAATGTAGTAATAGGAGAAGGAGCTGTTGTTGCGGCTGGAGCTGTGGTTACTCATGACGTAGAGCCCTATACTGTCGTCGCAGGTATTCCTGCCAAAGAAATAGCAAAAAGGCCATGCAACCTGAAATATCATTTTAGTGGAATTCATACCCATTTTTATTAAGAATGACAATAAGCAATAGTAAAATAGTTGTTAAACATACGATGTTATTATACATTAGGATGTTTGTCCTAATGATAATATCACTTATCACATCTCGTATGGTTCTTCGTTTACTTGGCGCAAGTGACTATGGACTGTATAACGTTGTTGGTGGTTTCATCAGTTTCTTCTTTGTTTTTTCAGGGACGATGTCTACGGCTGTTTTACGTTTTATGTCTTTTGAGATTGGAAGAAACAATGACACTGCTCGAAAAGTTGTTTTCACTCAGTCAGTTATTATCTTTACATGCATGGCTTTTGTCTTCATGATAATAGGTCTTGCGATAGGAATTCCATTTGTAAAATATCAGTTAAATGTTGATAGTGGTAGAGAATCTGCTGCAATATTCGTCTTGCTATGGTCATTGTTGACGGCATTTTTACAATGCGTCAAAATTCCATTTAATTCTGCGCTATTAGCTTATGAACATTTTTCCACTTATGCTTGGCTTAGTATTCTTGAAGGTGTCTTAAAATTGTTCCTACTTATCCCTTTATATTTTGTGACGATAGATAAACTTTCATTATATGCATTCTTTCAGTTTTTAGTATCATTTATTGTCACATTATTATTTTCATATTATTGTATTAGTCGATTTCACGATTTTACGACTAAAAATATTCGGGATAAGAAAGTTCTGAAAGAGATATTAAAATTCTCCAGTTGGAGTTTTCTCCAGAGTTCGTCAAATCTATTATTAAACCAAGGCTTTAATATAATTCTAAACCAGTTCTTTGGAACATTGTTAAATGCAGCAAGAGGATTATCGACTCAAATACAAGGGACTATCGCTTCTTTCGCATCAAATATACAATCAGCGAGTTCACCCGCAATAACGAAAGTATATGCAGCAAATGAAAGAGAACAGACAAAAAAGATGTTTTTTCAATTTTCGAAACTAGCTTACATTCTTTTTGCAATGGTTGCTTTCCCCGTATTGTTTGTTTTACGTTCCCTTCTGAATCTTTGGCTTGGTGAAGGTTACTATCCAGAGTATACTATTGAATTTACTTATCTTGTGGTTATAGGTTCTTTGGCTAATACCTTATCAGGTTCTTCTCATACGCTCATTCTTGCGACCGGAAATGTTAAGTATTACAATATATATTATACTTTAATTCAACTATTGTCTTTATTTTTCTCGTATTGTGTAATAAGAATTTGGGGAAATCCTATCATTGGGTATATTGTTTTAGTATTTTTTAGTTTTGTCATAGCGACTTTTCAGATATGGAAAGCTTGTTTTTTAAACCAAATAAGTGTGTTACAATATGTAATAAATGTAGTTATACCTGATTTTGTAGTTACATTTATGATTGTTTTAGCACTTTTTAGTATTAGTAAATTATTACCTTTCCAAGATATAGATTGGTATAACGCTTTTTTTAATGGTATTATATATCTTATTATTGTGATGTTTATATCATATTCTTTTGGATTTAATCATGATGAAAGGCAAAAGGCTAAGAATCTCGCGAGAATAAAAATATTATCGATTACATGGAAAAGATAATAAATTTAAAGATAAACATACTTTCGCTAGGACGTTTTCATGTATGTGATTTTGCACGAGAATTGGATAAAAATGGGAAATACCGCATTGTTTGGGTAGATATTGCTAAGGGAATAGGCATTATCTTGGTTGTATTTGGACATATGATAGATTTACATTCATTCCCAGGTATGTATATATGGTCATTCCATATGCCTCTTTTCTTCTTTCTGTCAGGAATGTTTATGCAAGATACTTTATCACTTTACTTAATTCAGAGGAGGGCAAGGCAATTACTTCTACCTTGTATTGTATTTGCGATAATATCTTATGCAGTTATGTACTTTGTTTTGAGAAGACCTGTTGATCTCTTAAACAGCCAATCTTTGCCTGGTCCTCTGTGGTTCTTGACAACTCTATTCTTAGCCGACATGGAGTGTCGCCTGCTTGTTAAGTACATTTCTATACGATACTTAATTGGTGTGAATTTATTAGCATCTTTTGTGTTTCAGTTTCTAGACTGGAACCTTCCATATTCTTTACTATCGGTATTTATAGCTTCCTTCTTTTACCTAATAGGTAGTGTGTCTCGACATTGTTATCTGTTGTCTGGGGGGGGCAAATCTTCGATAATATTATTATTGACAATAGTTTCCTTGCCAATTATTATCTATGTTTTCAATGTGCATACAGCTCTAAATATTAATTCAATAACTCCCATAGGAGTTGTGACAGCTTTAATAGGTATCACGCAGATTGTTATGATATCAAGACTAATATCAAAGTGTGGCTTGTTAACTAGGGGATTATCGTTCCTGGGACGAAATTCTCTTGTTATTATGGTAACACACATGATATTTCTTCAGTTATATTGCTATTATGTAGATATATCCTCAGTGCTTATATTTAAAGGATTACAGGCAATGTTCGTATTTGGATTGTCAATAGTCTCAATTTATATATTTCAAGGACGATGGGCAGTATTGATAGGAAAGATGACAACAAATGATAAAACAAGAAATGGGTAAGATTAAGATTAACATTCTCTCACCAGGACGTTTCCATGTTTGTGATTTGGCACGTGAATTAGATAAAAATGGATTTGATGTTAAGTTCTATTCTTTTGTGCCAGCTCGTCGTGCAGAGAAATTTGGTCTATCAAGAAAATGTAGTAAATCGTTAATTGGAGTTTTGGCTCCATTCCTTTTTTTAGAGAGAATAGTTTTCAGACATTCGATATGGGCAAAGAAATTCCGAATTAATGCTCAGGATTTACTGACAGGGTGGCTTATGCGTAAGTGTGACGTTTGTATTGCTATGAGTGGTGAATTTTTGTATTCGCTTGCGCGAGTAAAAAAAAGTGGTTCGATGGTAATACTCGAACGTGGTTCAAAGCATATTCTTGAACAAAAGAGAATTTTGGACGAGTTGAAAGTAATACAACCTCAGATTAAAACGGTGCCCGATATCAATGTAAAACGTGAACTTGCAGGGTATGAAATTGCTGATTACATATCTATTCCTAGTGGACATGTAAAACAAAGTTTCCTGTTGCATTGTTATCCTGTAGAGAAACTTTTCTTGAATCCATATGGTGTAGATGTGTCCATGTTCCATACTGCACCTGCTGTAGAAAAGCAGTATGACTTAATTATGGTAGGAGGATGGAGTTTACGTAAGGGGTGCGATTTGATAATTGAGGCCGTAAGAAGAACCGGGCTTCGATTTCTGCACGTTGGAGAAATTATTGATTTGGATTTTCCTAAAGATGATAATTTTACTCATATTGATTCAGTAGATGAAAAACGCCTTCAAGACTATTATCATCAAGCAAAGGTGTTTATTTTCCCTTCACGCGAAGATGGTTTTGGGATGGTGCTTTCTCAAGCTTTGGCATGTAACCTTCCCATCGTTGGCAGTCCCGATTGTGGTGCCCCAGACCTGAAGAAAATGATTGAGTTTCCAGAATATATTAATATTATTAACGAGTATACTGTGGACGCTATCTGCATTGCCATCAAAGAGGCGTTGAATAACTATAAGAGAATTGGTGATATACCATATGCTGGTAATGCCCTTGAAAACCTGACGTGGGAGGCTTATGGTAATCGATATGCACGTTTCATAAACTCGATTCTATCATGAGAATATTGTCAGTTGGCCAGATGGACGGTATAAGTAATACATGTAGATTCAGAAATCTGGCTTTGGAAAATATCGCGGATAAAGTTGATGTCGTTAACACTTCTGCTAGGGGAACGTTATGGTATCGTATAGCTTATCATCTTTTTCTCTATGGTATTCCTATTAAACTCCCTGACACTGCGGGTGCTAACAGAAAGATAATTGAACTAATATATAAGTACAATTACGATATAGTGTGGATTGATAAAGGGAACACGATAGAAGTATCAACTCTAAAAACAATAAAAAATAAACAACCGAATGTGAAACTCATTTCTTATTCGCCTGATAATATGGTATTACGACATAACCACTCAAAACAATATTTGGAGGCTATTTCATTTTATGATTATGTCATAACTAACAAATCTTATATTGTTAAGGAATTAAAGCGCCTTGGTGCAAAATCTGTTATATTTGTTAATAATACTTTTGAACCATCTTTTCATCACCCATACCAATTAGATTCTAGAGATATTGAAAGGTTAGGAGGGGAAGTGGGGTTCATTGGCGCATGGGAGAAGGAACGATGTGAAAGTATCTTGTATCTGAGCAGAAATGGTATTAAGGTAAATGTGTATGGTGATAAGAAATGGAAAAAATATATTGGAGATAATCCCTACTTACATATAGTTCTAAATGGATTGTTTAATGAAGACTATGCAAAATCACTTTGTGCATTTAAAATAAATCTATGTTTCTTACGTAAGATGAATTTTGACAAACAAACAACCCGTTCTGTCGAAATACCTGCCTGTGGCGGATTTATGTTGGCAGAGCGCACAGATGAACATAAGTCTTTATTTGAAGAGGATAAGGAAGCTGTGTTTTTTAGTTCGAATGAGGAATTGTTAGAAAAGTGTATATACTATTTGGAACACGAGAGCGAACGTAAAATCATTGCTGCTGCTGGTCATCAAAGATGTTTAGATAGTGATTACTCGAATGAGGGTATGATACGAAAGACGTTAATTAAAGTTTTTGAGGATGGCAGCATTGGGTAGAAGGGTAGAATATTTAGATTCCACTGCTGGTATTTTGATCTCATGGATGATAATACATCATTGTCTTATTAAGCTTTACTCATTTTATTCTATTTGTAGAAGTAAAAAATGGATATAATAAGTACCCTACTGTATTTTGTTGCTGTTATTTATGGTATTTATGCTTATGCTCAACATAAGTATTCACATTTTATTGTAGTATTGTATTTGATAGCAAGTTACTTCTCTGGTTTTATAACTATTGGTATTAAACCTGTGGATTTCTTTCTGATGACAGTCATTCCTCTAGGACTTGCTAATATAAACTTATTTAGATGTGCTGATGATAAATTGGGAAAATGGATCTTGTATTTGTTGACATATGTGTTCATTGTATCTTTTGCAAATATACTGCTTGGAGTTGAAAACATCAAATACTCATTAATGCTATTTCGATTTCACCTCATATTCATTGTATATTTCTTGTTTAAGAAAATACCGTACTCTGACCTCTTAAAAGCTTTTCATAGTCTATTTTATATTACTGTTTTTTCAGGTATCTTTTATTATTTACAATATGTGGGGATAGTTGGAATTCTTAGAGGGACAGACGAAGATATGAATTTGAATCAACAATTTTTGTGGTTTTATAATGTACCCATTTTAACCCCTGCGATGTTGTTTTATGTTTGTTTCTCAAAAAAAACAATTAAGTATAGATTTTTATATATCATCTTTTTTGCTGGAATGATAATTGGATGTATGAGCCGTGGTTATATAATTGCTAATTTACTTGCATTGGGAGTATATATGATAAAAAATATTAGAAATCGTCGAAATATTATACTTATTTCTTCTTTTGGCCTGATTGCTTTATTCCTACTACCAGTTCTATCATATCGCTTTTCTAAGTCAGGTAGTGTAGGAAATGGACTCTATGCCGAATTATCAATGTCTAAGAAGATTTTATCTGGAACTTTGGATTTTAACCAGTTTGGAAGTGGGGCTGCAGTTGATAATGGAACGGGCGTATACAGAACATTGTTAATTGCTGAGAAAATCGATTATCTGGCTAAGTCACCTATTACATTTCTTTTTGGTGGTGGAGCTGTTCATGGGAGTTCACCCAATATAAAAAGATATAACTTCAGATTCGGACAAAGTACTATTATAAACGGACGGAAAGAGAAACAGCAAATCGACACTTCAGATGTCGCATTCTTAAGTAATGTTTTCAGATATGGATTCGTATATTTGTTTTTGTTTTGTGGAATATTGTATTATTCATGGAAGGGTATGATAAATAAGAAAACAGCCTTGTTTATTGCTGGGTGGGGGTATATGGCTACTTGTTTATTTCAATTTTATGGTTCAAATAGGTTGGAATATGTAGAATATTTGTTTTTTATTTTGTTGGTTGCTTCCCATATTAAACACTATAATTTGTATGAAACAATTAGAAGAATATACAGGATTAATTATACTTAATTATAATAATTATCAAGATACTATTAATTGTATAAATAGTATAGATCGGTATAATACTTCCCCAATAAAAATAATAGTTGTTGACAATGGCTCTACGCAAAATGAAGTAGTTGAAAACTTGCATGTGTTTTTTCAAAATAAGTATAAAGAGAATTATGATAGGTTATATGATGAGAAAACGAATAAAAGTAATTTGCCGTATCTGACCTTTGATGTTAGTCATATCAACTCTGGTTATGCACAAGGCAATAACAAGGGATTGTACTTGGCTTATAATGATCATAGTATCAAATATGTGATGATATTGAATAATGATGTTTTGTTTAAATGTGATATGATCGATGGGTTGATTAGTAGTTTTAAATCTTTGGATAGATGTGCCGTGATAAGTCCACTTTTAAGAAGGAGGGACGGTGTAGCAATTGATACTGCATGTGCACGAAATCTACCAACTCCTAATGAAATAATCGCAAGGTATATTACACTTAATATGCGATTGCCACTTCTTTATTCAAAGTATCTTGGTCCTTCTCATAATCTACTGTTAAAGAATCCATTGTTGGTCAATGAAGAGTTTTTGCAAGTTGAGGTTGTTAGTGGGTCTTGTTTCTTAATAGAAAAAAAAATATTTCAGGAAATAGGTGGCTTTGACCCACATACTTTTTTGTATTATGAAGAATACATTCTTTCGAAACAAATATCAAGGTTGGGTCTTAAGAACTATATGGTAACTAGATATGATGCCATTCATTTGGGTGGGGCAACTGCTAGTAAGTATAACGCTTTTTGTGCTAAGGCAAATCTTAAGAGTGCAGAATATTATATGTACAATTATTGTACATTATCTTTTATTCAAAGAGCTCTATTCGGAATTGCTGTAGGGTTAATGAGATTAAAGTTCTACATATATGATCGTATTCACAAATATAGTAAATAGTTTAATATGTGCCGAGCGTGGTTGTTGAACTGGTTCTATATAGCAAAAAGTTAAGAAAATATAGTTTGTGAAATGAAAAGTTATATAAGAATAATTAGATATATCCACTATACAATTTTCTTTTGTTTTAAATACTTGCCTTTCAAACAGGCGCTATTCCTTCCGATATTTTTTATTGCAAGCCCACTTTTGTTTCTTTGAATGGGAAAGTAAAAATAACCAGTAAAAGGATACATCCTGGAATGATAAAGTTTGGAGTCAGAATAGCTCCTCTTTATTCGCCTAATTTTATTTTTCAAAACAATGGAACGATAATATTTGAAGGAAGCGTTACTATAGCGGAAAACTCTTATTTATCATGTAATGAGGGGGGGGTATTATATTTGGTAATAATGTTTCTTTTAATAGTGGAGCTCGTATAATATCATCTAATTTGATTACTATATGTGAAAATTCGAAATTCTCATGGGATGATACTATTGTTGATGATGATATACATGCTGTCGTTAATATTAATACTGGTGAAGAAATAGTTCAAACAAGACCTATCGTTATTGGAAAATCGTGTTGGGTTGGTTTCGGGTGCGTGATTTCCAAAGGAGTTTCTTTGGCAGATTATACAATAGTTTCATCATGTTCTAAAGTTGTCGGGAAACATGATAAAATGTTTACTATACTTGCTGGTGTGCCTGCAAAGATAATAAAAGAAGGATATGTTCGTAAGGATTTGTGGAAATTATAAGCGTTGTTGAATTAATTTTGGATTTATACATGGTGATAGGTGCAAGGCTTATTAGCCCCTTCCAAGTATGTCTACTCATGGTAATATCGCATGGCATGTATTTGGCGTCAATTGGAAGGATTTTGTATATGATTAATATGACTTCTATTTTGAACTATTTAATTGTTATATTTTGAAAATACTATATATTTTTCGTAACTTGGATATGGGCTTCTCTATAGGAAAGGTCTTTAAACCAATTGAAAGGAGATGAAAAAGTATGCAGAGGTTGATGCGTTGTGTCTTCCTGTACCATACTATTCTCTAAAGGGGTTATGACAAAATATTAAGACTGCCAGGAATGCAGTAAAAAATAAAGGTTATGACATTGTACACATTACGGGAGCAGAACATTATTTGATATCTATTATTTTAAAAGGTTTATAGTTTACAATAATGAAAATAGAATTATCATTAGATCAATCTCAGACTCTAAAAGGTGTAACAATTATTCTTATAATGTTACATCACTTTGCTCAGGTGTTTAATTCTATCAATATGTTGCCTTCATCGCTGAAGGTGTTTTTGGGGTGTGGAGTTATTGGCTGTGCCATGTTTTTCTTTCTATCTTCATACGGAATTGAAAAGACTAAGAAGTATACCAGGGGGGGGGTATTTCCGAAATAGGTTTACAGCAGTTTTAGTTCCTTTTTTCGTTGCCAACATCTGTTATATGGTTTTTAGTTTTATCAATGGAGCAAGATATGATATGCATGAGGTGTATTTGCGGGTGACAGGACTGAAACAAATAATACCGGTGGGATGGTTTCTATATTGCTTGATGGTGCTCTATCTGTCAATGTATATATCAGTAAGATGGAATTTGGATAAATATATGTGTACATTTATAGGGGGATTATTGTTTTCAATATTCTATCCGGCCCCAGCATGTTCTTTTTTAGCGTTTGTAATTGGAATATATGTGGCTGATAGGGCCAGTGTGTTTGGGAAATGTTCAGATATAATTGTTTGTCCGCTACTGTTGATGATTTTTATTGGAGCGATGTTGCAATTTTTTATCAATAATTTTGCTATAAACAGCCCTGTACGCTTGATTGGACTACAGTTAACAATTATAGCTTTTCCTATACTGATGGTATGGAAGCCGGTTGTGTCTTTTCTTGAGTGGTTGAGAGTGTTCAAGTGGATAGGAGGGCAGTCGATGGGGCTGTATTTGTTACATTCTATGGTATTAACAGTAATATTTAGATATAGGGAAATATTTGGAATATGGTATTTGCTTATTATATACACGGCTGTCACACTGGTCATATCTTTCATTTTTAATATCTTAACAGGAAGATTAGTTAACGAAACCAAGAAAATACTAGCATGAAAATAGTATATAGTGTTGTTGAATTAATTTTGGATTTATACATAGTGAGAGGTGCTAGGCTTGTATGCCCTCTTCCAAGTATCTCTTCTTATGGTGATACCGCATGGCATGCATTTGGCGTCAATTGGTAGGGTTCTGTATATGATTAATATGAATTCTATTTTGAACTATTTAGTTGTTATATTTTGAAAATACTATATATTTACCGTAATTCAGATATGGGCTTCTCTATAGGGAAGGTCTTTAAACCAATAGAGAAGGAGATGAAAAAGTATACGGAGGTTGATGCGTTGTGTCTTCCTGTACCAAACTATTCTCCAAAGGGGTTGTGGCAAAATATTAAGACTGCTAGAAAAGTAGTAAAAGATAAAGGTTATGATATTGTACACATAACGGGAGCAGAGCATTATTTGATACCTTTTTTAAAGGGGCAAAAAGTGGTAATAACGGTACATGATCTGGGATTTTTTACTAATCATAAAAGGACGCTGCGGGCGTGGATGAAATATTATGGATGGATCTTTACACTGAAATTTGCAGACCGCATTACTTTCATTTCAGAAAAGAGTATGAAAGAGGCGGAATCCTTGGTAAAACTAAAGGATGAATGTCTGAGAGTTGTTCATAATGCCGTCTCTCCTGATTTTACTTTTTCATCGAGATTGTTAAATTTGAATAGTCCTGTTGTTTTACATATTGGTACAAAGTCAAATAAGAATCTGGATAATACTATTCTTGCTTTGAAAAACTCAAAATGCAAATTACGTATAATTGGAAAGTTGAACGAAGTACAGAAAACTCTGCTTCAGCTTTATAATATAGACTATAGTGTTGCCGAGCATTTGACAGATAATCAGATAGTTGAGGAATACAGAAATTGCGACATCGTTAACTTCCCGTCATTTTATGAAGGGTTTGGTATGCCAATAATAGAAGGTCAGGCAATAGGACGCCCAGTTCTTACTAGTAATCTGGTTCCAATGAACGAAATAGCTGGTGATGCTGCGATATTGGTAAACCCAGCTGATGTGGACTCTATTCGTCAAGGCTATGAACATATTCTTCAAAATTGGTCTTCATTTGTTGATAGGGGACTAAAGAATGTGCAGCGGTTTTCTGTTGAGAAGATTGCTAAAGAATATTATCAAATATACAAAGAACTTTTGAATGATGAGACTCGTGTTTTGGCTAAATAGTCTAAGTCCACATCAACTACCCTATATAGCAGAACTGATGAATGATGATCGGGTAGATGCTGTGGATGTCATAGTTGGTGAATCGATAAGTGATACCAGAAGACTTATGGGTTGGGAAACTCAATTATCTGTGGAATTAAATCATTGTGATATTTATATTAACCCCAATAAAATGACAATAGATGTTCTGTTGGGTAAGAGAGCTCATGACAGTGTACATTTATTTTCTGGTATTCGAGGTTTCTCATTTGTGTATAAGGCTTTCTGTGCAAGTCTTAAATATGATGTAAAACGTGGACTAATCACAGAACGTCCGAATACATTTGCATTTGGATTAGCTAATGGAAAACCTTTATGGTTACACAAAATAAGATTCTGGATTCAAGATCGGAAATACATCCCATATATTCATTATATCTTTGCTATAGGAGAGGAATGTGCTGACTACTATTGCTCCATCTCAAAAAGATGGAAGGTTATACCTTTTGCCTATTGTACGGCAATACCTAATTTAAGAGATTTTGATGTTATGGGGGGGGCTATTTTTGTAGGCAGTTTATCGAAACGGAAAAACGTGAGGCTATTGTTAAAAAACGTTATAAAAATAAGAATTGATATTGTTGGTGATGGTCCTCAGAGGAAGACGTTGGAACATATGACCGCAAAACTACAGTTGACAAATGTGCATTTCTTGGGTTATCAAAAGAATAGTGATATACCTCTAATTATGGCTTCTCATGACGTATTGGTTCTGCCAAGTATCTATGATGGGTGGGGGGCTGTTGTTAATGAAGCGTTAATGAACGGTTTATATGTGATTTGCAGTGATAAATGTGGCGCAAAGGATCTGTTAGGTGATATACGTTGTGGCTTAATTTTTAAAAGTGGTGATTCTAAAGATTTGGCAAGATGTTTTGATTATGTTTGTGAAAACATTCAAGAGATAAGAGAAAACCGTCAATTTCGTCTTCAATGGGCTGATAATCATATTGGTGGACGAATAATTGCCAAATATATGGTTGACTGTTTGACAGGACTAGATGTATGTCCACTTTGGAAACAAATTTGAATAGTAATGAAAGTTATACATATTGGTACGCTTGATGTGAATGCTGGAGGACCGGCAATGAGTACATATCTGACGCTAAAAGGCGTTAGGGATTTAGGCATTAATGCAGAAATTATGATGCAGCCGCTCTCTGAGAATGGCAGACTGAAAGGTGAGGAGGTGCCTGTGCATTATTATCATAAGGCTATAGAGAAGAAATTTTCGTATGTACCTTCGCTTAAAAAAGATATCTTAAGTTTAGGTGATTATGATATATATCATGCACAAGGCATTTGGCAATATCCAACCTATGCTATGGTGGATGTGGCAAGGAAACAGGGGAAACCTTATATAATAACGCCCAGAGGAATGCTTTACCCGCAGGATATTGCCAAGTCGAGTACTTTCTTTAAGAAACTGTCGCTAAAATGGCGATTGCTGGATGATTTGAATAGAGCGGCTTGCGTACATGTAACTTGTAAGGAAGAGATGACACATTGTCGGAATCTTGGAGTGACATCACCAATTGCTGTGATTCCTAATCCTGTTGAGATAAAAGATTATCAATATAAGAAAGAGGATAGTGTACGGCGTATAGGTTACCTGGGACGTGTTTCTAGGAGAAAAAATATTGAGGGACTAATAAATGCGTTCTATGAATTGGGTGATGAGACAAAGAATGCTGAACTGCTGATTATTGGTGGCGGTGATGAACAATATGAGCTTGAATTACATCAGTTGGTAGAGAAATACCATTTGAACAATGTAAGATTTACGGGATTCTTGACAGGCGAAGAGAAAGACAAGGCTTTGGCATCTTGTTCGGTGTTGGCGATGCCAAGTGAGTTTGAGAATTTGGGCAATGTGGTACTTGAAGGATTAGTTAGAGGTGTTCCATGTATTGCTACCACTGGTAGTCCATGGGAGGAACTCCAGACACATCAATGCGGATGGTGGGTGCCATTTACTCAGCAGGAGATCACTAATGCAGTGCGTCAGGCGTTTATTGCAGATGATGAAACCCTAATAAAGATGGGTCTGAATGGTCGCCGACTGATGGAGGAACGCTATAGCGTAGAGTCTATTGCACTAAAGATGAAAACCCTTTATCAATGGATAAAGGGTGAAGCTATTAAACCTGAATTTGTGTATGGAAAGTAATGTAGACCTTTCTTTGTTCTCAGTAGGGGATTTCTCTAAAGGAGCACCTGCAGTAAAGCAAGTATTATGGTTTTTTGTAAATGCCCTCTTTGTTCGTGCTTCGTGGAATCCGTTTATGGGAATAAAGATATGGCTATTACGATTATTTGGTTGCAAAATAGGGAATGGGTTGGTGATAAAAAACAATGTAATCATCAAGTTTCCATGGAAACTAAAGATTGGTGACAATGTTTGGCTCGGTGAGGGATGTTGGATTGACAATCTTGATGACGTTACGATAGGCAATAATGTTTGTATCAGCCAAGGTGCTTTGTTGATAACTGGTAATCATGATTATACTAAAGTTGATTTCCCTTATCGTAATGCACCAATAGTGATAGAAGATGGTGCATGGATAGGAGCAAAGTCTGTAGTTACTCCAGGGGTAACGATTAAATCTCATTCCATCCTTACATTAGGCACTATATGCATAAAAGATACTGAACCATACGGCATTTACCAAGGAAATCCTGCTGTAAAAGTAAGAGATAGAGTGATTAAAGACGGTTGAAATCTTTGAATTCAAGGTTAATGTCTATGTCATCATTAAAAAACAGATGAAAACATATACACATAAGCGAATCCTGTTGACTTTATCTTTATTGTTGTTCTTGTTCGTGATCTCCGAAATAGTCTTTAGGCAAGTTTGGGGCTTTGCTAATGCGCCATTATATAGGGAGAGTAGCAGCTATGAGTATATAGCTTGCGCAAATCAGGATGGCTATAGGTTTGGTAATCATTATCACTACAATTCTTATTCTCAGCGGAGTGAGGAGCCTAGCAGTACGAAGATAATTGTATTGGGTCTAGGTGATAGCGTCATTTATGGTAGTGTCATGATTGACCAAGATAGTCTGGCGACTTCTTTATTTTCAAAAGAAACTGGAATGCAAATGTTGAACATTTCAGCAGGTAGCTGGGGGCCAGACAACTGCGCTGCTTATCTGAAAGAGAAGGGACTGTTTGGCGCAAGAGCAATGTTCCTGCTTGTGAGCAGTCACGATGCTCATGACAATATGGATTTTCAGAAGGTTGTGGGAGTTCATGCATCATATCCAGATAAACAGTATCTGACAGCTTGGGGAGAACTTATATGCAGATATGTCTATCCGAGAACTATTGGAAAATTGATTGTTGGGGGGGGCAAATTGTTAGATCCTGATGCGAAGGTCTTGAATGGTATAGGCATACATAAAAATGGAAAGGAGTTTAATTCTGGATTCGCTCAGCTGAAAGCTATGGCTGACAGTGCAAATATCAAGCTAATAGTGTGCCTGCATCCTGACCAAGAGGAACTGACAGCTAAGAGGTATAACAGCCAAGGTCAGGAAATAGTAAAATGGTGTGAGAGAAATAGCGTACAGCTGATAAAGGAATTGGACGAAGGTATAACGAAAGAGATGTACCGAGACGGAATACATACCAACGCTAAAGGGCAGCGATTTGAGGCTGACCTGATGAAAAAATATATAAAGCTCTGAGTAAAGTGAAGGTATCAATCATAACGACTTGTTATAATCGGGACGCTACGATTCGTGGGGCTATCGAAAGCGTGTTGGCTCAGGATTACGACGATATTGAATATATCGTGGTGGATGGGGCGAGCACGGATGGCTCGATAGAGGCGATAAGAAGTGAAGAGTTAAAAGTGAAAAGTGAAAAGTTCAGGGTTGATCATCCGAAATTTACTTTCAAATTCTTTTCCGAAGCTGATCATGGAATGTATGAGGCCATCAATAAGGGTGTCAAGATGGCGACGGGCGATATCATTGGGCTTGTACATTCGGATGATTTTCTGTACGATAGTCATGTCATCTCAGATGTGGTGAGGAAATTTGAAGAAACTGGGGCTGATTTCGTCTATGGTGATGGGGTGTTTGTGAACTATCAGGACACACAGAAATTGATACGCAACTGGATTGGTGGATCATATTATCGCTGGAAGGTGGCTTGTGGATGGTTGCCACTACATCCTACTTGTTATATCCGCAGGGATGTGATGATGCGCGAGGGACTGTATGACGAGAGCTATAAAATAGCTGCAGATACGGACTTGCTAGTAAGGTATTTGTATAAAGCTCATTTGAAGGTGGTATATATGAAACGGAAAATTATCCGTATGAGAATGGGTGGTCTTTCTACTAACAGCGAAAAACGTAGACAGATGTGGAATGAGGATATCCGTCTCTATAAGGCACATGGCTTCTGGGCTACGCCAGTGAAAATCATGAAGATGATGTGGAAAGTTCCTCAGTTTATTGAGGCAAAATTTATGCGAGGGTGAGAGATATGAGATGGAATGATAGGACGATAAGGAAAATATGACACAAGATGAACGGTGGATGATGAGGTATGAGGAGGTGATGGGCTTTATTGAGGCAAATCACAGGAATCCGTCGAAATACCGGGATGAAGAGAAACTGATGGTTCATTTTCTGAAACGTGGCAGAAAAATGATGAATGCTGGAGAGATGAAAGAACCTCGACTGAGTAAGTTCAAGGAACTACTAACAATGACAGAGAAATACAAACATGTGAATCAGTGGAAGTGATATGAGAAGAAACGATAGGACAAACAGACTCATCAAATGGATGGTGATAGCCAGTGATTTCGTCATACTGAATGCCATACTATACGCATTCAGCAAAGAGAATGGGGCATTGAAGACATGGGAGTGGTCGCAATTGCGAACGTTCTTCATCGTCTGCAACATGACGCTGCTAGTGAGTGAATGGATATTCCCAACGATTATCCATGAACGAATAGTGTCGGCAGGTGATGTGCTGAGAAAGATAGTCGTGGTGACGATGAGTCAGACGGCAATAGCGTATATAGCCATGAGACACCTGATGTATTGGAAGGCATCGGGAATGGTGCTGCTGGAAATCGGCACGATACTCTTTGTGTCGTTGGTTGTGCTTCGCCTAATAGAGCGTTCGGTCATCAAAAGGATGCGACGACTGGGATATAACACGCGGACAGTGGTCTTTGTGGGCTCAGATACGGAAATAAGGAAAGTATATAAGCAACTGCTCGGAGACCCGACAACAGGCTATAGAATGCAAGGGTATTATGCGGAAGAGGAGTTGACGGATGGAAGAATTCCTTGGCTGGGGAAAATAGAGGATTTGCTGGAAGACAGTGAACAGGTGGCGCTTGCTGACGAGATGTATGTCTGTATGTCACGCATGGAGGGTAAAACCATCAGAGCACTGTCGGATCTGTGTGACAGGGAGGTGACGAAATTCTATTACGTACCGATATCTGTGGAGTCAATAGGACTGAACTTCAAAAGGGAATATATCAACGATATAGAGATATTCACGACACATGAGAGTCCGTTGGAGAATTCCGTGAACAAAGTCGTTAAGCGGGTGTTCGACATCGTGGTGTCAGTGATAGCATTGGCGGTGACGGCATTGCTGTTCCCAGTGATATACGTCATCATCAAGATACAGAGCCCTGGACCGTTATTCTTCAAACAGCTGCGCACAGGATTGGATGGTAAGAATTTCACATGCTATAAATTCCGCTCGATGCATGTGAACAAGGATGCAGACAGGCTACAGGCTACCAAGGACGATCCGAGGAAATACCCCTTCGGAAACTTCATGCGCAAGACGAACATCGATGAACTGCCGCAGTTCTGGAATGTGATGATGGGTAGCATGAGCGTGGTAGGGCCGAGACCGCACATGCTGGCACATACGGAGATGTACTCAAAACAGATAGCGAAATACATGGTACGTCACTTCGTGAAACCGGGTATCACGGGATGGGCGCAGGTGACGGGATACCGTGGGGAGACGAAGGAACTGTGGCAGATGGAGGAGCGCGTGAAGCGCGACATCTGGTATATGGAGCACTGGACCCTCTGGCTCGACATCCGTATCGTATGGCTCACCTTCAAAACGCTATTCATACCTGACAAGAACGCATACTAAAGCAGGGCTAGAATAGTATTATAACGAACACGAATCTCACAAATAATACCAATCTGCAAGTTTCTCATAATATATAGGTGAATAAATAAATTGGAGCCTCATGTCTCTCATTAATTAATGAAAGACCATGAGGCTATTTTATGTATAATAACGTAATAATTTTAAGACAATGATGAAAAAGAACAATTTCAAGTCGCAGCTACGGCTGTATGAAGTGTTACAGAAAAAAATGTAACGAACAGAGAATTAGCCCGTCGTTTAGATCTGTCAGAACAACAGGTTGGCAAGTTTGTAAACCATCGGGTGGAACCATCACTTCTGCGACTTCATCAAATAGCAGAAGCCCTTAATTTACGCGTCAAAGACCTT
>Ga0310695_10004131_pt1 | contig 27279 bp, 23 predicted proteins | sample RumenRJG_04DNA_FD_203882 | JGI IMG/M metagenome (GOLD analysis project Ga0310695, IMG submission 203882) | Bovine rumen microbial communities from Lethbridge, Alberta, Canada - RJG_04 (v2) (version 2) | ecosystem: Host-associated > Mammals > Digestive system > Stomach > Rumen | place: Canada... | reverse complement strand
AATCCATGATTACCTACGGCTACAGCGTGACCTTCGATAAGTGGAACTACAGTGACTCACAAAATATTCAGTTCACCGCCACCTATCGTTTCAATACCACCCGCTCGAAGTACAAGGGCACAGGCGCTGGTAATGATGAAAAGAACAGATTATAAACTCTCTCGTTTGGGCAGTTGTCAGTCTTCGTGCTGACACTGCCCCATATAATAAAAATCACAAGCAATATGAACCAAACAAAACTTTTCTTCCTCCTGATTGCCGCCCTCGCATTCGCCTCTTGCGGCAGCGACGAACCAAGATATGCCAACCCGGAAGCACACGAAAAGGCCTTTTTCCGCTAAAGACTGTAAAAACTATTAAAAAAAGTGGGTGGTGGTGCAGTCTTTTCCTCTGTCGTAGGACTTGATAAATAGAGACGTTATGCTGACGATAGAGATAAAAAGGCTGATAGAACGGTGCAGACAGGGCGATGCTGATGCCCTCGGCGAGCTGTACAAAGCGTACGCCCAGCAGATGAGGGGCGTATGTCGGCGTTATATCAGCGATGAGCATACGGTGGAGGATGTGCTGCACGACGCTTTCGTGATAATTTTCACCTCGTTCGACAGGCTGCGTGATATCGGGCGGGCAGAGGCTTGGATGATGGCTATTACGCGAAATGTGGCTTCCAAGTGTAAGGAGCGGCAGGCGGCGGTGACGATGGTGTCCTTGGAGGAGGCGGCTACAGTATCGCAACATACAGAACAGGTCGACGTGAGGGGTGTGCCGTTGAGTGAGGTGGTGAGGATGATAGACAATCTGCCAGAGGGCTACGGGCAGGTGTTCCGGCTGTCGGTGTTTGAAGGGATGTCGCACAAAGAGATTGCCTGTATGCTGGGCATCGAGCCACATTCGTCATCATCGCAACTGGCACGGGCAAAGAAGATGCTGCGCAAGATGATGCACCAGTATTGGGTGGCCGTGCTTTTGTTATTACTCACACCTCTTATTTTCTTCTTGCTCAAAAAAGGCGATAACGCTATCACAAATACCGACGAACCAACAGTGGCAAAGCAGACTGAAAACAAGGAGAAACACCAGTTGTCAGTATGCGAGGACAGTGCGTCTCACAGTGCTGCCCCTGCCCCTTCTTCAAGAAAAGGGGCAGGGGAGGGGGCTGTAACTCACCCTCCACATTTCACAGTGACTACAGATACTGCCCCCACCCCTACATGGGAGGGAAGCGGCGATGCCTTGATGGCGCAGACTGATACAATATCAAGCGATACGGCAAAGACTATGCACAGGATGGAGCTGCCGCATTACGATATGGCCGAATTATTCCCAGACAAGCCTGCCTCAGACACCAACAGCGAAAAGAAGTGGTCGTTGCAACTGGCATATGCAGGGCAGTTCGATGAGCAGAACCGTTATAATCAGCCGTTCAGTTATAAGCTCATGCCGTCAGATGCGCAATCTCAGCCTGAGCCATCCCCCAGCCCGATTATCCCGAGTGTCATTGATAACTGGACGGACTACGCCATCTATTTGGCAAATAATCCTGATGCTGTGAGTGACAAGACTCGTGGCGTCATCATGCGCATCGCCCTGAACAACGCCAACCGTCCGGGTGAAGACAAGATTCTGCGCACGAGTCACCACCAGATGCCTGTAACATGGTCGTTAGCATTGAAATACAGATTGAATTATCGCTTTGGACTGGAGTCAGGTCTCAGCTACAGTCGCCTGGCCTCTGATTTCGAGATGGGAGCCGATGGTAATACCATCCGCGAGCAGCAGGCCGTTCACTACCTTGGCATCCCCATGAAGGGCATATATAATATGTATAGAGGAAAACGATGGGGCATCTACGGCAGTCTTGGCCTGACAACTGAAATCCCCGTGCATTCTACTCTCAACTCAGACTTCTATGTGAATGGTCAGTATGAGGCCAGCGAAAAGACTGCTATCCGCGCACCGTGGCAGTTCTCAACCACCTTCGGTCTTGGCCTGCAATACCACCTGACGCCCAACGTCGGCTTCTTCGTGGAGCCAAGCCTGCAATATTTTATACCGATGAATAGTGACATCGAGACCTACCGCACAGAGCATCCGTTCACCTTCTCTTTGCCGCTGGGCATCAGATTTACGTGGTAGCCGTGCAGTCATTGGTTGCAGTTTCAGACTATATAGATAGAAAGTCACGATTAAGTGAGCGCCACACAAGCTCGCTTGCAAGTGGCCGAACGAAAGTGAGTTATCTAAACTGCAACCAATTCTTATGTACTCAATTTCTGATTACGCCTACAATGGGCTACTCTATCTGAATAACATCATGCGTCCTCGCCACAAACGGCTGTCGCAACTGATGATTTACTCGACAACGGCCTGCCAGTCGCGCTGCAAGCACTGCAATATCTGGCAGAAGAAGGTGGAACATCTATCGCTCGATGACATCATGCGAATCATGCAGAGCCGATGCGTGACCAAACGGACTACCGTAGGTCTGGAGGGCGGCGAATTTGTCCTCCACCCGCAAGCATCGGATATCATGGCATGGTTCCATGATCATCATCCAAACTACACACTGCTGTCTAATTGTCTCGCACCCCGACGTGTCATAGATGCCGTTCACCGCTATCAGCCCCGTCACCTATACGTCTCTCTCGACGGTGACCGCGAGACATACCAACGGATGCGGGGCCGCGACGGTTACGACCGTGTGATTCATGTGGTGGAGGCGCTGAAGGACGAGGTGCCGTTGTCGCTGATGTTTTGTCTGTCGCCTTGGAACTCATTCAAAGATATGGCTTTTGTCATTGACATTGCAAAGCAATATAATGTGGACGTGCGTATTGGCATATACGGAACGATGGCTTTCTTCGACACAACGAGCGAACTGCTGACAGCATCAGACTTTGTGAGGCAGATTCCCAAGAGCATCCACGACACTAAGGAGAACTACGACTTTGTGGCTCTTTATGACCAATGGCGTAATGGCAACCTGCGACTGCGCTGCCAGAGCATCATGAGCAGTCTTGTCATCCACAGCAATGGCGACGTGCCGCTTTGTCAGAATCTTGATGTTGTTTTGGGAAATATCCATAGCCAGTCGCTCGACGATGTCTTCAATGGCACGACATCCTGCCAGACACAGTGTCACTACTCCAAGAAGTGTAACGACTGCTGGATTAACTTCCACCGCAAATATGACATTATCCTCCTTCGTAATTTAGAGCGACTTCTGCCCAAATGGCTCATAGAGAAGTTTTATGGACCATACCAGTGGACGGATAATCCACATACATCTTATCAACAATACTTCAAGCATTGTGCAAACCGAGAGCCATCGAACTCGCTCGAAATGGCCGAGGTGCAGCCAATGGTATTCACGACTTTATGATACAGCAAATGATAGACCGATACAAACGGATGCGCACAGAACGATTTCTCGCCCAAAAGTACCAATGTTCTTATGCCTTCGTGGGCATGGGGCAGCACTCGCTCACCAACCTTTATCCAGTGCTCCATTACCTTGGCGTGCCCTTGAAATACATCTGTGTCACATCGGAACGAAAAGCCAGACTAATAGAACGGAAATTTCCCTTTGTGAAAGCAGCGACCTCACTTGACACGATATTGAACGATGAAGAAGTGAAAGGTGTATTCGTTTCTGCTTCCCCTTCTGCACATTTCTCTATTGCCTCGCAAATTCTGAGAAGCGGGAAGTCATTGTTCATTGAGAAACCTCCCTGTCAGACGCTTGCAGAACTTGATGCTCTCATTAAAACTCAACAACTTCACGGCTCCCCCGTTGCAATGGTTGGACTACAGAAACGCTATGCTCCTGCTGTTCAAATTCTTAAGAAGCAGCTTGCGAATGAGCGCCTTTTCAATTACGACCTCCATTATCTTACAGGAGCATACTCCGAGGGTGACGCTATCCTGGATTTATTCATACATCCCCTCGACCTTGTTATTTATCTCTTCGGTAAACCTGAAATCATCGCCTGCCGACAAATCGCCTCCGGGTCCTATATTCTCATGCTCCGTCATCCCCATATCGTCGGTACCCTCGAACTCTCCACCGCCTACACATGGACCTCAGCCGAGGAATACCTGAAAGTCTGCACAACAAAAGGCATCTACCGACTCTCACAGATGGAAGAGCTGACCTTTGAACCAAAACCATCCACCATTCTTGGCATTCCCATCGAGAAAATATACAAGTATAACAAAATCATGGAACACCTCTATGCCTCGAATCATTTCACCCCAACACTTCCCAACAACCAAATCTATTCGCAAGGCTATTTCAGCGAGATACGAGCCTTTGTAGATGCAGTAGAGGGGAGGCAAAACCATGTCTTCACCGACTTGCAATCGGTCAGAGCCGTCTATGATGCCATTGTGGAAATCAAAGAATCAAAATAGGCCTGTCTTCCTTTTTGGGATAACAATGCATAATTGTCAATCATGAGAGTTAAGGATTAAGAATTAAGAATTATTCAGAAAAAAACTTTTTTTTATCTTGTTTTTCTTGTGATTTCGCTTTCGTCTTCGTACCTTTGCATAATCAAATAGCAGATGATTATGAACACCAGCGACTGCATTGTTATCATCCCGACTTACAACGAGAAGGAGAACATCGAGAAAATCATCCGGGCCGTCTTTGGCTTGGAGAAGTGTTTTCATATCTTGGTCATCGACGACGGTTCGCCCGACGGTACGGCACAGATTGTGAAGCGACTGATGGCCGCGGAGTTCTCCGACCGCCTCTTCCTCATGGAGCGGAGTGGCAAACAGGGACTTGGCACGGCCTACATTGCCGGATTCCGATGGGCTCTGGAGAGGGACTATGCGTATGTGTTTGAGATGGATGCCGACTTCAGCCACGACCCCAACGACCTGCCACGACTTTATGCCGCCTGTCACAATGAGGGCTACGATGTGGCCATCGGTTCGCGTTATATCTCAGGGGTGAACGTAGTGAACTGGCCCATCGGGCGCGTGCTGATGAGCTATTTCGCCTCGAAATATGTGCGGTTGGTGACTGGTTTCCACGTCCACGACACCACAGCGGGCTTCAAGTGCTACCGCCGCCGTGTGTTAGAGACCATCGAACTGGACAAGATTCGTTTCAAAGGCTATGCCTTCCAGATAGAAATGAAATACACTGCCTACAAGATTGGCTTCAAGATAAAGGAGGTTCCAGTGGTGTTTGTCAACCGTCGTGAGGGCGTGTCGAAGATGTCGGGTGGCATCTTTGGTGAGGCGTTCTTTGGCGTCATGCGTCTGCGTTGGGACGGCTGGACACGGAAATACCCAAGAATTAAGAATTAGGAGTTAGGTGTTGTATGTTGATACTCTATCGCATTTATCAGCTTTTTATAGGTGTACCCTACATTGTGTTGTCCACCATCCTGACCACCATGGTGATAGCCATTGGCTCAGTCGTCGGCCTCGGCCGGTGGGTGAGCTACTATCCAGGGAAATGGTGGGCTTGGAGCATTCTGAAAGTGTTGCTCATCCCTGTGAAGGTGGAGGGACGTGAGCATCTGAAGAAAGGCGAGTCGTATGTCTTCGTGAGCAACCACCAGGGTGCTTTCGACATCTTTCTCATTTACGGCCATCTGGGACGCGACTTCCGTTGGATGATGAAATATCAGCTGCGCAAAATACCTTTCTTGGGTTATGCCTGCGCAAAGTGCCACCACATCTTCATCGACAAGCGTGGTGCCAGCCGCATCAAGAAAAGCTACGAGCAGGCACGCGATATCCTGCGCGGAGGCATTTCGCTGGTGGTATTTCCTGAAGGGTCGCGCTCGTTCACAGGCCACATGGGGTTCTTCCGCCGTGGCGCTTTCCTGCTGGCCGACGAGCTTCGGCTGCCTGTTGTGCCGCTGACCATTAACGGGTCGTTCGACATCATGCCACGCACCAGTCGCTGGGCAAAGTGGCATCGCCTGCGGCTGACCATTCACGAGCCTATCCATCCGTCGGACGATGGCGACAACGTGAAGCGCATGATGGACATGAGCTACCAGGCCATCGAGTCGGCACTTGTGCCAGAATATCAAGGATTTGTGGAAAATCCAGATCAATAGAACTTAAAAAACAATCGAAAAAAGACAATGAAAAAAATCAGAGCCGCCGTAGTGGGTTACGGCAACATCGGACGCTTTACGGTGGAGGCCTTGCAGGCTGCCGCCGATTTTGAGATTGCAGGCATCGTGCGTCGCCAGGGTAACAAAGAGAAACCGGCAGAGCTGGCCGACTACGAAGTAGTGAGCGACATCCGCGAGTTGAAGGACGTTGACGTGGCCATATTGGCTACACCGACACGCTCGTGTGAAGAGTATGCCCAGCAGATTTTGCCTTTGGGCATCAATACCGTAGATAGCTTCGACATCCACACCGACATTCGCGGCTATCGCGAAAGACTGATGGCATTGAACAAGGAGACCGGCACCGTCAGCATCATCGCTGCCGGATGGGATCCAGGCAGCGACAGCGTGGTGCGTACCCTGCTCCAAAGCCTTGCCCCTAAGGGCTTGAGCTACACCAATTTCGGACCAGGCATGTCGATGGGCCACAGCGTCTGTGTGCGTTCAAAGGCTGGCGTGAAGAATGCCCTTTCCGTAACCATCCCCCTGGGTGAGGGCATCCATCGCCGCATGGTATATGTGGAGCTGGAAGACGGTGCCCGTCTGGAAGATGTGACCGCTGCTGTGAAGGCTGACCCCTACTTCGCACACGACGAGACTCACGTGTTTGCCGTGGAGTCGGTGGACGACGTTCGCGACATGGGACATGGCGTGCACATGGTGCGTAAGGGCGTGAGCGGCAAGACGCAGAACCAGCGCTTTGAGTTCAACATGAGCATCAACAACCCAGCCTTGACGGGTCAGGTGCTGGTCAATGTGGCCCGTGCCTCCATGCGCCAGCAGCCTGGTTGCTACACCATGATAGAAATCCCTGTGGTGGACCTGCTCCCCGGCGATCGTGCCGACCTGGTGCAACAGCTTGTATAACCAAATTCTAATGACAGACAATAACGTAAAAAGAAAGGCGTGGACACTGGCTTGGCTGCTGGTGTGGCACGCCATTTTTGTTTCGCTTCAGGCACAGGAGGTCGTCGACTCCGACGAACTCATGATGCCGCAGGAGGTGCAACATGCTGACACGTTTGTGGTAGACAGCGTCGTGGTGGACACAGCATTGGTGTGGCCGCAGAACATTCAGGCGCGAATCGACCTGCTCTTGCAAAACAAAATGTTTGAGAAGTCCACCGTGGGGCTGATGGTTTACGACCTGACCGCCGACTCAGTGGTGTTCAAATACAACGAGCGGCAGTGCATGCGACCCGCATCGACCATGAAGATGATCAGTGCCGTGACTGCGCTCGACCGCCTCGGCGGTTCCTATCAGTTCAAGACGCAGCTGAAGTACACGGGCAAGGTGGCCAACGGCGTGCTGGAGGGAAACGTCTACTGCCAGGGCGGTTTCGACCCCAGGTTCAACAACGACGACATGAACGCCTTCGTGGAGAGTCTCCGACGGATGGGCATCGACACCATCCGGGGTAATGTCTATGCCGACCTCTCGATGAAAGACAGCGACCTCTTGGGCGAAGGATGGTGCTGGGACGACGACAACCCCGTGCTCACCCCGCTGCTGCTGAGCGGCAAGGATCGTTTTATGCAGCGCTTCTGCAAGGAACTGAAAGACGCGAAAATCGTGCTCACTGGCGACACACTGCGCGGCACGACACCCCACAATGCCTTCGACCTGTGTACGCGTTTCCACACCATGGACCAGATACTGATGCGCATGATGAAGAAGAGCGACAACCTCTATGCCGAGGCCATGTTCTACCAGACGGCCGCAGCACAGGGTGGTCGGGGGGCAACGGCCAAGGACGGGCGCACACTGACCAACCGTCTGATTTCTAAACTGGGGTTCAACAGCAAAGACTTCTACGTGGCTGACGGTAGCGGACTCTCCTTATATAATTATGTATCGCCAGAGTTGGAGGTGGCTTTCCTGCGCTATGCCTACCGCAACAGCGCCATCTTTATCCATCTGTTGCCTTCGTTGCCCATAGCCGGCGTGGACGGAACGCTGGAGAAACGCATGAAAAACGGTTTTGCCCACGAGAACGTGAAGGCCAAGACGGGCACGGTGACGGGTGTGAGTGCCTTGACAGGCTATTGCACCGCGGCCAATGGCCACTATCTCTGTTTCTCCATCATCAACATGGGCATCCGCAAGGCTGCCGTGGGACGTACTTTCCAGGATCTGGTGTGCGAAGCATTGTGCATGCCTTAGCCTCCTATTTATTTTCAATCGTAAACAGTATATCGTGGAGCAGATAAAAATCTTCGTAGAAGGACTGATTAGTCTGACAGGCTTGACCGGCGATGCCGTACCCATTCTCAGGCATGTGTCGTTGGTGTTGGTGGCCATTGTGCTGGCGGCAGCAGCAGGTCTGTTGTGCCGGAAAATCCTTGTGCCGGTCATCACACGGCTCACGGCCAAGACCGAAGCCCGTTGGGACGACGTGGTCTTCAACCGGCGCGTGCTCATTTCCGCGTGCCACATCGTGCCCGCCATTGTTATTTGGCAATTGCTGCCGTGGGTGTTCTATCAGTTCCCTGTGGTGCGCGAGGTGCTGGCCCGCGCCACAGCCATCTACATCGTGGTGATGATGGTGCGCACGCTCTTGGTGCTTTTCTCCTCAGTGAAGGAGCTGGAAGGCGAGCGCCGCACGTCCACACAGCAATATCTGCTGTCGTTTCTTGGCATATTGCGCGTGGTGATGCTCTTCCTGGCAGCTATCATTGTGGTAGCCATCCTCTTCAATCGCAATCCCGTGACCCTCTTGGCTGGCTTGGGTGCCACGTCGGCCATCCTGATGCTGGTGTTTCAAGACACCATCAAGGGACTTGTGGCAGGCATTCGGCTGACCAGCAACGACATGCTCCACAAGGGCGACTGGATCACCGTCCCCAAGGCTGGAGCCAACGGTGTGGTGGAAGACATGTCGCTGACAACGGTGAAGATTCGCAATTTCGACAACACCATCGTCACGGTCACCCCGCAGACACTCGTCGACGACTCGTTCCAGAACTGGCAGGGCATGCAGGAAAGCGATGGACGGCGCGTAGCACGTACTGTCTATTTCGATTTCCGCAGCATCCGCTTGGTCGACGAGCCTCTCAAGCAGCAACTTGTAGAAAAGGGCTTCTTCCGACCCGAGGAAATCAAGGGCGACAGCGTCAACCTGACGCTCTTTCGCCAATACGTAGAGCGCTATCTGGAAAAGAGCGACCGCGTGAACCACGACATGACCTGCATGGTGCGACAGGCAGAACCCACGCAGGGCGGTCTGCCCGTGGAGTTCTACTTCTTCCTGAAAGAGAAAGAGTGGGTGGCCTACGAGCATCAGGCAGCTGACTTCATGGAGTATGTCTATGCCCTCGCTAGCACCTTCGGACTGGTCATCTACCAGCATTTTCCTGTTCAAAGTGTCGCCTCTTGACAAAAAGTCAAACAAGAAACATAAGCGGTGAAATCACCGCTAAATGACACAAATAAAACGAGGGTGTGTAAAAATGTAGCCAAAACCGCTCCTAAGACTACATTTTTACACACCCTCATTCTTAAAACGCCTCCTTCGACGCAGTCAAAGATTAGGCTTAACGATCTATTTCGTCAGCTCAAAGCCTACGCGGGCGCCGTTGGCACTCTTAGCGAGCTTGCCGACAGCCTGGACGGCGGCGGTGTTGCTGACCTTACCTTCTTTCTGAAGGAGGTTGGTCATCTGCGTGGAGTCGAACATCAAGCCCATTCCCTTCGAGGTCTTGGTGACGTTGCCCTTGATGGTCTGGGTAGCCGTCTTTAGGGTGATTTCGCCGTTCTGGGGGTTGTAGGTGTAGGTGCCGTTAAAGGGGATGCCGTTCACCTTAGCAGAGAACTTGTTGCCGTCAAGGAACGAGAAGGATGTGTTGTTGCGGTTGATGCCGATGTTGCTGTAGTTGCTGGCCAGCGACGACGACATGTTGGCAATTGTGGCGGTGCCTCCGGCCTTGGTCAGGGCCTGTTCGGTGGTGAAGGCGGCGCTGGGGGCATTGTAGTTCCAGCTGCCCAAAAGGCTCGATGCGTCAAAATTCATTCCACCCAGTAGCACTTGGCCCAATACGGCGCCCAGCACGCTGGACAGCACGTTGCCGTTTGAATTGGTGGTGGAAGTGGTTCCGAGTCCCGTTGTCATGCAGCTCGACATCATCAGCGTGATGGCTGCAAGCAGTGTCAAAGAAATATTCTTCATAATGCGATAGATATTAATTAAATGGTGAATGATAATTCTGAGGCAAAGGTACACACGCGTATTCTTGGGGCAAAGGTAGATATAATAAACGAGACTCGCAAGCTTTTTGCAAAAAAAACTTACAACCTCGGTATGATTTCTATTTTATGACTCATTTATAACGGAGGCATCGGAGAATCACCACAGGCGGATTATAATTAAGGTACACGCGAATCACAGCACAAAAAAAATGGATTCATGGATTCATAGATTCATGAATTCATTTAGCTTTTTCTATAGCAGTCGTAATGTCTTTCGTCGCGGTGAATCCACCGCTATTGTTTCTTTTTCGCCGTAGGCGACGCCCACCCCCCCCCTTCCTTTCCTCTCTCTTTCCCGCGACCTTGCCGCATTCCAAGCGAAGCGTAGAAAGAAATGACAAAATTAGTTATAATTGGTGTCCTTTTCTTGCGCGTTTGCGCTTTTTTTCTTAATTTTGCAACCCAAAGGAACATCTACAAACATCAATAACTGAAAACAATGAAAAGGATTAGTTTAGACATCACGAAGGCTGCATGCTTCCTGCAGGAAGGTGCTGTGAAAGCTTTTGAACCAAAGGTAAAGGATGCCCAGAAGGCATTGGAGGAGGGTACATGCCCGGGTAACGATTTCTTAGGTTGGCTCCACTTGCCATCATCTATCACGAAGGAGTTCTTGGCAGAGGTGAAGCAGACGGCCGACGTGTTGCGCGCAGAATGTGAGGCCATTGTCGTGGCCGGCATCGGCGGTAGCTATCTTGGCGCTCGTGCCGTGATTGAGGCGCTGGGCAATTCGTTCGCCTGGCTGCGTCAGGAGAAGGCCAATCCCACGATTCTCTTTGCCGGCAACAACATCGGCGAGGACTATCTGTCGGAACTGACGGAGTATCTGAAGGACAAGAAGTTCGGCGTGATCAACATCTCGAAGTCGGGAACGACGACTGAGACCGCCCTGACCTTCCGCCTGCTGAAGAAGCAGTGCGAGGAGCAGCGTGGCAAGGAGGAGGCTCGACGCGTGATTGTGGCCGTGACCGATGCAAAGAAGGGTGCTGCCCGCACCTGCGCTGACAAGGAGGGCTACAAGAGCTTTGTCATCCCCGACAACGTGGGTGGACGTTTCTCTGTGCTCACTCCAGTGGGTCTGTTGCCTATCGCCTGTGCCGGTTTCGACGTCGAAAAACTTGTGGAGGGTGCACAGGATATGGAGTGCGCCTGTGGCAAGGATGTGCCCTTCGAGGAGAACATTGCCGCCCAGTATGCCGCCGTGCGCAACGGACTTTACGAGGCAGGCAAGAAGATTGAAATCATGGTGAACTACCAGCCGAAGCTCCACTTCATCAGCGAGTGGTGGAAACAGCTCTATGGAGAGAGCGAGGGCAAGGACAACAAGGGTATCTTCCCTGCATCGTGCGACTTCACCACCGACCTGCATTCCATGGGACAGTGGATTCAGGAGGGTGAGCGCAGCATCTTTGAGACCGTCATCAGCGTTGAGCAGCCCAACCGCCAGCTGTTGTTCCCATCCGACGAGGAGAACCTTGATGGCCTGAACTTCCTGGCTGGGAAGCGCGTAGACGAGGTGAACAAGATGGCAGAGCTGGGCACGCGTTTGGCTCACGTAGACGGCGGTGTGCCCAACATCCGCATCTCCGTTCCGCAGCTGAACGAGTACTACATCGGTCAGCTCATCTACTTCTTCGAGATAGGTTGCGGCATCAGCGGCAATGTGTTGGGCGTGAACCCGTTCAACCAGCCGGGTGTGGAAGCCTACAAAAAGAACATGTTCGCTCTGCTCGATAAACCCGGTTACGAGGCTGAATCAAAGGCCATCAAGGAGCGCCTGGCCAAGGAGTCGTAAGATGGACGTGCAGTCAAGCATCAAGCATTATCTCGAGAGGACAGGCTTTGGACAGTTTTGTCCGAAGGCTGTCCTCTTCGACATGGATGGTGTGCTCTATGATTCCATGCCGCGGCACGCCGTCTGCTGGGTGAAGGCCATGCGGAAGTTCGGTTTGGACATGACCGAGCAACAGGCCTACGAATACGAAGGCATGCGCGGTGTGGAGACCATCCAGCTCTTGGCCCGCCTGCAGAAGGGCAAGGAACTGACTGAGGAGGAGGCGCAGCCTGTCTACGATGAGAAGTCGCGCCTGTTCCACCTCATGGGCGAGGCACCGTTGATGCCTGGTGCCATGGAACTGATGCAGGCCCTGAAAGCTGGTGGGTGGCGCATCGGCATCGTGACAGGTAGTGGGCAGCGTCCCCTCATCCAGCGCGTGCTCAGCGATTTCCAAGAGTTCGTTGACCAGCAGCATCTGGTCACTGCCTATGACGTGAAGCATGGGAAACCAGCCCCCGACCCCTATCTCATGGGCTTGCAGAAGGCAGGTAACCTGCAGCCCTGCGAGGCCATCGTGGTGGAGAATGCGCCCCTTGGCGTGGAGGCTGCCACGGCAGCAGGCATTTTCACCATTGCCGTGAACAGCGGCAACTTGCCAGAGTCAAGTCTGAAAAAGGCTGATATACTTTTCGACAGCATGACTTCCTTGACCGAGGCATGGAATGAATTATCAACAACCTTACAGTATAACCAAGAAAAATGAAGAAAATCAACATCTTTTTGGCGGTAATTGCCAGCCTGCTCGTGTTCGCCGCTTGTACCGACCGCAGGGATAACGACATTGACATCAAGAAACAGAACGTCTATGTGAAGTACAAATTGGAGGTGGGCTCTGCACTGGCTTCACTCTATGACATTGAAATCACTTATTGCAGCATCAGCGGAAAAGAGTACACCGAAGATTTCAAGCTTCGCCGAACGGGCAACAAGTGGGAGTATAAAGAGGAGGCTGGCAACGATGCGAACATCCACTTTAAGTTCGTGGCCACGGCACGGCTGAAAGAGAAATACGAACTGGAAGACGAAGAATATAATCTCTCGCGAACGTTCAGCGTCAACTGGTATGAGCAGGCCACCAAGGCCATGTCCTTCTCGCCCGTCGACCAGCAGGTGGAGAATCTGATAGTCTCGAAGGCCGAGATTGAGGAGTACCTTCAGAAGAACCCCGTCATCACAATCGTCAACATTGTTGAACGGCCGAATCTAAAAAACTGATAAGTTTCTAAAATTTAGGAGATGATTTCGTCGAGATAGGTGATTTCTGCCGAACCGAAACAACGGTGGAAATCCTTGTCGTAAACCACGCAGAATTGTCCTGGCGCCACGCCTTGTATCAGCCTTCCGGCATGGACGAGGTAGCTGCCGGGACCTGTTTTTTCCAGCTGTGCCTCGCAATAGTCGGGCGTATGGCGTATCTTAAACGTCACTTCCTGCATGTCTATTTCTTCGGTCAGGAAGTGGAAATCGTGAATGGCGAAGTCGCGCTTCCAGGCAGATACGGGTTCGTAGCCTTTGGTCACGTACAGAATGTTCTGCTTCATGTCCTTCTTCACCACATTCCATGGACCGCCGCCAAGGCCAAGTCCCTTGCGCTGCCCAATGGTATGGAACCAAAGTCCCCGATGCTGGCCGATGCACTTGCCCGTTTCTATGTCGACCACATCGCCTGGCTGCTCACCCAGATAGCGGCGAAGGTACTCGTTGTAATTGATTTTCCCGAGGAAACAGATGCCCTGTGAGTCCTTACGCTTGGCACTGACCAGATGTTCGCGCTCGGCAATCTCGCGCACCTCCTCCTTGCGGTAGTGGCCGATGGGGAAGAGCGCCTTCTTCAGTTGCCAGTCGTAGATTTGCGCCAGGAAGTCAGTCTGGTCCTTCACTGGGTCTGGACTCGTCGTCAGCCATTTTTTTCCATCAATCCATTCTGTCTGCGCATAGTGGCCGGTGGCAATGAGGTCGTAGTCGTGTCCGGCTTTCTCGTCGAAGGCTCCGAATTTGATGAGTCGGTTGCACATCACGTCGGGATTAGGCGTGAAGCCCGCCCGAACCTTCTCCATCGTGTATTGAGTGACGCGGTCCCAATACTCCCGATGGCAGTCGATGACCTCCAACTGGCAACCGTATTTCTTCGCCACGGCCGTCGCCATCTCCAAGTCCTCCTCGCTGGAGCAGTCCCAGTCTTCGTTTTCCTCCGGGCCTATTCTGATGTAGAAGCAGTCGGGATGCAGCCCGAGGCGTGCAAATTCGTAGACGACGACCGAACTGTCGACACCGCCCGATAGCAGTACGGCGATGCGCTTGTCCTTGATTTCATTTATATTCATGGTGCGATGGTCAGATTTTGATGTAAATACGTTTACGGAAAAGCGGCCAGCCGGTGAGGAAGCAGATGGCTACGAAGGTCAGCGCATAGCACAAGGAAGCCCACTTGGGTGCGGCAACTGCGCTATGAATGCCGTTGTAGAGCATATCGCTGATGCCCATGTGACCAAAGACGATGGCCAACAGTTCACTCAGAACGTAGAGAAACAAGGGGTTGACACCGAACACCTGGAAAGGCATGGTCCAACAACGATGGCCGCGGATGTCGATGAGGTGCATGAGCAGTCCCTGCAAGGAAGCTGCCAGACCACAGGTCATCAGCACATACGACGGACTCCAGATGCGCTTGTTCAACGGCAATCCATATTGCAACAGGTACCCCAGAATGATGAGTGTGGCCCCTGTGAGCAGGAAAGCATTCACCTTCTTCGTCACATCAGCAGTCTCCATCATGCGCTTGCCACAGTAGAAACCGATTAATGTGTGGGCGATGGAGGGAATGGTGCCCAGTAGTCCTTCCGGGTCGATGGGACTCTTGCGGTAGAGATGAGCCTCGCCAAACAAGGCGCGGTCTACGCGACAGAGGATGTTGGTTTCGTCGCAAGCATAGCCGTTTCCCGTCAGGAGGATGATGGTGTAGATCACCAGCAGAAGGACGACGGCAGGTATGGTGTAGCGGTGGGGCACGGTGAGTGCAAAGAACGAGGCGGCACAGTAACAGAGAGCAATACGCTGCAGCACGGCGAAGATGCGGATGGTGGAGAAAGGAAAGAAGTTGCCCTCGATGGCCATGTCGACCCAATGGATGGCCAAGCCGATAAGGAAGATGAGCACCGTGCGACGGAATACCTTCCTCGCTACAGCTGCCGACAGCTGGAAGTTGAATTTGCGGAGCGACAGATAGGTGCTGATACCCATGATGAAGAGAAAGAAGGGGAACACTAGGTCACAGGGTGTCATTCCGTTCCACTCGGAATGCTGCAGCGTGGAGAACGACTCGCCGTAGCCGTTGTTCACCAATATCATGCCGGCCACGGTGATGCCACGCAGCACGTCGAGCGAGAGAAGGCGATGGTTTTTATTCATATATCAAGAATTGGTTGCACACTTCGCGGGCCACGTCGATGACATTGCCCGAAGGAGTGGAGGAGTAGGGGTTGTGGCGCAGCGTCCAAGGCTCTTCGATGGCATACCAATCGATGGTCACCTCTTGGGGTAAGGCCATTTGGAAGAGCTCCTCAGCCGTCTTGTTGCTGTTGGGGCCCGTGCCGAGCAGTTCGGGCTGTGGCTTCGCGAGTGCTTCCATTTGGGAAGCGAGGGCATCGAAGTAGGTCTTCCAGCGCACGTAGTAGAAGTCTTTCAGCAACCCCTGCCACTCTTTATGGGCATAGTCGCGCAATCCGCCTTTGTCGGCACAGGTCCGGTTGCCCCACGTGGTGATCTGCACCCGCGCGTTCCATTCGTAGAGGTCGCTTTCCGCCGCCGTAGTGCCACAGGCACGGGCTGCCTCTGTCCAGCGGCCCAATCGGAACTCCGAGCGTGTGGCGAGCAGTCGGTCTTGAGCCAAGAGCATGTCGAGGAATCGCTGTGAGGAGCAGGCGAAAGGCTTGCGGCTGAACGATTTGTAGTCGGCAATGGCGTGCTGGTATTGTACGCGGGCTTGGTCGGTTAATGCCTGCCGCACGATGTCCACCAGATCGTACTCGAAATTGTTATTGCCACGATACGCGTCAGCCGCTTGAACCATGAGCACAGCAGCCCGCCGCGTGTCGTCGGGGTCGTAATAGTTCTTCATTTTTGACCACGAAGAAGCCTGGAAATTGTTGAGCGACGGGCGACCACAGAAGATGCTTTCGTGAGGCCCTTGCTGATTGTTGCCCGGTGGACAATTGTAGATGCTGTTGGAAAGAATTTCCCATGCCTGCTCCACAGCTGGTGTGGTGTGGCCGTAGCGGGCTTTCAGGTAGCGGCGGAGCCACTGCTGCTTGAAGGCAGCGACGGAATCGCTGCTCACACCACTTAGGGTGAGCCACGGGAGTTCGCTCATCAGTTCGAACATCACGGGATTGTTTTCCGACCCTTCCATGGTGAAGCCAATTCCCTGACAGTGATTATCGCGCAGGATAAAGTTGCCGATGAGCTGGTCCATGCGTCCGTGGAGTCCCACGTTGCCGCCGAAGTTCTCCAACAGACAGAACAGCCAGGGGAACTGGCCGTAGCCATTGTCGCGTTTCCAGATGGATGAGATGCCGAACATCGGACGGCACTCAGAGAAGAGGTCGAGGATGAGCAGGTCGCGCGGGTTCATCTTCTCTATCATCTGCGGGCGCGGGTTTTCCGTCCACCCCTGTACCACCCAGACGGCATTCGAGTTGACACGCTTCATGGCTTGCATCAGCGCCTGACCGGAGGCCGAATAGTCGATAGCGGCATCGTCGCCCGACTCATGGAAGGGGTCCATCGAATAATAGTCAGAACGTCCAAAGAGCCGAGTGAGTTCCTCGTAATAGAGCGCAGCAATCTCTTGGAAACGCGGGTCGGTGGGGCGCAGGTTGGCAGGTCGCTGGTAGCCATTCCACAGACCGCCGTCCGTCACGTTGAGCCCTAAACGCTTCTTTGCGTCGTGGGGCATCATGCCGCAATAGCCAGGCAGGACGGGCTTCATGCCCCATTCCTTCATGCGTCGGAGAATCTGTTTCTGAAGAGTTTCCTGCCGAGTGTACCATGAACGGGGCAGTGGCCCGCCCCATCCTTCCAAGTTGTTCATCTCCCACCATGCGAGGAAGGCTGGGCCAGAAATGAACTGTCCCACTTCTTCCTCGCTGTAACCCAGTTTTAGAAGCATGTTGCGCCATACGCACTCCTCGCCCACGATGGCCAAGGGAAGGTTCACGCCGTGCATGGCCATCCAGTCGAGTTCGCGCTCCCACCGCTTCCAGTCCCACCACGCCATCGAGTAGGAGAAGGTACAGTAGTTGAAGTCGTAGCGCAGACTCAGCTTGGTTTCATGTTTTTCGCGCTTGGGAACTGGAGGCAGCACGTTGGGCAGCTGCGCCTGCATCTGGTTCCAGGTGAGGTGGATGCCGGCGTAGTATTTGAGATACCAGTTTACGCCTACGGCCACGTCCACCCAGTTGTGGCCACGGACCACCACGCGGTTGCCCTGTTGGTCGAGCTCGAAGAACTCCTTTCCGTCGTTTTTCAGCAGCTCCACCTTGAATTTTTTCGACGCCCCACGGTCGATGCGTTCCAGCATGTCCGTCACGGGGTTGCCACAGACATGAGTTGCAGTCATGAGCAACCCCAATAATAAACAATGTATTCTGTAGTTCATAATTCCTAATTGCCTAAACCTTCTCGTCTAAGAATTGCTGGACCAGCTGCATGAAACGCGCATTGTGTGGCCCGTCGATGAATTCGTGGCTGACGGTCCACGAGATGGGCATCACGCGGCGATCGCCCCTCACGATGGCTTTGCCCGCGTTCATGAGCGGGTAGTCCTGCGCGTGGCCAACCCCAAACTTCGTGTAGACCACCGATGTGAAATAAAGACCCGGAACGGCACTCAGGTTGATGACGTCGAAGTCGCCCACGCGTGTCACTTCCTTATCCGTCTCGTAAGGATCGCGGTCGTGGGGGATGTTGTCTATCAGTTGCCGTGTGTTGCGATAGAACTCCTTGTAGTCCTCTATCCAGGGTATGCGGATGGTGTAGAAAGTCTTGCCTTCCTCCTTGATGTCGATAGGCGACACGGCGTCGATTTTGTCGTAGAGGCACACATTTCCGTGCTTGTCGGTGCGATAGCGGAAGTTCTCAATGCTGTTGACAGCTTTCATAATGGCATAAAGGTATCGCACGAAGAACGATGTGCCATTCTTCTTCGATTCGTTGTAGGCCTCTGTGCAATCCACTTCGCTGGTGAGGGTCACCCACGCGCTGTCGAAACTCTGGAAGAACAGGTAGTTGTCGCGTCGAGCCCAGTGTTCAATGTCGATGATGTGTTTCATTGGTGTAAGATGTTGTTGTTATCATTCATTTGTTCTTCAGTCAAGAAGACTCACTGTTTGAGGTACTTTCTGCCATTTTTAACAATAATGCCCCGATAACCCTCAGCTATGCGCTGTCCGCTAAGATTGTAGGCCGGCTGTTGTGGGGCCTCGATGTCCTGAACTTCGGGCGAGTCGATGGCGGTGACCGCGCCGGTGGGCGAAATCAAGACTCCCCATCGATATGCATCGTTGTAGTAATCAGCCACCCCGTCGTTATCGTAGTTGCCCTTGTACCGCATCTCGCACGCCCCATCGTCGTAGTAGAAATAGGAGCCGTAGAAAGTGCTGTAGCCGTCGGACACGTCGATGAATGCCGAATTGACCAGTTGGAAGGCGTTGAACTCATAGATGGTCGGGTCGATGGCCTTCTTCGACGATGCTACGAGCGTGGAATGGTCGACGGTCATTTCGGAGCCGGTTCCCTTGATGGCGCTGTAGGAGCCTTTCGCAACGACATCGGCATTTTTGAGCGTCAGTCCGCAAATCACCACATTGATGGCTTCTTCGTAGGATGACGTCAGGCTCAATTTTCCTGGTCCCTTGATTGTCATGTCCGCCCGATTGATATACAGGCAAACATCGTCGGTGGCAATCTTGCAGTCGCCCAGCACATTGATGGTAAGGTGGTCGATGTCGTGTTCGTAGGTGAGCGGTTCGTTGCCGTAGTAGTTACAGATGCCATACCCCTCGTTGCCCGTATTGGTGATGTCAGCATTGTCGAGCGTCAGTGTGTTCGTTTCAGCATCGAAGCTGACGGTGCCGTCGCCTAAGATATCGGCTATGTTGCGGTCGTCCAACTGGATGTCCCTAACGCAGAGATTGTAGCGAGGAATCACATCGGGTGTTACGTATACTTCTTTTTGCCAGGGAATCGCCTCCCCATAGCGGTCGCCATACCAAACGGTGTGGTCTATTTCGTCGAAGTAGAACAATTTGCCATCATAGGTGGTTCCTGCTAATTCAACGTCGCTGAAGTGGCTGTCGATGAGTTCAAACATGCTGACATTCAAAATGGTCAGGTCGCTGCTTGTGAGTGAGTAGGCAACCAGCGTCGAGTGGTCGATGGTGAGGCCGCCATGGTAGATTTTCCCAACGATGGCATTGTTCTTGCCTACCACCTGCACATCGGCATCCCTTAGGAGAAGGTCGCCAGCCAGCTCCATCCCACAATCTTGGTCGCTCCTCATTCTGAGGTGTCCTGGACCGGTGATGGTCACCTTTTCTGCATATTGGTAGAAAGCCTCCTTGCTGGCGGCAGTGGTGCGGAAGTTGCAGTTGCTCTTGACGTCGATGGTCAGCCCGTCAATGCCTCGTGTACTTGGCTTATTCGGATCGCCGATGGTGATTCCTGGCAGTTCGCCCTCGTAGTTGACGTTTCTCAGGGTGAGCGTCTTGGTGTCGGGGTCGTAAGAGATGGTGCCCGTCGAGATTTCGTCGGAAGTAACGTTGCCGCAGTTGTTTTCGTCCACCTGCGTGTTGCCGATCCATAGATTGTAGGTGAACGCTTTGTAGGTGAGGTAGCCGGGAGCACTCGTGCCCTGATCGATGCGGGCATAGTCCGATTCGACGTGACTTCCGTCGTAAGTAGTGCCGGCACCGCCTACGAGCTGATGGTTGTTTCCAAACATCTGTTGTTGGGCCGGGGAGAGCGAAACCGTGGTCCATTGATTGCCGACATAGATGGTGGTCAGGTTGTTGCAGCTACTGAACATGCCTCTCATGTCCGTCACATGCTGAGTGTCGAAACTGGAGAGGTCAACGGTTTCTAAGTGTTTGCATTCATAGAACATGTCCTTCATCGTCGTCACCTTTTGCGTGTCGAACGTGCGTAGGTCAAGGTTGAGGTAGGCCGACTCCATTCCGCATTCATAGAACATCTTCTCCATATTGGTCATTTCGTGGGTGTCAAGGTATTCGAGGCCGTTAAACCATGATACACCACGCAGGAAAGAGAAGAGATAGGAGCCGTTTTTGGGCTTGTAGTTGGCAAACGACTCGTCGATCGTCACCGATTGAACATCTTCCATCAGGTTGCTTCCATACCAGTCGGGGCGCCGACCGGTATACACGTTGAGCACCCATTCATCCTTTTGGTCCTTCTGGTCGTCGTAATAGAAGACGAGCGTGTGGGTGTAACTTTGATAAACAGCATAAGCCTGCTTAACGCCAGCCCATAGATTCATGGCAACAAGCATGGCCGCCATGAGCATGCAGCATCTTAGTGTAAGGTTTTTCTTATTCATCATCGTTGTTTCTTCATTTAGGTTCAATGGCGTATGTTTCTTTGTTTTGTGTGCAAAGATAAGTGAATTCCTCGTAATTTCCAAATAAAACGGATAAAACTTGCAGCGGGCTGGGGTTTTTCCTGCCGTCGGAGCCAATGTCGTTCAATACAAATGCCAACCGTAGGTTAATAATGTAGGCAGCGTAGGTTAATAATGTAGGCAGCGTAGGTTATTAATGTAGGCAGCGTAGGTTATTAATGTAGGCAGCGTAGGTTATTAATCTACGGTCGGGGCAAATACTTCATTTCACTTACCGACATAGAGTATGGGCAGCAGTGCCCTATAGAGAAGTATGCCATAGCCTTGTCTTCTGCAATGTTTATAAGCGAGGAATACAGAAAGCGGAGTTCACAATAAGGAAGAAATAAAAACTTGAGAATGTGCTTGACGGTGGCTTCTCTGAAAAAAAACGAAGGAAGATGAAACGTATTCGAAAGAAAAGTCGTAACTTTGTAGCCGAAAAAACAGATACAACTATGGAATATATCGTTTCAGCCCGTAAATACAGGCCCATGACGTTCGACGCCGTGATTGGGCAGAAAGCCCTGGTCACCACGCTGAAGAACGCTGTGAGCAGCGGCAAACTGGCTCATGCCTACCTGTTCTGCGGCCCGCGCGGCGTGGGCAAGACCACCTGCGCCCGCATCTTCGCCAAAGTCATCAACTGCGAGCATCCCACACCCGAGGGTGAGGCCTGCAACGAATGTGAGAGCTGTCAGGCCTTCAACGAGCAGCGGTCGTACAACATCTTCGAGCTTGATGCTGCCTCGAACAATGGTGTGGAACACATCAAAGCCCTCATGGAGCAGACACGCATTCCGCCGCAGGTGGGCAAGTACAAGGTGTTCATCATCGACGAGGTGCACATGCTCTCGACACAGGCTTTCAACGCTTTCCTCAAGACTTTGGAGGAACCGCCCGCACATGTCATCTTCATTTTGGCCACAACGGAGAAGCATAAGATTCTGCCCACCATCATTTCAAGGTGCCAGATCTATGACTTCGAGCGTATGACCGTTCCCAATATGGTGGACCACCTGAAGATGGTGGCCGCAAAAGAAGGCGTCAGCTACGAGGAAGAAGCCCTGAACGTGATTGCAGAAAAGGCCGATGGCGGCATGCGCGATGCGCTGAGCATCTTCGACCAGGCCGTTTCCTTCTGTCAGGGGAACATCACTTACGAGAGAGTCATCGAGGACCTGAACGTGCTCGATGCCGACAACTATTTCAACATCGTGGACTTGGCCTTAGAGAATAAGGTGCCCGAAATCATGGTGCTGCTCAACGATGTCCTCAACAAAGGCTTCGACGGTGGTCATCTCATCGGCGGCTTGGCCACTCATGTGCGCAATGTGTTGATGGCCAAGGATTCACAGACACTTCCCCTCTTGGAAGCCAGTCAGCGGCAGCGCGAACGCTATCAGGCGCAGGCCGGAAAGTGTGAGTACCGATTCCTGTACAGAGCGCTGAAGCTGCTCAACGACTGCGACATCAGTTACCGCCAGAGTCCCAACAAGAGGCTGCTCGTGGAACTGACGCTCATCCAGGTGGCGCAAATCACGCAGGAAGAGGAAACGCCTGTCGCGGGGCGTAGCCCTAAGCAGTTGAAAACCCTGTTCAAACATCTGATTCGTCAGGCTTTGCAGCAAAAGGCGGCTCCGCAGGTGGCTGCCGCAAAGCCCGTGGCGCATCAGGAAGAGAAGCCTGTATCGAAAGAAGAACCCGTGAAGCGCCCTGCCGTAAAACTCAGCAATTTGGGCATGACGTTCGGTAGTTTGCGCAATACCTCTCTGTCCGAGAAGGAAGAGAAAGAGGCCGATACCATTGACAGCAAAGAGCACCAGACCTTCACCAATGAGCAGCTGATGATGCAATGGGTGGGTATGTGCAACCGTATGCCGCAGCAAATGGTCGGCATCGCTTCCAGAATGAAGAACATGGAGCCGCGGATATTAGACTTCCCCAAAGTGGAAGTGGTGGTCGACAATGAGATGTTGCTTGAAGAGATGAAAGACATCCAGAAGCGCATTCGATCCACGTTGGCCTTAACGCTCCATAATAGCGATATTGAACTGAACCTCCGTTTAGCCAAATCCGACGAGGTGAAGAAAATACTGACCAGACGGGAGCAGTTGGAAGAAATGATGAAAGACAATCCCGCCCTGAAAAAACTCAGCACGATGCTGCATTTGGAACTGGTGTGACGCCAAGGGTCAGTCTATTGTGAGAAGTCTGACTTCCGCGTTCGCCATCTTCTGAATGTCGCGCATCGGCTTGCCGGAAAGAATGGAGAGAATGACCAGGTTGATGATGCCGTGTCCTACCACCAATAGCGTCTTTCCCTGGTATTCGGCTTGAATCCAATGGAGAAACGTCTCAGCGCGCATCCGCATCTGCTCTGTAGTCTCTATGTCGTCGGGCCATTCGCGCCCTTTCAGGTCGGGAATGTAAAGACCTGTGAAGCTACCCCAGTCGCGTTCACGTAGCAACGGGGTCTGAACGATGGGCTTTCCGTGAGGACGGGCCATGATGCGGCAAGTGTCCACACACCGTCCGAGGTCGCTCGAGAAGAACACGTCAATGGCTTCGCCGGCCATCCGCCGCGATGCTTCCTCTGCCATACGAAGACCGTTATCGTTGAGTCTGCCGTCGGTTTGTCCCTGCAAAATGCGGTTCACATTGTCCACGGTTTCGCCGTGCCTCATTAAGTATAATCTGACCATTCTGATGAGTTCTCCTTGTTTTCGGGCACAAAATTACGGAAAAAATTGCAGCATTCAATAGGATTTTGTATTTTTGCACAAACTTTTTTAAATGATAAAGGGCTAAAGATATGAAAATACTCCAGACCTTCTTGTTCCGTGCCGCCTGCGCCGCCGTTGTCGGCTACCTGTTAGTGATGTACCGCACTGAGATGGTTCGTTGGATTACCATTGCCTCTGGAGCTTTGTTTCTGGTATCCGGTCTGACTTCGGTCATCGCCTACTATACAGAAAAACACCGCGTCAAGGCTGCCGACGAGCCGAAATCGGTCATGATGCCCACCTTTCCAATTGTGGGAGCGGGCAGCATGATCTTGGGCGGCGTACTCATGATGATGCCTGCCACGTTTGTCACAGGCGTCATGTATTCACTGGCGGCCATCCTCATTCTGGGTGCAGTCAACCAGTTTGTGCATCTTTTCAATATCCTGCGCCACACCCGCATACCTTTCTTCTTCTGGCTGTTCCCTACGGTGGTGCTGCTCTTGGGCATCTACATGATAGCCCGTCCGCAGGAGATGTCGGCCCTTCCCTTCCGCATCTTAGGCTGGGGACTGATGGTCTACGCCGCCTTTGAGATTGTCTGCGGTATCAAGGTTTACAGCACCCGCCGTACGCTCGACCGCCAGTTGCAGGAGCAGCAGCGGCAGATTGAGCAGGCCGAAGAAGTGGAATACGCGGAAGTGGAATGAAAGTGATTCCGTAGGGATTCAAGAATTGAAATGCCGTGAAATGAATTTGAGATGGACTTCTTTGTAAATCAGGTGTTTACGAAGTTAAATATATTAAAGCGCTTCAAAAATGTGGAGGTCCTTGGCTGCAAGTTATGAGTCCTCAATGGTTGGTGGAAGAGGTGAAAGGATGGCTGACGGACACCATTGACCGCTACAATTACAAATAAATATGTAGTTTTTCTGAAAAAAGATTAGGGCTGTTCCACGTTTTGAAACAGTCTGATATTAATTTTGCATCTGTAAACTGAATGTTGAACTAAAAAAAAGAGATTACAGATGAAAAAAAAGAGCACGATTATCCTATTTTGGAACCCAGAGGTTTCGAGCTTCAAGATGGATGCTTATCAGGAGCTGTTGGAGAACATAAAGCATAGCCACATGAACTGGAGCATCCATGAGCATGAGAAGGCCCACTTTGGTGACCGTTTCTTCATGGTGTGCTGTGGAAGGAAAAGCGCTGGCATCTGCATGAGCGGATATCTCGTATCAGAGCCTTACGTTGACACAGATTGGGCTGGCAAGGACAGAGTGGTTTATTATGCTGACATCGCTATAGACTATATCATCAATCCCGCCAGTCTGCCCATTCTGCCTTCCGAGGAGATTATGAAGGAGATTCCTGACTTTGATTGGCTGGGAGGTCATTCCGGACGTGTACTCGCCCCAGAGGCAGCTGTGAAGTTGGAGGCTCTTTGGAAGACATTTGTCCAGCAGCATATCAATATGTTTGGCCTAAGAGCAAACAAGCAGGAAATTGCTCTCAATGATTATCGTGAGAATAATAAGGAGTTTATCACGTTGACCATTGGAGAGGATGGCAAGGTGCATGGTGAAACCGTCTATAGCGATATAACTGCTGTAGGTGACTCTGTAGACGAGACTGTCAAGCAGTTGTTGGAACAGTTGAAGATCAAGCGCGATGGTAAAATAGAATATGAAGTGGTATTCGACTATATCGATGATGACATGCTGCCACTCTACAGCAAGGCAGTGGATATGACCATTACCAAGTACCGAGACCAAAAGGATAGTTTTGGCAAGCCTTATATCGCCCATCTGGTGCGAGTGGCAAAAGACAGTTTTGATGCGGATTATCGCATAGTGGCTTTGCTTCAGGATGTTTTCAAGCAGGGCTATGCCACGCCTGGCAGCCTGTTCAGGATGGGCTTTCAGCAGAACATTATCGATGCCATTATGTCGTTGACGCAGAAGAAAGGTGAATCTTTCATAGACTTCATCATGCGAGTTGATGGCAATAAGCTTGGCCGCAAGGTGATGATGGCAAACCTGGAGGACGAACTGAATTTCTATCGCTACGACGAACTGAAGTCTGAAGACCTCCCCCTCATCAACGAGAAGTTGAAGGCTTGGCGGTATCTTGACAATGGATTAGAGGACACGAATGAAAATAAAGTAGATGAAAAAGAATGAAAAGATACCAAGTCAGATGTCATGAGTGGGGAGATGACAGTGATTATTTCTGGGACTATTACGATACTCTCGAAGAAGCTCAAAGAGCAATCAACGGGTTTTATGAAAAAGATCCTGATAATATCTATGAGCGCTTGTATATTATTGATATGTATGAGAATAAGAATCCTGATAACATTGTTTGAACCTGACTGCGGATTGCCTTTATTGATAAATATCTGTAGAAAAACAAGTTTTATGCAGAAAAGTATCGCAATGTGGAAACTTCTTGCTATATTTGCAGTCAAATCCTCTTTGTAGATATGGAACAGGTAGGAGGCATGAAGTTTATAGATTTCGAGGAAACTCTTGACAGAAATACATCGGCACCAAAGCGTGACGCATTCGAAATTGGCGTCGATGATGCAGTACAAGCCTATAATTTTGGGGAAGCCCCACCGTGATCCGTGTGTTCAAGGACCTCGGCTTCGCTTCCACATCCCTCAACGTTGGAGGCAGTTTAGGAAGAGTCGCACTTTGGTAAATATACGCATTAAAAGCTTTTTGGTTCAGGAGCAGAGCAGCCAGCACCAATGCCGTTCTGATTACCTCTTCTTTTTGGAGATAATATAGGAATTTAAAGAAACAAATTATTAAACCAAAAATTCACAAAATATAAATGAATTAATATGACCGAACTAGAAACTACGAACATTCTTGATTTGTTTGCAGTTGCAAAAGAACAACAAAAAAATAACTTTTCAAGAAAATATTAGAAAAAGTTGAAATTTTAACATTTCGGGGAGCAACTAAAAGGCTATAAAAATAGAGGTAAAGGAAGGTTTCAGCAAGGAGAATTGTTAATTAACGTGATATTTTTCGTTTTGTTTCGGGAAAATGAGTAACTTTGCAAGATAAAGTATACATAACTATAGACATGGAAGGTTTTAAGAATATTGAAATACGGAATTTCAGGGGTATTGACCATCTGGAAATTGATGATTTTTCCAGGGTGAATGTCTTCCTTGGGCAGAACAACTCAGGCAAGAGTACCGTGCTGGAGGCCATTGCCATGTTGATGAGCATGTCGAATCCTGATGTGCCTCAACAGATTAATGCAGTCAGGGCTCGCAAACCATTCAGCAACTTCATAGATATTAAGTATTTCTTCCGCAATATGGATGTCTCAGCTCCACCAGAGGTGTCTTCTAAGCAGACAGATGGTGTTTCTCGGCATTTGAAGTTGGGATTATCATACGTGTTTGACGAGTTGGCAGATCCGAAAAACGAACCTGTTCAGCAAACGGGATCTGTTTTTTATGTGAATACTTTGGAGATGAACTTCGACATAACCAAGGGAACTGCTACACAGAGTTACAAAAGTTGGTTACGTGTGAATCCTCAAGGACTGGTTGTTAATAAAAAATCGGCTGAGGGTTATATGGAAAAGAACAGGGCATGGCTGATACCTTCTGACTTGATGACGAA